>Ga0183095_10656_pt1 | contig 76675 bp, 72 predicted proteins | sample BioMet4_FD_130346 | JGI IMG/M metagenome (GOLD analysis project Ga0183095, IMG submission 130346) | Microbial communities from bioreactor (seeded with sewage sludge) at LBNL, California, USA - Biofuel metagenome 4 (v2) (version 3) | ecosystem: Engineered > Bioreactor > Anaerobic > Unclassified ... | reverse complement strand
CTGGACCAAGTTTATAGCTGTCTCGTACACATTTAAGGTTCAGTATGCGGTGCTAAAAAAGCCGAGCCTTTTTTCTGAAAGAAAAACAGGCCCGGACATCATATAATATTTGCAATAACATTCTTAAGGTAACCTCTAAAAACACCGTTTTAGTGCCACATTTTATAACAGCACAGGAAAAAGCAAATTGATACAGAGTTTTCAAGGTTTGGAGCGCCCCCATTCCGGGCGTTTTCCTAAATTTGGGCGCATTTATCCCGTAACTCTCTTTGTCCTGTTCAGGACTTCATATCTGCACAGGTTATAGACGAAGTTGGTAAGTCCAATGTTGAACGCGGCTCGGTCAATTCCAATCGAGCGTACGGTAATGCCATGCATCGGGCCGGTCATGAACCCAAAAACATGCTCTATTCGAGCGCGGGTCTTGGACTTCATGCGATTGTTGGCTTTCTGCGCCTGCGTCAGTGGACTGCCACGGTAGCCCTTTTCATGAATATGGCTTGTGACGTTTTTCGGAAGCGCCTCCGCAATCGGAGCGCCTGAATAGGCGCCGTCGGCATACAGTTCGTTATCGGTTTTATTCAACAGTTTGAGCAGCTCGTGACTGTCATGAACAGATGCGGGCGTAACGGTGTATTCGGTGATGAGCTTAGAATCCACATCGACCTTCACATGGTCTTTGTAGCCGTAATGGACTTCATTCCCCTTCTTCGTCCATCTGGCTTCGGTGTCCTTCTGGGCGAGTTTGTGCGCGTTTTCAGGCTTTCCCCATTCTTCAGGGATTTCACCGACCTTGATCTTCGCGTTTTCATCACGAGAATTACGCTGCCGTGGAGCATCAACGAACGTGGCATCGACGATTGAACCAGTATGGGTTATGAGGTGTGCGTTTTCCAACTGATGATTGAAAAGTTCGAAAATCTTGTGGATGATATTGGTTTTGGTAAGCGTGTCTCGGAACAACCAAATCGTCTTTGCATCAGGAACACGATCGCCAAGGCCCAAACCAAGAAAGCGCATGAAACTCATTCGGTCGTTGATTTGGTATTCTGTCTGATCATCGCTGAGATTATAAATCCTCTGTAAAATGAGAATTTTGAGCAGCAGGACATAGTCGTATGGCGGACGCCCACCGGCACCTTTGGGCTCTTTGCGGAACACTTCATCCAGAATTGCTCTGAACATTTCCCAGTTGATTACCTTGTCCAGTTTCTCCAATGAATCCCCCAGTTGACTCAGCTTCTTCAGGCGGCTGCTCTCATCAAAAAACCCAAGCTGCTTCATCACCATACACCCCTTTTCGTGTCATGCGTCTATTATACAACATTTTGGGAGCTTGTGGTTTTTTTCGCTTAGTTTTTAGAGGTCACCTATACTTTGGAATATGTGATCGGCAGCCTTGGCTTTTTTACCAATAAACAAGATTTGTTATGAACACCCGCACCACCAGCAGAGCCGTCGAATTTGACGGCTCTCCTCTTTTTTTGTTTTCTTTAACCTGCCCGCCGCTGCAACCTCATCAGGCAGAAACCGCCCGTAAGGACACCCGCCGCTAGGGTGCGAATGACGGAACTAATTTGATTCGATTACCAGAATGCCTATGCTGCAAGAGCGGATCGTTTGAATTTTAACAATCACCGTTTTGCGCCCGCGATTTGACAGAAATGCGTAGTTTTGCTATGATGAACTTAATAACAGGCGGTCGCTGCCGGCAGAATGGAGCGTGAAACGAAGGTAGCCCAGCACGGGAAAGGACGGATATCATGAGCAATGTCATACGATTGGGAATAGGATTTGCCACCGGCAGACGAAATTTCAGGAAGGTTTTATCTGCCTATATCAACACATGGGAAGCGACAAAGGGCGACCTGCCCGCGGACGCGGATGTCCGGCTTCATTTGTTCGTCGCGTACGATGTCGAATATCACAACACCAAATCCACCGATTACACGAATCTTCCGCAGGAGATCGTGGATGCTTTTGAGAGCATTACTTATCTGGGAGCGAAAAACACGCTGGTCAGCCTGGAGCGGCTGCGTATCGGCCATGAATTCACGCAGGCCGAGCTGTCCGGCGTTTTCGGCGCGGGCTACGCGGGGAAACGCAACTCCGTCCTGTACGCGGCGATAGAGCGGGGAATGGATTACTTCCTTTTTCTCGACGACGACGAATACCCAATGGCCGTGACGAACAACCGCGGCACCTGCCTTTGGAGCGGGCAGCAGGTTTTTCTCTCGCATCTCAGGGAGATCGGAAGCGCGGATTACACAAACGGTTTCCATTGCGGATACGTTTCTCCGATTCCGCAGATCCGATTCAACGAAGTTCTGAGCGAAGCCGATTTCAGAATATTTGTTGAAGCCATCAGCAACGACATCGTCAATTGGGAGAGCATTCGGGCGCTGATGGAATCCGGCGGCGTGACCTATGCGTCCACGGATATCCTGACGGCCAACCAACCCGAGGAGGTTCCCCTGATCGGCGGGTGCAAGTTTATTTCGGGCGCGAATCTCTGCATCAATCTGACCCATCCGGAAAAGACCTCCCCCTTTTTCAATCCGCCCGGCGCAAGAGGCGAGGACACCTTTTTATCGACGCTGCTTCAGGACAGGACCGTGCGGAGAATTCCCTGCTACACCTTTCACGACGGCTTTTCAATCTACCAGCACCTGCTGGACGGCGTGCTGCCGATCCGTCTCTCGGCGATCAGCGCGGAGTCGGCCGCCGTTAACGCCCGGTTTCTGAATGCGTGTATCGGCTGGGTCCGCTACAAGCCGCTGCTTACGTATGTTACACACCCGGAGGATTACGCGCCGCGGATGCGGTCGGTGGAAACCGCGCTGGAGCAGACGCTGCCCAAGATGGCGGAATATTTCCACAACCCCCGCTTTTTGACGATCGAGGCGGAATTCCGGAAATACGATAAAAATGTGCAGCGGCATTATCATCAGTTCCTTCTGTCACAGCGCACATGGTCGCGGGTAATCGAGCTGCTCTGAATTTCAAAAACGGTTAAACTACGAACTGCCGGAATTCTTTGAAAAAGCACTCTTGGGTCTGTCCATCAGGCTCAGGAGTGCTCCTTTTATGGCGCAGAAATTGTGTTACAGTTCGCCGTAGGCGATCATGGGCTCGTCCCTGCCGATGGCAAGGGAACTGGTCTCGAACAGCACCACGCCGCTGCTCTTTGCGCGGATCTCCGCCAGAAGCTCGCCGTAGACGTCCCGAATGACGCCCACTACCTCCCCGGCGGCGACGCGCTCGCCCGGCCTTTTCGCCGGATACCAACAGCCCGTGGCCGGGGCGGTTTCGTAAAAGGCGCGCTCCGTGACCTCCTGCGGATAGCGCACCGGGGCGACGCCGTCACACAGCACGCCCAGAAACCGCAGGATATTTTTTGCGTCAAAGGCCGCCTGCTCGCTCTCCGATTCCGTCCAAAGTCCGCATTGGCCCCGCTCCACCAGCACCGACGGCTTGCCGGAAAGCGCCGCGCTGCTGTACAGGCCGTCGGCGTTGCCAGCGCCCACGGCGTATTTCATGTCGGCGTGGGCGGCCATGGCGATGGAGGCGGCCACCACGTCCCGCGCCGCCGTACACTGAAAATAGGCGTGGGGCACCAGGAACTCATGCCCGCCGCCGGAGTGAAGGTCCACCGCGCAGTCACACTCCGAGATTAGCCTTTCCGTGATGCACGCCGCGATGCGCTCGCTGACGCTGCCCGCCCTGTCGCCGGGAAAGCACTTGTTCAGATTTTTCCCGTCCCCCGGCACCATGTCGTCCGAATGGCTGACGAAGCCGGTATAGTTGCAGGAATGGGCGATGACCACCTGTCCGCATATTTTTTCCGGGTCCAGACGCTGGGCAAGCCGCCGCGAGGCCTCGATGCCCACGCATTCGCGGCTGTGAACACCGGCGGAGATGAGGACGCTTTTGCCCTCCGACGAACCGTCTATCACCGTCAGCGGAATGGCGCAGTCCGTGCCTGGAACCTTGAGCCAACTTCTTGTTTTATTCTTCATATCCATCCTCCACGCTCAACACCGACGAGAGCAGCAGCTTTGTATACTCCTCCCTCGGTGCCGTCAACATTTCCATGGCCGCGCCCGTTTCCACTATTTTTCCGCCGCGCATCACAAGTATTCTGTCGCACACGCCGCCCACCAGCGCGAGATCGTGGGACACGAACACGATGGCCAGCCCCAGCTCCCGCCGCAGCGCCGCCAGAAGCCCCGCGATCTGGGCCTGGGCCGACACGTCCAGCGCGCTGGTCACCTCGTCGCACAGGAGCACCTTCGGCTCCCCCGCCAGCGTCCGGGCGATGGCCAGCCGCTGGCACTGACCTCCGGAAAGCTCGCCCGGGTACCGCTCCCCCAGCGAGGGGTCGAGTCCCACCATGCGGATGAGCTCATCCCGCCTTTTCCTCACAGACGCACCCGAAAGCCCGGCAAGCTGACGGACGGCCTCGTCGATGGTCGCGCCGGTCTTCATCCTGGGATTAAAGGAATTTGCCGCGTCCTGAAACACCATCTGGACTGTCCGGCACACGTCGGAAGGTCTTTTTCCGGCTATATTCCTGCCGTCCAGCTCTATTTCTCCCGCCGTTGGTCTTTCAAGGCAGGCTATGCAGCGAAGAAGCGTACTTTTTCCGCTGCCGCTCTCGCCCACGATACCGAGTATCTCGCCCGGCAGCAGCTCAAAGCTCCCGTCGGACACGGCCTCGGCGGCGACGCCTTTTCTTTTGAATGTCTTATACAGTCCCCGCACTTTGAGGACGGCTTTCGCCTCGTTCATATCCGTCCCTCCGCGCAGGCCGCGAAATGTCCCGGCTCCGCTTCTTCCTGCGCATAGAGCCGCCCCGCGCAGTCCGGCCTTCGCAGCGGACAGCGGTCGCGGAACGCGCAGCCAGGCATCTCCGCCCCGTAAAGCGGCGGCTGTCCCTCAAGTCCCGAGGGCAGACGCCCGTCCAGCTTTGGAATCGCGTCTATGAGGCAGCGGGTATAGGGATGGCAGGGCGTCTTCAGCACCGCCTGCGTGCCGCCGTACTCCACAAGCCTGCCGGCATACATCACCGCCGTGCGCTCGGCGATCCGGGCCGCCGCGCCAAGATTGTGGGTGACGAACAGCATGGTCGTTCCCGTCAGCTCCTTCAGCCGGGAAAGCTCGTCCAGCACGGTCTTCTGGGTGGTCACGTCCAGCGCGCTGGTGGGCTCATCCATCAGCAGCAGCTTCGGCCGCAGCAGCATGGCGGCGGCGATGGCCACGCGCTGGTTCATGCCGCCGCTCATCTCGTAGGGGCAGCTGTTGAGGATGCGCTCCCCCTCGGGCAACCCCAGCTTTTCAAAGCATTCCCGTATTTCGGCATAGGAGCTCTCGCCCTGGAACCGCCCGTGGCTTTTCAGCAGCTCCGCGAACTGCTTCATGTAGCTGCGGATGGGATTGAAGGCAGCGCCGGGGTTTTGGAAGATCATGCCGATGTCCCCGCCCAAAAGCGCGCGCCGCGCCTTTTTCGGCATTTCTGACAGCGGTCTGCCGTCAAATATCACGCGCCCGCTCTCCACCGCCACGCCCAGACCGTCAAGCCCCAGCACGGCCTTCAAAAGCGAGGTCTTGCCGCAGCCGCTCTCGCCCACGACGGCCAGCGTCTCGCCGCGGCGCACGTCGAAGGTGACATCCGCCGCTACAAGGCCGCCGCCGTAGGACAGGCTCAGGTCTTCAATTTTCAGCAGCGCGTCATTCATGGCTTTGTCCGCTCACGTCCATAAGGTCACGGACGGAGTCCCCCAGATAGTTGAAGATCATCACGGTGATGAGCATGGCTCCGCCCGGCGCCAGCACCGTCCACGGCGCCAGCTGGATATAGGCGCGGGCCTCGTTGATCATGGAGCCCCATTCCGCCTGGGGCGGGGTGACACCGATGCCCAGAAACGACAGCCCCGCGATGCCGATCATCATAGTGCCGATCTGGGTGGCGGCGTTTACCAGCAGCGGGCCAAAAATGTTGGGCAGCACATGGCGGCAGAGAAGCCGGGGCGTACCGCACCCGGAGAGCTTCTCCGCCGCGATGAAGGGTTCGTTCTTCAGGGTCAGCACGGCGCTCCGCGCCAGGCGGGCGTACAGCGTCCAGCCGGTGATGCCCATAGCGATCATAGCGTTTAGGAGGCTCCCGCCCAGCACGCCGGCCACCGCGATGGCCAGCACCATCTGGGGGAAGGCCAGCAGGATATCCACCGCGCGCATGACAAGCTCGTCCAGCGCGCCGCCGTACCAGCCGCACAGCACGCCCAGAACTGTGCCGAACGCGAAAGACGCGGCCACCACGCACAGGGAGGAAAAGATGGAGGTCCTGGCACCCATCAGGACACGGGAGAGGACGCAGCGGCCCAGCTTGTCCGTTCCAAGGGGAAATTGCGCGCAGGGCGCGATCTTCATAAAGTCGGAGTTTGTCCGGTTGGGGTCGTTGGGCGCCAGCGCCGGAGCGGCGACGGCCAGCGCCACCAGCAGAATCGCCAGGATAAGGAACACCCAGACCCGGCGCTTCACCGCGGCGCGGGCGGCAGGTCGGCCTTTCATCATCGTCCGCCCTCCAATCCGTCCACCCGGGGGTCCAGCGCGCGGTAGGCGAGGTCGGTGGCAAGATTGATGGCTACGAAGATCACCGCCATCCATAAAACGAAGCCCTGAATAACGGGGTAATCCCGGGCCGTGATGGAGTCCATGGCGAGCTTGCCGATGCCCCGCCAGGAAAAGATGGTCTCCACCACCACGCTGCCGCCCAGCAGTCCGCCCACGGACAGTCCCACGATGGTGATGACGGCGCTGAGGGTATTGTGCAGCACGTTTTTATACAGCACATACCGCTCCTTCACGCCTCTCGCCCGCGCGCCGGCGACATAGGGCTTTGAAAGCTCCTCCAGCACCTCCGCCCGGATCTGCCGCACGAAGCGGCTCATCAGGGGAACGGCCAGCGCCAGCGCGGGCAGGAACAGTCCCTGAACGGAGCTTTTGGCGATGACGGGAAAAATCTTCACCCGGATGCAGAAAAAATACATCAGCAGCACGGAGATGAGAAAATTCGGCATGGAGGCGCCCACGAAGCTCAAAAAGCGGATGACATAGTCCCCCGCCCGGTTTTGCCGCACGGCGGTATAGACTCCCAGCGGCACCGACACGGCCACGGAGAGCGCAAGGCTCGCCAGCGTCAGCACGAGGGTATTTTTCAGCCCCTTCCACAGCTTTGCGGCCACGGGCAGGCCATCCCTGTACGAGGTCCCCAGATCGCCGTGCAGCACGCCCAGCAGCCAGTCGCCGTACCGGACGAGGAACGGGCGGTTCAGTCCCATCTCCTCCCGGGCGGCGTCCAGGGTCTCCTCGCTGACGGCGACACCCTGGGCCTGCAGCCTTTTGGCCGCCGGGTCGCCGGGGGCGAGATCCATCAGCGCGTACACCAGAAGCGTCAGGCCCAGAAGCACCGGTATGAGCTGCAGCAGTCTTTTCCCGATCGTTCTACCCACAGGCATTTCTCCATACACAAAATGTAAAAAGGGGCGGGAATGACCCGCCCCTGACGCGCTTTTATTTCAGGCTGTCTTGCTCGTGTTGGCGTCGATTTCGTAAAAATCGAAGGGACAGGTCTCGGAACAGCCGGTGACGCCCGCCCGCAGCACGGTGGTCTTGTTGAACAGGCCCACATAGCCGAAGGCGTTATCATCGATGGAGAGCTGCACGATCTGATTGGCAAGCTCGGCGCGCTTGGCGGTGTCCGTCTCGTACTGGAGCTGATTGATGAGCGCCTCGCACGCGTCGGAGTGGAAGCCCGCGATGGCCCAGCGGCTGGATTGCCGCAGCACGGCGTTGACGAAGTAATACGGGTCGCCGGCCTTGTCCGCGATCATGCAGTACAGGGCGATGTCAAAGTCGCCGGTGGTGATATAGGTGCCGTCCGGGTCCTCCTCCACCGTGAGGGTGGAATCGATGCCGATGGCCTTGAGCTGCTCCTGAATGAGGGTGGCCAGCGTATCCAGAGACCGGGCCGCGTAGTAGCAGATGTTCAGGCTGAGGGCTTTGCCGCCCTTTTCATAGATGCCGTTGGCGTTGAGGGTATAGCCGTCCGCCTCCAGCAGGCTCTTGGCCTTGGCCGTGTCCACGGCGGGGACGGTGACCTTCCCGTAGGCGGTGGCGGTGCCGAAGGGGCCGGTGGCCGCCGTGACGGTGCCGTTTAAGTATTTCGCGATGGCGTTCTTATCCACGGTGAGGTTGATGGCCTGGCGCACGGCCGCGTCCAGCCGGTTTTCGTTGAGCGCGTAGAACTGCAGGCGGGTGGCGGGGACGACGCTGACTTTATAGGTGTCGGGGGCCTTCCGGTAGGTCTCCAGCGCGGCGGCGGTGACGCTGGTGTAGCCGTCGATCTCGCCGTTCTGCATGGCCATCTGCTTGGGGTCGTCCTCCTGCATATAGAGGAAGGTCGCGCCGGCGAGCTTCACGTCGCCGCCCCAGTATTTTTCGTTTCGCACCACCTTCACCGTGCCTTCGGGCTCAAAGGAGGAGATCACGAAAGGACCGGTGCAGATAGGGGCCTTGTCAAAGTCCGTGGTATCGTCCAGATCCATGATGGCAAGCTCCGGGCTGGCGAGATCGTTTTTCAGGGTGGGGTACACCTCAGGCGTGGTGATGGTGAGGGTCTTGTCGCCGGTGGCCTTCATCTCATAGCCCGCCAGATAAGCGAAGCGGTCGTTCTCCTTGGCGGCCCGCTGGAGGTTTTTCACCACCATGTCGGCGGTCACGGCCTTGCCGTTGGAAAAGCAGATCCCGTCCCTGAGGGTGACGGTCCAGGTGCTGCCGTCGCTCTCCGCGCTCTCGGCCAGCCAGGGCTGCGCCACGGAGTTGTCGTCCATCTTGAACAGGGTCTCGGTCATGCCGTAAATGGAAGTATACCAGCCGTAATAGTCTTTGTGGGCATCGAGGCTGGGATAGGCGAAGCTCTCCGCCAGGGTGACGGTCTGGTCGGTCCCGCCGCCGGCGGCGGTGGCCGCGGGCGCGGACGCCGTGCCGCAGGCGCACAGCGCGAGCACCATGACAAGGGCAAGGATCAATGCAAGCGTTTTCTTCATTTTTCTCCTCTTTTCAATAAGAGGCGGGCGTGATACAATAAACCGCCCGCCAATTTTTCGCGATTTTGGCACAGGGGTATGCTCCGGTACGGTGGCCGCCGTCCGGGGCATTTTTTTATTTCACGGCCCGCAGCAGGAAAAGGGGCGTGGAAACATAATTGACTTTTTCCGCTTCGTCCCACACCCGCTCACCGATTTGGGTGTCCACGCTGACGGAGGAAAAGCCCGCGTCCTCCAGCAGCCAGATATCGGCCTGGGGGCGCTTCATGCGGCTGAAGACGAGCTTGCGGGAGATTTCCTCCATGAGATACCCCTCGGAATAGGCGTTGAAATCCTCCACGCCCAATTTTGCCGCCCGCTCCCGATCTTCGCGGTAGCCCTCGGCCTTTTCGGCATCGAACAGGTAGGAATACCACCCCGCGTCGAAATTCAGCAGCACGCCGCCGGGGCGCAGCCCCCGGTGCCAGTCGCGGTAGGCGTCGCCGGGGCGCTCCAGATTCCAGGTGAGGTTTCGGGTCACGATGGCGTCGAAACTGTTGTCGGCAAAGCTCAGGCTATGGGCATCCATGCGGTAAAAATCGATAGCGTCCCGGTATTCTCCGGCGTTTTCCCTGGCCTCGTCCAGCATGGCCTGGGTGTAGTCCACGGCGGTGACGGCATAGCCGCGCTTCGCGAGGCCGATGGCAAAAAAGCCCGGCCCGGTGCCGATGTCCAGCACCCGCAGTCCCTCGCCCTCCGGCAGGTTTTCGGTGAGGACTTCCATCCAGCGGCGCTCGTTTTCGTGGGCCATCTCGTAGTTCACAAACGCCGAATAGCTCTCCGCCCGGCGGGTCCAGTAGCCCTCGATCTCCTTCAAAAGCGGTCTGGCCTGTACGTTCATACGGCAAAACTCCAATTTGTTGATGTTTTTAAGATAACACCGCAACAGTATCCTCGCAAGCCCCCGGGGGGGATGGGGCTGTGTCGAAAACACCGGATTGCGCTGCTTTTTTGCCGCAATGAGGAACCTCGGCGCGGCAGGGGTGCGGCGGAAAAGGTGCCTTTTGACGCCGGCTGCCGTGCAGGGATCCCCAAAATACGCCGTATACGCCAAAAACGCCCCGGCAGCCTCCCATTTGAGGCCGCCGGGGTTTTTCCCATTTTCGCGCTATCTGCCGCCGTTCTTCGTCGTCCAATACACCCAGACCACGCGGGTATCCACGGCGTCCCGCACCCGGCCCAGGTCGTCGGTCATCTCCTGCGCCGCCGCCAGGGCCACGGTCTTTGTACTTTCATCCGGCTCCGAATCAAAGTATCGGGCCAGAAACCGCGCCGCGCTTTCCTCCGGCGTGCGGTAGTCCGCCCAGCCGTAATCCTGATAGGCCGTCAGCGGCGTATATCCGCAGGCGGATACGCTGCGGATGATCCCGCCGCCCAGATCTTCAATATTTCCGATGACGGGCTTTTCCGGCAGCCCCAGCCGGCGGCAGAATTCGCCGCGCAGCGGATCTTCCCAGCGGCAAAACTGGGTGACGAGACACCAGCCGTCCGTCACGGCGCTCATCTTCGCCACGGTCTCATCGTCCGATACCGCCGGGGACATGGTGGAAATCGCCACGTCGAATTTCGGGCACAACGCGGGATCGTCCGGCGAAATCTCCCGCCAGTCGCCGCAGAGCGTATGCCATTTCCCGCCGGTGTCCGCCAGATTTTTTTCCGCGAAGCGCAGCATCTCCGGGGAAATGTCCGTCAAGACCACGTCACAGCCCATGCGGGCGAAATACACGCCGTACTTGCCCACGCCGCAGCCGATATCCAGCACCCGGCTGCCGGGGGCCAGTCCGCAGTTGTTCGCCAGAAAATCCATCAAAAACCCGTTGTACTCGTTTTCTCCCCGGATATAGGTACGCTGATACTCCGCGGCTTCCCTGTTCCAGCGCTCCCGTGCCTCAATTTCCATGCGCTCGCCTCCGCTGTGCTTTGTTTTCGACAGTTTCAGCGTAGCACTTTTTCCCCGGTTCTGCAAGCCCCTCCCCGGGGATACGCAGGGGAGGCGCGCGCCGGCTTGTGCCGCCGCATAAGGGAGGATTGAATAAAACAAAACGCCTGCCGCACGGCAGACGTTTTGTTATGGAAATAAATTGAGAGCGCGGGAATCAAATCAGTCAAACATATTGGCCACGGAATGGCCGAAATCGCTCCAGCTCTCGCCGTAGCTCTCCCAGGTGTTGGCGGTATTGTTGCCGTAGTTCTCCCAGGCGCCCTCCGGATCGGTGATGGCGGGCTGCAGGGTGTCGATGGCGTTGGTGATGGTGCTGCCGACGTTCCGGTCGAGATTGCTGGAATCCGTGGTGCCGGCGGTGGTCGTGCCGCTCTTGGCGGCGGTGCCGGAACTGCCGCTCTTGGAAGCGCTGCCGGCGCCGGTGCCGCTCTTGGCGGCGCTGGCCGCGGACTTTGCGGTGGATACGGCCTTCTTGGCCGCCTTGGCCACCTTGGCCGCCTTGGCCGCAGCGCCGGGGGTAGCGGCCTCGGGGACGGCTTCCTCGACGACCTCGGTCTCGGTCTGGGCATCCTCCTTGGCGCCGCAGCCGGACAGCAGGAAGATCGCCAGCACGGCGATAAGCGCGACGGCAAAAATAGCGTATAACTTTTTCATGGTAATTTTCCTCTCTCTCCAATAATGCCCCTGAACGGTTTGTTCTGTCTACAGTTTACGGGGGCTCCATGGAGAGACCGGGGTCGGCGCGAAAATCAGTGGAACAATTCTTTCAGCTTCTCGTCCAGGGAATTGAGGTCGCCGGCATTGAACCCGTCGTCAAAGATATCGCCGACGCTCTCGCCCCACCGCTCATATCGGTCGCCGACGCTCTCACCCCAGTTTTCAAAGGCGTCGCCGGTCTCCTCGCCCCACTGCTCCGCATCCTGCGGCCCGCTTTGCGCGGCGCCGCCCTGGCGGATCTTCTGCTGCTGAAGCAGCCATTCGTCGTAGGTATAGACCCGGTGGACGCCGTTTTGGGTAAAAAGAATCAGTTCCGGTCCGTCGATGCCGTCATAGTCGATGCTGATGGTCACGGTCTTGCCTTTGACGCCGCCGTCCATGGCTTCGGACAAATTCCTGCCCAGCTTCTCAGCCCAGTCGGCGTTGGCAGAGGCCACGTCCAGCTTGACCGTGCCGCCGTCCTTCAGGTAGCCCTGGCCGGAGGCGCGCTGCATCAGCGCTTCCGCCGTGTCAAGATCATTTTTGCCGGAAACGGCACAGCCTTGCAGCAGGGCCTTGCCGTCGCCGTTCAGGCCCTCCGCCGACAGTACCCTGCCGGTGCGGCTGAGGGTCAGGAGCACATCGGGATTGATGGTCATGCGCACGGTGCCGTAGGGCACAAAATTGGGCCGATAGGCGCCGAAATAGAGCAGACACAGGCAGGCCGCCGCGGCCATGGGCAGCGCCAGCTTTTTCCACACAGGCGCGGGCCCGGGCGCGGCCTTCATGGGCAGAACGCCGGTCACAATGTCGCCCACGGCATAGCCGAAGTTCGCGGTTTTGAGCAGGCCGCCGGCCTCGTCGAGGACCACGGCATAGGCCGGATGGGTCTCCATGACGAGATATTCCATTACCGTGTTCCTCCTTTCATCTGCCGCAGGTGCCCGCGGATGATCTCATAGCCGTTGGTGTAGGCCAGCAGCACCGCCACCAGATATTTGCGGTGGCGCTCCAGCGTTTTCCGGCTCACGCCGGAACCCTCCGCCAGACGGTTCAGCGGCAGTTTTTTGGTCTGTTCCAGTTCCTCCAGCACGGCGGGGTTTTCCCGGGCAAAGGCCGCCGCGCCCATGCAGGCCGCCATGGTGCGTGCCTGCCTTGGGCAGTTGTCCGACACGTCGGCCAGCGTCAGGCCGAAATCGGCCAGCCGCAGGATAAATTCGCCGATCTCCTTTTGGGCGGAAATGCGGTCCGCCAAAGCGGACACGGCGTCCCTCCGGTCGGGGATGGTGTCGCCCACGGTGAAGTTTTCGCCCGCGGGCTCGTCACAGGAGACCGTGCCGGAATGGCGCTTCTCCGCGCGGGAGAAGTCGATGAGCCGGTTGCGGATGGCGACGGCGGCCAGGCCCAGAAACGCGCCCCGGCTCCTGTCATAGGCCAGAATGGTCTCGTAGAAGGCCAGCATGGCCACAGACAGCTCGTCGTCCCGCCCCTCAACGGGAACGCGGCCTGTGAAGCGCGCGGTCTCGGCTTTGATGAAGTTCAGATACTGCCGGATGAACGCATCCGCAGCCTCGGAGTCCTTCTTTGCCCGGTATACCTGGGAAACGATAACATGTTCCTCGCTCATCCGCTCACCCGGTTCCTGTTAAGAATACGAAACGCCGCGACTTTTTTCGGGGCCGCGTTCCGCGCGAGCTTTTCCTTCGATATCAGTATAATACCTGAGCACAGGCAAATATTGCAAGTCAATTGCGCGCACGCCGCTCCGCAGATCAAAAATGCCGCCGCATTCCGGCGAGACGAAAAAGCGCGCCGGGGCAGGGCTTTTCGCCCGGTCCCGGCGCGGTCTCTTTTATTTCTCTAGGCCCTGCCCACGATACTCAGCGTGGCCCGGTCGGGCTCGCCGCCGTAATACTTGTCCAGCACGTCCCGGAACACGGTGTTGTCCGGGCTCACCAGGGAAAACAGTGTCATGGAGGAGCGCAGCTTCAGATTGTCCGGCCAGCCGAACACATAGTCCGCGTCCCCGCCGGGGAGTTCCAGCAGCGCCTGGGAAATTTCAATGAGCCGCTCCCCCAGCACGGGATCGGCCAGATATTCCCGGGCCTCGTCCAGATCGCGGATAGCGTAATACTGCGCCGTGGGGCTCATGCCCAGGCCGTCGATCTGGGGGAAGATATACCACATCCAATGGCTGGATTTGCGGCCGCGCCGGATCTCGGCCAGCGCCGTCTGATAGCTGTCCTGCTGCGCCTTCCTGAATCGGGAAAGATCGTATTCACCCATGATTGCTTTGCCTCGCTTTCTCTCTTATCGTTTCTTTTTCAGCAGCGCCGCCACAAGGGCCCGCAGGGAGCGGCGCCGATCATCGGCTTCCCAAAAAACGGCAGCGCCAGCCGGCCATAGACCAATTTCATGCCATTCCCCTTACGGCAGCAGCAGGCACTTTCCGCACTTGCCCTGCTCCATCAGATCCAGACCCGTTTCATACTCCGCCAGCGGCAGCTCGTGGGTCACGATGCCGGACAGATCCATCCCCTGCTTCAGCAGCGCGTCGATCTGCTCCCAGGTCTCGTACAGCAGTCTCGCCGCCGCGCCGTGGATGGTAATGCCCTTATACGCCAACTCCGCCAGATCGAAGGTAAACGGCTGGGACGGCAGCCCCGCCACCACAAATTTGCCCTCGGGGCGGATATAGCGGGTGGCCTGCTCCTCCGCCGCGACGCTGCCGGACATTTCGATGGCGATGTCCACGCCCACGCCGCCCGTCAGCGCCATGACGGCCTCCACGGGGTCGGTCTCCAGCGGGTTCACCAGGTTGTCCGAGCCGCGCTCCAGCGCCTGCCGGCCCCGGAGGGGGTTGGGCTCCACGGCGATGATGCGCCCCGCCCCTGCCCGCCGCGCCACCATGACGCACATCACGCCGATTGGCCCGCAGCCGACCACGGCCACGGTCTTGCCCGCCACGGGATAGTCCATCACCGCGTGCACGGCCTGGCCGAAGGGTTCCAGAATGGCCAGCGTGCGGTAGTCCACAGCATCGTCCGCCACATAGGCCAGCTCCGCCGGGATGGCGATATAATCCGCAAAGCCGCCGTCCCGGGTCACACCCACCAGCCCCGTATGGCGGCAGACGTGCCGGTTGCCCATGCGGCAGTCGGGACACACGCCGCAGGGGATGTGGCTCTCCGCGGAGACGCGGTCGCCCACGCGCGCGCCCCTGACGTTTTTGCCCAGCTCCACCACCTCGCCGCAAAACTCGTGGCCGATGGTGACCGGCGGGGTCATGCGCCGGGCGCTCCATTCGTTCCAGGCGCGGATATGCACGTCCGTGCCGCAGATGGCGGCGGCCTTGACCTTCACCAAAATCTCGCCGTCTCCCGGGATCGGGACGGGTTTGTCCCACAGCGCCAGTTTTCCCGACCCGGCCGCGGTCTTTACCACACATTTCATGCTGTGCCTCCTGTATCTTCCCGTTGTTGTCCTCATTATATTTTCTTTTCCGGCTTTGTCAACGATTGCCGCGCACCATGCTCCGCGCCTTTTCCGTTCCTCCGCGGCTGCCCGCCAAAAAAGCGCCGGAATACGAGATCCCGGCGCGCGTTTCAGATATATCTGCCTTTTTTGCGCGGCGCTGCCGCATGGCGGGCCCGGGCGTCCGCGCCCTTCCGCTCCGCCGAAAGCATGTCAACAGTGGAATTCAGCTCGCTGACGGCGCCGCAGATGGCGGCGCAGTAGACCGCCCGCTCCGTCTCGTCCCGTGGGAGACCGCCCAGCGGCCAATAAAAGGTCTTTTGCCAGGGAACCGTGCCCAGCAGCATGTCCCGGGCTTTACCGTACCACAATACTCTGCCTTTAAGGCAGCGGGTAATATTGTCCATGGTTTGCCTCCCGGCCGCGCGCACTCGACATTATTCATTTTACCCCAGCAGGGCGGCATTTGCAAGATGAGACTTCGTCAAAACAAAGGGGCCGCTTTTGCGGCCCCCAATTCTCATAGATCAACATTCTCAGCAGCGGCCAAAGAAATGGCACAGAAGCTGCCATACGGAGCAGCAGCCGGAGCCGCAGCTGAAATTACCAAAGCAGAACATGGTGCGTACCTCCTCTGTTGGATTTGTCTCGCGGGACGGTTGCATTGTACCGTATGGCGCCAAACAAAGCAAATGTAAGTATTCCCTCCGTTTCCTGCCCGTTTTTCGCAGCGGCGATCTCCGGCCGCGGAAGGAAGGCGGGGAGCCCAAATTCTGACCGTTGCATCTTGCAGCGGCCCTGTGGTACAATCTCACTGTGAGGTGATACCATGTCCGACGAGATCAACAACGAAAAAGACCCTTTTGCCGGGATCGAGGAGCATACTTTTAAGATCGACAAGCTCTGGTACGACGGCGAAGGCGACCTGCTGGACACCGCCGAGGGCCGCTCGAAATTCTGCCGGCTGAATGAGACCACGGTATTCAACAAGCCCGACCCGGAGATGTTCAACAGTCTCATCTGGGCCTACAATGTCCAGGGCGAAAGTCTGGTGGTCAAAAAGCGCAGCCGCGTGGACCCCACCCTCTACGAGTGCATCGAGTACGACGCAGACGGCAAAGAGACCCAGCGCTTCTACGATCCCGCGTAAAAAACTTCCCGGACGGTATCTTCCGCCCGGGATTTTTCAGATCAGTTCCGGCAGCTCCTCCGGCCGTTCGAGAAAGCGCGCCGCGCCGGCCTCCTCCAGCTGCGTCCGGGTGCGAAAGCCCCACAGCGCCGACAGACAGGGCACCCCCGCGTTTTTCGCCGTGGCCACGTCCACCTCGGAATCGCCCACATAGACCGTCTCTTCCGCGCTGACGCCCAGCTTTGCCATGGCGGCAAGCACCGTATCCGGCGCGGGCTTGCGGCGGATGCCCGGCCCCTCGCCCACGGCGCTGGAGAATATCCCGGGAAAGTGGGTATCGGTCAGGGCCTTCACCGCGCCGTCCGGCTTGTTGGACACCACGGCCAGCCTGATCCCCGCCGCTTTCAGCGCCGCCAGGGTGCCGGGGATGCCCGCGTAGGGGCGGGTGGCGATGTCGCAGTTTTTGTCGTAGTCCGCGCGGTAAGCCGCCAGCACGGCATCCGTCACGGCGTCCGCCGTCCCGGCGGGGACGGCCCGCTCCACCAGTCGGCGGGAGCCGTTGCCCACATAGGCGCGCACTTCCTCCAGAGTAAGCTGAGGCAGCCCCCGCCCTGCCAGCGTGCGGTTCAGTGCTGCGGCGATATCCGTCAGCGTGTTCAGCAGCGTTCCGTCCAAGTCAAACAGTACCGCAGATACTTTCATCTTTTCCTCCCCCGATGCGACAGTATTCGTCTTAAGGTTCCAATATAATATGCCCAAAAGGCAAAAGCAACAGACAGAATTGCCAAAAACGCAAAAATGTGGTATATATGGTGAACAGAACCCGCCGACAGCCATTTTTCCCCGTCAAAGTGGCGGACGCGGGCGGTTTATATGGAGCGAATTATGAAAAAACGAATTGCTGTACTTCTTGCGCTGACCCTGCTGCTGGCATCCCTGTGCGGCTGCGGCGGCGTTGTGAGCGTCTCCGCCAGCGCCGTCCCCGAGGCACAGCGGGTCAAGATCGCCCTGTGGTATGCGCCCAACGGCAGCCCCTTGTGGGATAATTTTACCGCATTGCTGGCCGATTATAACAACGGCAGCGGCGCTACCGCGGGCATCCGGGTATCGGCGAAAGCCTTCTCCTCCGAAAGCGAGCTGCTGACCGCCCTGTCCGAAGCGGGCGCCGCCGCCCCGGCCGCCGTTATCTGCGGGCTGAGCGCCGCGCTGAGCCTCAGCGGCGGCGCGGTGATGCCGGCCACGGATACCTTCTTCTCCGCCGCGGGTCTGGGCAGCATCCAAAGCGCCTATCTGGACGCCTGTGCGCCCGACGGCAAGCTCTTGTGCGTGCCGCTGGCCGCCGCGCCCTATCTGCTGCTGGTGAACCGGTCGCTGGCATCCGGCGCCGCGTATCCCGACACGCAGCTTGCCACACCGGAAGGCGTATGCGGCGCCGCCCAGAAATACAACGACGACACTGGAAAGCACTTTTTCACGGCGGATGACTTCACCGCCCTGTTCCGGGTAGGGCTGGCGCAGTACGGCGATCAATTCCACGCCAGCCGTGAGCAGGACATCAAGAACAAGCACTATGTGACGCTGTACAATCTGCTGGCCGAAGCCGCCTACAACGGCGGCGTCACCGCCGTGGACGGCGACGCCGCCAAGGCCGTGGCAGCGGGTGAACTGGCCTGCGCCATAGTCTCCGCTTCCGAGATCATGGAATACGCCGCGGACCCCGACACCCTTTCCGTGCTCCCCTACCCCGTGGTCTCCGGCGGGACGGCGCTGTATCCCGCCTCGCTTTTGACCGCCGCCATCACCTCCTCGGGCAGCGAGGATCAGACGGCCGCCGCCGTTTTCCTCTCCTGGCTGCTGGGCAACGGGGACACGCTGACCGCGAACAGCGGCTATTATCCCTCCACCCAGGCGCTGAGCAGCGTTTCCGCCGGGTCCGGCGCCTCTCCCATGGCCGCCGCCGTCACCGCGGCGGTGAAAGCCATGGCCGCCAACGGCACCGTCTCCCTGCCCGCGCCGTCGGCGGCCGGCTACGCGGCCGACACCGCTTTCGAGGCCAGCTTCCGGGAGACGCTGGCGGGCTTGAACTGAAGTCCGGGCTTTTGTCAGATTTTTCAGAATATGATTGAAAACCGGCCCATTTTATGGTAGCTTAGAGAAAAATAAATTGCTTTTGCGAGGTGCAGCTCATGGAAGGATTTAAAATTCTCGAGATCAAGGAAAGCGTTTTCGCCAGCAACGATAAAGAAGCCGAGCGGATACGTCAGCAGCTGAAGCAGGAGCACACGTTTCTGCTGAACCTCATGTCCTCCCCCGGCAGCGGCAAGACCACCACGCTGAAGGCCACCATCGCCGCGCTGAAGGACGAGATGCGCATCGGCGTCATGGAGGCCGACATCGACTCCGACGTGGACGCCGCCGCCATCGAGAAGACCGGCGTCAAGGTCATTCAGCTCCACACCGGCGGTATGTGCCATCTGGATGCAGGCATGACCGAGCAGGGGCTGGAGGGTCTGGGTACCGCGGACGTGGACCTGGCCATTCTGGAAAATGTGGGCAACCTGGTATGCCCCGCGGAATTCGACACCGGCGCGGTGAAAAACGCCATGATCCTCTCCGTGCCGGAGGGGCATGACAAGCCGCTGAAGTACCCGCTGATGTTTTCCATCTGCGACGTGCTGCTGATCAACAAGATCGACGTGCTGCCCTATTTCGACTTTGATCTGGAGGCCTGCAAAAAGTACGTGCTGAAGCTCAACCCCAACATGAAGATCATCCCCATCTCCGCCCGCACCGGCGAGGGAATCGGCGAGTGGGCCGACTGGCTGCGCGAGCAGGTCAGGGCCTGGATCGGCTGAGTCTGCGGAATTCTTCAAAAGCGCCCCCCTGCCGCGGCGGCAGGGGGGCGCTTTTGTTACGCCTTGGTCATATACAGGGCCGCGGCGCGCAGCATGAGCTTTTTCGTGCCCACGCCCTCGAATTCGATTTCGATAAGGCTGTCGTTTCCCATCGGCCGCATGGCGGTGATGACGCCGTGGCCGAAAGCCTTATGCTCCACGGCGTCGCCCAGCGCGAAGGCGGGCAGCGCCCCCGAATTTGCCGCGGCGGATGCCGGCGGCGGCGTTATCCGGGGTCCGGGGGGGGCCGCGTCACGCACGCGGGAGGCATACGCGGTGTTATAGCCTACGGCGGAGGCGCGGGCACCGCCGCCGTAGGACGCGGCGAGACGGCTCTCCTCCCGGATGAGATATTCCTCCGGGATCTCCTCCGCAAAGCGGGAGAGCTTGTTGTTGGTGGTGTGGCCGAACAGCATCCGCTGCCGCGCGCAGGTGAGATACAGCTTCTCCCTGGCCCGGGTGATGGCCACATAGCAAAGCCGCCGCTCCTCCTCCATCTCCTCCGGCTCGCCGATGGCGCGCAGGCCGGGGAAGATGCCCTCCTCCGCGCCGACCACGAACACGGTGGGAAATTCCAGCCCCTTGGCGGCGTGCATGGTCATCAGTACCACGCCATCCGCCGAGCGGTCATAGTTGTCGATATCCGTATACAGCGCCACATCCGCCAGAAAGCCCTCCAGCGTCCGGTCCCCGGTGGACTGCATATAGCCCAGGATACTGGACTTCAGCTCCCGTACGTTCTCGGCCCGGGTGGTGTCCTCCACGGTGTTTTTGGCTTCCAGCTCCGCGAGGTAGCCGGTCTTCTCCAGCAGCTCGTCATACAGCGCGTCGGGGGTGTTCTCCGCGGCGAAAGCGCGCAGCTCGTCAATCAGGATGGTGAACAGCCGCAGGCGCATGGCGCTGCGCTGCAGCTCCGGGTACTCGCCCGCATGGCTGAGGATGTCGAAAAGGGACTTTTCATGGCTCGCGGCCAGCTCCCGGGCGGTCTCCACGGTCCTGTCGCCGATACCCTTCGCCGTGTTGCCGATGACCCGCATCAGGCGCAGATCGTCCGCGGGGGCGGCGATGACGCACAGCCAGGCCAGCATATCCTTGACCTCGGCCCGGTCGTAGAACCGGGTACCGCCGATAACGCGGTAGGGGATGTCGTACTGGCGGAAAGCGTCCTCCAGGTTTTTGGACTGGGCGTTCATGCGGTAGAGCACCGCGAAGTCCCCGAAGGAGGCGGAGCCCTCCTGACAGGCGGATTTGATGCGCAGAGACACGAAGCGGGCCTCGTCGTTCTGGTCGTTGGCGGTGTACAGCGTGATGGGGGCGCCCCGGGGCTTCTGCGTCCACAGATTCTTGCCCTTGCGGGCGGTATTGTTCTGGATGACGGCGTTGGCCGCATCCAGAATGGCGCCGGTGGAGCGGTAGTTCTGCTCCAGCCGGATGGTGCGGCAGCGCTTGTATTCGTCCTCAAAGGAGAGGATATTTTCGATGGTGGCGCCCCGGAATTTATAGATGCTCTGGTCGTCGTCGCCCACCACGCAGATATTGCCCCAGCCGCCGGCCAGAAGGGACGAAAGCAGGTATTGCAGGTTGTTGGTGTCCTGATACTCGTCGATCATGATGTACCTGAATTTCTTCTGCCAGTAGCCCAGCACGTCGTCATGCTCCTGCAGCAGCTTCACGGTGAAGGAGATGAGATCGTCGAAATCCATGGCCCCGGCGGTAAACATCCGACGCATATACTCGGAATAGACGGCCGCGATATGCCGCAGACGGATGTCCCCGGTCTTTTCGGCGCGCTTCTGGTATTCCTCCGCGCCGACCTGCGCGTCCTTGGCGCGGCTGATCTCCGAAAGGACGGCCCGGGGCGGGAACATTTTGTCGTCGTAATTCAGCTCCCGGAGGATCTGCTTGACCAGGCTCTGGCTGTCGGCGGAATCGTAGATGGAAAAGCCGGATGGGAACCCCAGTTTCTCCGCGTCCCGGCGCAGGATGCGCACGCAGCAGGCGTGGAAGGTGGAGGCCCAGATGTCCTGGGCGTCGCTGCCCAGCATGGCGGAAAGCCGGTTTTTCAGCTCGTCCGCCGACTTGTTGGTGAAGGTGATGGCCAGAATGCGCCAGGGCTCCACCGCGTCCAGCGCGGCCAGCCGCGCCGCATCCGCCCCCCCCGCCTCCAGCGCGGCGAGGTCGGTTTCGGTCACGCCGGCGGGCAGCTCGCCCGTATCCGAGGCGCGGCCAAAGCGCATGAGGTTGGCGATGCGGTTGATCAGCACCGTCGTTTTGCCGCTGCCCGCGCCGGCCAGGATCAGAAGCGGCCCCTCCGTGGCCATGACCGCGGCGCGCTGCATCCCGTTCAGTGAGGAAAATTGCGCGGCGATATAGTTCTGCCGCGCTTCGACATATCGTTTTTCAAAATCATTATCCATGCCGCCGATTGTACCATATCCGGCCTCCCAAAACAAGTCCGGCGGGCAGAGAAAACGCGCCCCGCAGGGGCGCGTTTTTGTGGGGGCTGCTGCAAGCCCGTTATATTAAGATGGCGCGCAGGGCGTCCACGGCGCGGCGCTCGATGCGGGACACCTGCACCTGGGACACCTGCATCACCCGGGCGGCGGACTGCTGGGTCATGCCGTGGAAATAGCGCAGATTGAGCACCATCCGCTCCTTCTCCGGCAGGGCTTCGATGGCCGCCCGCAGCGCCACGGACTCCACCATGCGTTCCTCCTCTCCGTAGTCGCCCAAAATGAGCTCCAGCGTGAAGCCGTCCTCCCCGGTCTCCCGCTGCAGGCTCTCCGTGGGCCCGGCGGCAAGCTCCGCGGAGGCGATGTCGGTGGGGTCGAGACCGGTCTCCGCGGCCAGCTCCGACAACACCGGCTCCCGCCCCAGCCTCTGTTCCAGTGTGAAACGGGCGGCCTTGATCTGCTGGGCCCGCTCCTTCACGCTGCGGCTGACCTTCACGGCGCCGTCGTCCCGCAGGAAGCGGCGGATCTCGCCGGAAATCTTGGGCACGGCATAGGTGGAAAACTGGGTGCCGTAGCTCTCGTCAAAGCCCTCGATGGCTTTGAGAAAGCCCACGCAGCCCAGCTGATAGAGATCGTCCGCTTCCACGCCCCGGCCGAAAAAGCGCCGGGCGATGCTCCAGATCAGGCCGGAATTCTCCTCCACCAGCTTTCCCGCCGCTTCCCTGTCGCCGCGCTGGGCCCGGCGGATGCCGTCCAGCATGGCAGCAGCGTTGGTCATCGGCGGCCCGTCCGGGGTTTCACGGCGCGCACCAGCGTCACCGTGGTCCCGCGGCCCGGCGCGGAGCGCACCTTGAGCTTGTCCATGAAGCTCTCCATGATGGTAAAGCCCATGCCGCTGCGGTCGGCCCCGCCGGTGGTGAACATGGGCTCCATGGCCCGCGCCACATCGTCGATGCCCCGGCCCCAGTCGCGGATCACGATCTCCAGTTTGCCCCCCTCCAGGATGCGCAGGCGCATGGCGATTTTACCGATGCTGTCGGGATAAGCGTGGACGATGCAGTTGGTCACGGCCTCGGAAACGGCGGTCTTGATGTCGCCCAGCTCCTCCAGTGTGGGGTCCAGCTGGGCCGCGAAGGCCGCCGCGGACGCGCGGGCAAAGCCCTCGTTGGCGGAGCGGCTGGGGAATTCCAATTTTATGTAGTTCTCCTTCTTCATCTCTTCACCTCCTTTGCGCGCCCACCGCCACCGGCAGCAGCCGCTCGATGCCCGAAGCGTCCAGTACCCGCAGGGGCTGCGCACCGGGATTCTCTACCCAGGCCCGCCCGCCGGTGCGGTTCATCCGGCGCAGGATGCGCAGGATCAGCGCGATGCCCGAGGAATCCATAAAGCTCAGCCCCGCAAGATCGATGACACAGTCCCGAGGCAGATACTCGTCCAGCGCGTCCTCGATAGTCTCGGCGGCCTCCCGCGCCCCGTGGTGATCCAGCTCGCCGGCAAAGAACAGCGTCAGCTTTCCGCCGGTATAGGCCGTTTTGATGATCATAATCGTCACCCTTATCCAAAAAAATAGTGCCGTATACCATGTATACGGCACTATTCTATCTTTCTTTGTCCGGGAAAGGGGTCGAAGGCTGTCGTCAGCCCAGATTTTTCAGGCTGAGGGTGAGGTTTTCGATCAGAGCCTCCAGTTTGGCTTTCTTCTCACGCTCGGTGTTGACCACGGCCTCGGGCGCGCGGGCCACGAAGTTTTCGTTGGCCAGCTTTCCGATCTGGGCGGCCAGCTGTTGGCCCGCGTTTTCCAATTCCCTGGCGATGCGGGCTTTTTCCTTTTCGATATCCACCAGCTCCGCCATGGGCATGAACATCCTGGCGTTGTCCGTGACCACGGACACCATGCCGTCCACACGCTCCGGCGCGGCGGCGGAGACGGCGACGGACTCGGCGTAGGCCAGCTTGCAGATATAATCCCTGCCGTTTTCAAAGGCGGCGGCCCTGTCGGTGACGATAATGAGGTGCGCCTTGCGGGAGGGCGGCACATTCATCTCGCTGCGGCGGGCGCGGACGGCCCTGATGGCCTCCATGACCATCTCGAAGTCGGTCTCGTCTTCGGGATAATCCAGCGCCGCGTCGAACACGGGATACTTCTCCAGCATCAGCACGTCGCCCTCGTGGGGCAGGGCCTGCCAGATTTCCTCGGTAATATACGGCATGAAGGGGTGCAGCAGCTTGAGAATGTCCTTGAGCGCATACAGCAGCACCCGCTGGGCGTTCTCCTTGGCGGCGGCATCCTCGCCGTACAGGCGGGATTTGGTCAGCTCGATATACCAGTCGCAATAGGTGTCCCAGATGAAATCATAAATTTTCTGGGCGGCGATGCCCAGCTCGTATTTGTCCAGATTTTCCCGCACCTCCCGGCGCAGGGTGTTGAGCTTGGAGAGCATCCATCTGTCCTCCAGCTCCAGTCCGGCGGGCAGCGCGTCGCCCGTGACGGTGAGATTCATCATCACGAAGCGGCTGGCGTTCCACAGCTTGTTGGCGAAGTTGCGCATGGCCTCGCAGCGCTCCACATAGAAGCGCATGTCGTTTCCGGGGGAGTTGCCGGTGATGATGTTAAAGCGCAGCGCGTCCGCGCCGTACTTGTCGATCATGTCGATGGGGTCCACGCCGTTGCCCGCGGACTTGGACATCTTCTTGCCCTGGGGATCGCGGATGAGGCCGTGGATGAGCACCGTGTGGAAGGGCGGCTTTTTCATCTGCTCGCAGGACGAGAAAATCATTCTCGCCACCCAGAAGAAGATGATGTCGTAGCCCGTGACCAGCACGTCCGTGGGGAAGAAATACTCAAGATCGGGGGTCTTATCCGGCCAGCCCAGCGTGGAGAAGGGCCACAGGGCAGAAGAAAACCAGGTGTCCAGCACGTCCGGGTCGCGGGTGATGTTTTTGCTGTGGCAGTGCTCGCACTCCACGGCGTCCGTGCGGGAGACGGTGACATGCCCGCAGTCGGCGCAGTACCAGGCGGGGATCTGATGGCCCCACCACAGCTGGCGGGAGATGCACCAGTCGCGCACATTGTTCATCCAGTTGAGGTAGATTTTGGTGAACCGGTCGGGGACGAACTTCACTTCCCCGTCCTCCACCACGCGGACGGCCTCTTTTGCCAACGGCTCCATCTTGACGAACCACTGATCCGACGCCAGCGGCTCCACGTCGTTATGGCAGCGGTAGCAGGTGCCCACGTTGTGCCTGCACGGCTCGATGGACAGCAGATAGCCCTGCTCCCTGAGCTCCTCCACGATGGCCTTGCGGGCCTCGTAGCGGTCCATGCCGTCCCACTTGTAGCCGCCGGTGATTTTACCCTCGCCGTCCAGCATCAGGTACTGGGGCAGATTGTGGCGCAGGCCGACCTCGAAGTCGTTGGGGTCGTGGCAGGGCGTGATCTTCACGGCGCCGGTGCCGAAGGACATATCGGCGTGCTCGTCGGCCACGATGGGAATCTCCCGGCCCACCAGCGGAAGGATGCAGGTCTTGCCGATGAGGTCCTTATAACGCGGGTCCTCCGGGTTCACGGCCACGGCGGCGTCGCCCAGCAGCGTCTCGGGCCGGGTGGTGGCAATCTCAATAGCGCCGCTGCCGTCGGCCAGCGGATAGGCGATGTGCCAGAAACTGCCGTCCTTCTCCACATACTCCACCTCGGCGTCCGAAAGCGCCGTGGTGCAGTGGGGGCACCAGTTGATGATGCGCTTGCCCTTGTAGATCAGGCCCTTCTCGTACAGGTCGCAGAAGGTTTCCCGCACGGCCCTGGCGCAGGTATCGTCCATGGTGAAGCGCTGCCGCTCCCAGTCGCAGGAGGAGCCCAGGGTCTTGAGCTGGGTCACGATGCGGTCGCCGTACTTGTCCTTCCAGGCCCAGACCTCGTCCAGAAACTTGTCCCGGCCCAGATCGAAGCGGGTCAGGCCCTCATTTCTCAGCTTTTCCTCCACCTTGATCTGGGTGGCGATGCCGGCGTGATCGTAGCCGGGCAGCCACAGGGCGGAATAGCCGTCCATGCGCTTGTAGCGGATGAGCACGTCCTGAATGGTCTCGTCAAAGGCGTGGCCCAGATGGAGCTGACCCGTGACGTTGGGGGGCGGGATGACGATGGTGAACGGCTTCTTGTTCGGGTCGCGCTCGGCATGGAAGCAGTTCCTGTCCATCCACATCCGATAGATCTCTCCCTCCACCTCGCGGGGGTCGTACACCTTTGGCAGTTCTTTCATTGGATTCACCTTCCTGCAAAAAATAAAGCGCCCTGACGGATAACATCAGGGCGCAGTAACTACGCGGTACCACCTGAATTCCACGCTTTCGCGTGACACTCGTGACTCTGTAACGGGAGTACCCGTCCGGACTACTCGGTTCATCACGGCGGCTCGGGGCCGACCTTCAGCGGTGCTCTGCGGAAGCTCTCACCAGCCGCTCCCTCTCTGAAGCAAAGCGTTGCGCCTACTCCTGCCCGTCCATGCCTTTAATGAGCGCATTATAGGCTGTCCGGCCGGATTTGTCAAGCCTCAGCCCAGCATGGCCTCCAGCTCGATGAGCCCGGTGACGCCCACGCGCTTGTTGAGGACCTCGCCGTCCCTAAAGGCGATGAGGGTGGGGATGCTGGACACGCCGAAGCGCTCCGCGACGGAGGGCACGTCGTCCACGTCCAGCTTGCAGACTTTCACCTTGCTGCCCAGCTTTTCATCCAGCTCCTCCAGGATGGGGGCCTGCATGCGGCAGGGGCCGCACCAGGTGGCCCAGAAATCCACCAGCACGAGACCCGCGGAGGTGATGGAATCGAAATTATCTTTGGTAAGATGCATAACGGCCATAATCTTTATACTCCTTTAGTATTTCTTTAGTTTAGTTCTTCGAGATACTCGCTGGCGGAGAGCGCGGCCAGATTGCCCTCCCCCACCGACTTCGCGATCTGATAAGGCCTGCCGGTGCAGTCGCCCGCGGCGAATACGCCGGGGATATTGGTGGCCATCTGCTTGTCCACCACAACGCCGCCGTCCTTGTATTCAAGGCCCGGCACCAGCTTGGTGACGGAGATGGTATCCTTTAATATGAACACGCAGTCGACTTTATATTCCTCACCGTTGTAAATCAGCGTGTCGGCCTTGTCGCCGCCCCGGATCTCGGCCTTGCCGAAACCGTCGAAGCGCAGCACCTCACAGCCGATGGAGGCGAGAAACTTCACGTCGTTTTCCACTTCCTTGCCCGAGCCCACCACGGCCACGGTCCTGCCCTTGTAAAGCATCCCGTCGCAGGTGGCGCAATAGCTCACGCCCCGGCCCAAAAACTCGTTCTCGCCGGGATAGGCGCTCTCCCGGGTGATGCCCACGGTCATGATAACGGTCCTGCCCTCGTAAAAATCGCCGCCCACGGCCACGCCGAAGCTCTTGCCCAGGGGGACGACCGACAGCGCCCGGCCGTCGATGGTCTCCGTGCCGGAGTCGGCGAGCTGCTTGAGCATGGCGCTTTCGATGGCGGGGCCGGCTCCGTCGATACCCGGATAGTTGCCCACGTCTTTGGCTTTCCAAAGATTGGTGGTATCGGGGGGATTGGAAATCAGCGCGACGGATTTGTTGCGGTGCCGCAGTGTCAGCGCGGCGGAAATTCCGGCGGGCCCTCCGCCGATAATCAGCGCGTCAAATTTTTCCGGCATAGCCGTCATCCCTTTCTTGTCTTTTGTTTTGAGTTTAACAGATATAGTACCACATTTTTGTTGAATTTACTACATCAATAGTATATAATTATCGAATAATTAACAAAGATCAAAATAACCAAACAAGGATACGGGAAAATGGAAGAAACGACAAAAAACTTTATCGAAGCCTTTGTGGAGGAGGACATCGGCCCCGGCGGCCGCTTTGAGGGGATGCAGGTACACACCCGCTTCCCGCCGGAGCCCAACGGTTATCTTCACATCGGCCACTGCAAGGCCCTGTGCATCGATTTCGGCACGGCGGAACGGTTCGGCGGCATCACCAACCTCCGGATGGACGACACCAACCCTGCCAAGGAAGACACCGAATTCGTAGATGCCATCCAGGAGGACATCCACTGGCTGGGCTTCGACTGGGGCAACCGCTTCTTCTATGGGTCGGACTATTTCGAGCAGACCTATCAGTTTGCCGTGGAACTCATCAAAAAGGGTCTCGCCTATGTCTGCGCGCTGACGCCGGACGAGTTCCGGGAATACCGGGGCGATACGTCCCACCCCGCGGTGAGTCCCTGGCGGGACAGGCCCGTGGAGGAAAATCTTGATCTCTTTGAGCGCATGAAAAACGGGGAATTCGCCGAGGGGCAGTATACCCTGCGGGCGAGGATCGATCTGGCCAGCGGGAACTTCAATCTGCGCGACCCGGTGCTGTACCGCATCCGCTATATTGAGCATCACCGCCAGGGCACCAAATGGTGCATTTTTCCCATGTACGATTTCGCCCACCCCATTCAGGACGCGCTGGAGGGCATCACCCACTCCCTGTGCTCACTGGAGTATGAGGACCACCGCCCCCTGTACGACTGGGTGGTGGAACATGTGTCCGTCCCCTATCACCGCCCCCGGCAGATCGAGTTTTCCAGGCTGGGCATCAACTACACCGTCATGTCCAAGCGCAAGCTGCGGAAGCTCGTGGAGGAAGGCCTTGTCTCCGGCTGGGACGATCCCCGTATGCCCACGCTGTGCGGTCTGCGCCGCCGGGGCTACACCCCCGGCGCTATCCGGGACTTCACCGGCCGCATCGGTGTGTCCAAGGTGGATTCCACCGTGGACTGGGCGCTGCTGGAGAGCTGCCTGCGGGACGACCTCAATGAAAACGCAAAGCGGGTAATGGCCGTGCTGCGCCCGATAAAGCTCACCATCATCAACTACCCCGAGGGCAGAACCGAGTATCTCACCGTGGAAAACAACCCCCTCCACCCCGAGCAGGGCAGCCGGGAGGTCGTCTTTTCCCGGCATCTCTATGTGGAGGCGGAGGATTTTCTCTCCTGTCCCGTACCCAAATACAAGCGCCTCTATCCGGAGGGGCCGGAATGCCGTCTCAAGGGCGCGTACCTCATAAAATGCACCGGCTGTGTGCATGACGGGGAGGGACACCTCACGGAGGTCCAATGTACCTACGACCCCGATTCCCGGGGCGGCGACCCCGCCGACGGGCGCAAGGTGACGGGCGCCACCATCCACTGGGTGGATGCCGCCACCGCGGCGGACGCCGAGATCCGGCTGTACGATCCCCTCTTTACCGACCCCGATCCCGACGGGCCGGACAAGGATTTTCTGGATTATGTCAATCCAGAAAGCCTTGTGACCCTCACGGGCTGCAAGGTAGAGGCCGGCCTTTCCGCCGCGCCCATGCCGGAAAAGGGCAGGACCGCGGTGAGCTATCAGTTCATGCGCCAGGGCTATTTCTGCCTGGATAACAAAGACGCCTCTCCCGGGCATCTGGTGTTCAACCGGGCCGTGGCACTGAAGGACAGCTTCAAAAAATAACAGTCCGCGGCCCACCCCGAGTGGGGCGACCGGCATCGGCGCCGCCATAGCTTGATTTGAAGGTGATCGTTATGAATGAAAATGTGAAAAAATTCTTTGTACTCTATGATTCCGACCCCGAACTGCGCGCGCGCATCGCCGCGGCGGAGGCGGTCTATCCTGGCAGTCTGGAGCTGCGCGAGGCGCTGGTGGAGGAAGTGCTTCTGCCCGTGGCCGCGGAGCTTGCGCTGCCCTTCACCGTGGAGGAGCTGCGCGACTATGAGACCGACCTGTTCCAGCGCCGCCTTCAGGCGCCCGATCCCGACGACGGGGACCCGGAGGCACCCATCCCCGCTTACACCTACTGGCTGTTCGGCCGCGGGTGGTACAACGACGAGGCCAGGTTCTGCGGCGACAAATAAGGCCGCGCACCAAAAGGAGCGCCCGGGTTTTCCGGGCGCTCCTTTTGGTGCGCGGGTTTTTGTGGCGTATTTCAAAGGGCTGTGGTAGAATGGCGGCATGATCGACAAAACGCTGGACAACCGCATACCGCGCCGCCTGGAGCTGGCGGCGGTGCTGACGCTGCTGGCGCTGGGCTTTGCCCTGCGGCTGGCGGGTCTGGGCACGCTGCCCTTCGGGCTCAATCAGGACGAGGCCTCCGCCGGGTACGACGCCTGGGCCATCCTGACAAGCGGCATGGATCGCTGCGGCAACCGTCTGCCGGTGCTGCTGGAAAGCTGGGGCAGCGGGCAAAACGCGCTTCTAAGCTATCTGGCCCTGCCCTTCATTGCGGTTCTGGGGCTTTCGGCGCTGTCCATCCGTCTGCCCATGGCGCTGGCCGGGTGCGCCGCGCTGGTGGTTTTCTGGCGCTATGCCCGCCGCACCCGCGGACCCGCCTTCGGGCTGACGGCGCTGCTGTTCCTCGCCGTGTGCCCGTGGTCCATTCTGGCCAGCCGCTGGGCGCTGGAATCCAATCTGCTGCCGCCGCTGCTGATGGCGGGGGTCTTTTTCACCGCCCGGGCCCGGGAAAAGCCCTGGTCGCTGCTGCCCGCCGCCGTATGCTACGGGCTGTCGCCGTACGCCTATGGCACGGCCTTTTTCTTTCTGCCGCCGTTCCTGCTGTTTGCCGTACTCTGGCTGGGAAAGCGGCTGCGGCCGGCACCGTTCTGCGTTTCTCTGGCGGTCTTTTCCGCGCTGGTGCTGCCCATCTCCCTGTGCCAGCTGCGCAACGCGCTGGGTCTGCCCGCCGCCGCCTTTCTGGGCTTTACGCTGCCAGCTCTGACCGAGGGACGGCAGCTGGCCACCTCCGTTCTGGGCGGCGGAGGGCCGGCCGCCGCGTGGGTGAACCTTCGTACGCTGGGCCGGATCCTGCTCACCCAGTCCGACGGCATGATCTACAATTCTCTGGGCCTCCGAAACGGCGGAGTGATCTGGTGCTTCGGTCTGCCGCTGGCCGCGCTGGGGCTGTGGAAAAGCCTGTCCTCACTGCGCAGGGCGCCCCTGGAGGCCCCCATGCTGGCCGCATTTTGCATCGCTGCGGCCAGCGCCGCGCTCATCGACGGCAACATCAACCGGCTCAATATGCTGTGGCTGCCGCTGTGCTATTTCGCGGCGCTGGGGCTGTATGTGCTGTTCGGCCTGCTGAAAAAGTGGAGCGCGCTGCCGATCGCCGGGCTGCTGGTGTGTCTGGTGCTGTTCCTTGCCGCCTATCGCGGCCAGCTGGGCGGCGCCGGCAACGCCAACTACTTCCCCGGTCTGGGGCAGTGTATTGCGTATGTGGAGGCGCGGGAGCCGGGGGCGGCTTATATTACGGATTATGTTAACCAACCATATATTTTTGCGCTGTTCTATACCGAGACGCCGGCAGAGGACTTTGTGGATTCCGTTGATTATGTCAACCCGGATGGCGCCTTCCGGCAGGTCCGATCCTTCGGGCATTGGCGCTTCGGCAGCGCGGAGGACGCGGCGGGCGACTATCTGATCCTGAACGCCGCCGAGGCGGGCGGGCGCGCCGCGCTGGTGCAATACGGGGACTATGTGGTCTGCCCCGGCAGCGGTTGAATGCCGATTTTTTGCACTTTTTCCTGCAGGCGGCAGGGAACCGAAATCAGAGCATTTTGGAAAGCCAAGTATAGCGGGGCTAGAGAACTTCCCTTTTGGAATAATTTGTAGTATTATTAAACCTGAAGGCATGGCGGAGTATTCCATTTTGACCTGAGGAGATTAGAACATGAAAACGGTTATCATATATTATACATTTGGCGGCTCAACTCAGAAAGAGGCTGAACGGCTGGCCAATGAACGCGACGCGCCTTTATACCGGGTGAAGGAAGCCCCTGGCAGGAGTTTTCTGGGGGCTTTTATTCCCGGCAGTTTTTTGGCCATGCGCCGTAAAACTGTTGCCATACAGCCGTTGAATATCGATTTGAACGACTATGACTCAATCATCATCGGTTGTCCGGTGTGGGCCGGATATCCGGCCCCTGCTTTCAATGCCATTGTGCAGCGACTGCCGGCAGGGAAGAAAATAGAACTCTTTTTATGCTCCGGCGGTACGGGTACGCAAAAGACAGAGCCGGGAACGAGAGCGCTGATCGAGCAGAAAGGCTGCACCGTAGTATCCTACCGTGACGTCCTCACCGGCGTTCAACCGGGGAAAATGAAGGAATGACTTGCCTATTGCTTTTGAGGTTGGCCGCGGGTTAACAGGACATTGAAGGATGCAAGCGGACAGCGGGGCGCCCGGAAGCCCGCAGGCAGGCGGAGGGGCTGCCGCACAGCTGAAGATGGAGGTGGAACCGACGGATCGTGATGAAAAAATCCTGATCGTTGACGATGAGCATGAAATCGCCGATCTTGTGGAAGTTTATCTGAAAAGCGAAAGCTATTCGGTATTCAAGTTTTATAACGCCGCGGATGCCCTGGCCTGCGTGGAACGCGAGGATCTGAGCCTAGCGATTCTGGATGTCATGCTGCCGGATATGAGCGGCTTTGCGCTGTGTCAGAAGATCCGCGAAAAGCACCTGTTTCCCATCATTATGCTGACCGCCAAGGTGGAAGACATGGACAAGATCACGGGGCTGACGCTGGGGGCGGACGACTACATCACAAAACCGTTCCACCCGCTGGAGCTGGTTGCCCGCGTGAAAACCCAGCTCCGGCGCTATACGCGGTACAATACATCAGCCGTTGTTCCGCCGGAAACACGCGAATATGATTTTGCCGGCCTTTACGTCTGCCCGGACAGCCACAAATGCACGCTGTACGGAGAAGAGCTGTCGCTGACGCCCATAGAATTTCAAATTCTCTGGTACCTCTGCGAGCGCCGCGGCAAGGTCGTTTCATCGGAAGAACTGTTCGAGGCCGTGTGGGGAGAGAAGTTTCTGGACAACAACAACACCGTTATGGCGCACATCGCGCGGCTCCGGGAAAAGATGCGCGAGCCCAGCCGGAATCCGAAGTTCGTCAAAACCGTGTGGGGGGTGGGCTACACCATTGAATGATCAAAAGGATAGGTCGGAAAGGAAACGCGCGCGCCGCAGCCATCTGTCCCGGCAGATCATGCTGCAATATCTTCTGGCCCTGACCGCTTATGTCGCCGGACTGTTTTTGCTGTATTTCCTTGCCTGGCGGATTTGCAGTCAATTCGTCTGGCAGTCTTACGACCCGCTCTATCAGTTCCTGAAGCTGGTGCAGGGTACTTCCCTGTTCTGGGGCACGGGCATCATTCTCGTCGGCTGGACCATCATCACCTACCGCTTTTTTCAAAGGCCCCTGCGGTATCTGGACGAAGTCGTCGAGGCCTCCGAGCAGCTGGCGCAGCCGGGAACGCAGCCGATCGTTCTGTCGGACGCCATGAAAGGGGTTCAGGATGAATTGAATCTGGCGCGGGAACAGGCGCTGCGCAGCGCTATGGCCGCGAAGGAGGCGGAGCAGCGGAAAAACGACCTCGTCGTCTATCTGGCACACGACCTGAAAACGCCGCTGACCAGCGTGATCGGTTATCTGACCCTGCTGCGGGACGAACCGCAGATTTCCCCGGAGCTGCGGGCCAAATACACCGGAATCGCCCTCGATAAGGCGGAGCGGCTGGAAACGCTAATCAACGAATTTTTCGACATCACCCGTTTCAATCTGACGCAGCTGACATTGGAGCCGGAATCGGTCAACCTGACCCTTATGCTGGAACAGATCACGTTTGAGTTTAATCCCGTTCTGGCGGAAAAGTCCCTGAGCTGGGGTCTGCGCCTGGCGCCGGATGTCCGGATAACCTGTGACCCGGATAAGCTGGAGCGCGTATTTGACAACCTCATCCGCAACGCCGTAAACTACAGCTACCCCAGCACCCCGATTCTCGTTGCGTTGGAGCAGTCCGGCAGCCAGGTGACGGTGCGCATCACCAATTACGGAAAGACGATTTCACCCGAAAAGCTGGAGCGGATTTTTGAACAGTTCTTTCGGCTGGATACCTCGCGCTCCAGTTCCACCGGCGGAGCCGGGCTGGGTCTTGCCATAGCGAAGGAGATCGTCGAGCTGCACGGAGGCACCATTGCCGCCGAAAGCGCCGATGAGCATATTGTCTTTACCGTGACGCTCCCTCTGGATTGTCAGAAAATCGTATGATTTTCACAGTTTATTTTTCAGGTTTTTCTCATTAAAATCGAAAACACGCCTGTCCCCGTTTTGGTACCATTAAAGTGCCGAACGGGGATTTTTTTCGCAAATACCGCAGAAAGGACCGTACTATGCCGCGAAAACGCGTCACGCAGATTTTTCCATGGCTGCTGCCGCTGAGAAGGAAGCAGCGTCTGTTTTTCTTTTATACCGGGATGCGGCTGGACGGGAGCCGCTATGCCGCGGGCAAATCCGATCTCCCGCTGCCCTATCCGCTTTTTGATACACGCTGTCCTCTCTATAACCGGGAAACCGGCTTTGATATGGTGTATCAGGAGAACAAGGTTTTCAATCTGAAACTGGCCGCGGCCGCTTTAGACCGCGTGGTTATCAGGCCGCAGGAGACCTTCTCCTTCTGGAAACTGGTCCGCTATGCCGACCGCGACATCCCGTACAAGGATGGCCTGACCGTTGTTGACGGGACGCTCACAACGGCCCCCGGCGGCGGAATGTGCCAGATGAGCAATCTGCTCTTCTGGATGTTTCTCCACGCGCCGCTCACCGTTGTGGAACGGCACGGGCATGATGTGAAGGATTTCCCGGAACCGCCCAGCGACGCGCCGATGGGGGTGGACGCGACCGTATCGGAGGGTTGGCTCGATCTGAAGGTCAAGAATGAGACGGCGCTGTCCTTCCAGATCCGTATTTCGTTTGATGAAGATCACATTATCGGCCGCCTGCTGACCGATCAGGACAACGGACAATTTTACGAGGTTGTCAACGGCGAGCCCTTGTATTGCCGCGAGAACGGCAAGGTCTGCGAAGAAGTGGACGTAAAGCAGAAAACGATTCTTGCGGCGGCCGGGGCTTGTATCTCCGAAAAGCTGCTCTACCGGAACAAATGTGAAATCGGCTATCCGCTTCCGGACGGAACGGATGTCATCGAGAAAGGATAAAAAATGAAAAGAAAAAATATGGCGATTTTATTTGGAGGCTGTTCCCCCGAGTACGGCGTTTCACTTCAGTCGGCTCACTCCGTGATCCAGCAGATTGACACCGATAAATTCAGGCCCATACTGATCGGCATTTCATCCAAGGGAAACTGGTACCGGTTTGACGGGGATCCTGAAAAGATCGCGTCCGACACCTGGTGCAATCCCTCCGACTGTCTGCCGGCGGCCATCTCGCCGGACCGTGAAGCGCATATCCTGCTGGTGTTTCATCCCGGCGAAGTTGAAAAACTTCCGATTGACGCCGCGTTTCCCGTTCTCCATGGGAAAAACGGCGAGGACGGCACGGTCCAGGGCCTATTTGAGATGGCGGGAATCCCGCTGGTCGGCTGCGGCACTCTGGCCTCCTCGCTCTGCATGGACAAAGACCGCGCGCATAAGCTGGCGCACGCCGCCGGTGTGCGGGTTCCGGCCTCCTTTACCCTGAGAAAGCAAACCGACACCGGAATCGCTTCGGCGCAGGCGGAGCGCCTCGGCTATCCGCTGTTCGTAAAGCCGGTCAGAGCCGGTTCCTCCTTTGGGATTACGAAAGTGGCCGACCGGCAGGCTCTCCCCGCCGCCGTCAAGCTTGCCTTCGAATACGATGACGAAGTGATTATCGAGGAAGCCGTCAGCGGGTTTGAGGTCGGCTGCGCTGTGATGGGAAATGAAGAGCTGACGGTCGGAGAGGTCGATGAAATCGAGCTGTCGGGCGGCTTCTTCAATTTCACGGAAAAGTATACGCTGAAAACCTCGGCCATTCACGTCCCGGCGCGAATCCCCAAAGAAAAAGCCGAGGAAATCAAGCAGACCGCAAGGACGATCTATCGGGCGCTGGGCTGCCGCGGCTTCGCGCGGGTGGACTTGTTTCTGAACGGCGACGGTGAGATCATTTTCAATGAGGTCAATACGATTCCCGGCTTCACCTCTCACAGCCGGTATCCCACCATGATGAAGGCCGCCGGCATTTCCTTTGAGCAGGTCGTTTCCCGCGTGATCGACTTGGCCGTGGACGGATGAAAATGCTTGTGCTGTCAAGAAAGGCTGTCCATGCGGGCAGCCTGGTTTTGGTCAACGGCCGGTATCCCTGCTGTCCGGGAAATGCGGAAAGCTCTCTGGTTCCGGTCGATCCGGGCAGCGGCGTCCTGCTGGAGCGCCGAGCCGCCGTTTTGCTCTCCGAGCTTATGAGCAGTATTGCGGGCTGGACGCAGATCAGCGCGGTAAGCGGTTGGCGCTCCAGCGCGGAACAGCAGAAGATTTACGACCGGTCTCTGCGGGACAGCGGAGCCGCTTTTACGGCGCAGTTTGTCGCGAGGCCGGACCACAGCGAACATCAGACCGGGCTTGCCGTCGATCTGGGGCTTCGCAAACCGGAGATTGACTTCATCCGTCCGGATTTCCCCTATTCCGGCATCTGCCGGACGTTCCGGAAAAAAGCCGTGGCCTACGGCTTCATCGAACGCTATCCCAGGGGAAAAGAGGCCGTCACGGGCATCGCGCACGAACCGTGGCATTTCCGCTATGTCGGTGCGCCTCACGCCGCGATTATGACGGAGCTTGACCTGACGCTGGAAGAATATCACGCCTTTCTGAAACAGTATCCCTATGGGGAAAAACGCTTTTCCTATCGGGCGGAGAATCAAAGCATCGCGGTTTCCTATCAAAGCGCCGCGGCCGGAGCGGACACCGAGATAGAGATTGGGGACAACCTTCCATACTCGGTATCCGGCAATAACACGGACGGGTTTGTCCTGACCGAGTGGACAAGCGGGCGGTAACGGGCGGCAATTTCAGCGTAAAGGAAGAAGTTTTGCAATGTTTAGAGATCGGATGATCGAATATTCCAAGGGGGACAATCTGCGCGGCTATTGGTCCCTCTTCAGGCGGCGGGAGCGAGCCAAAAACAAACTGCTCAAAGACCTGCTCACCTTTCTGTGCAACCGGTCGGCGCACAGGCATGGCGGCTACATCGGAAACGGCGCGAAAATTGCCGCCGCCCCTTCCCTGCCGCACGGACTGCACGGCATCTTTATTTCCCGCTACGCGAGCATCGGCTCAAACTGCCGGATTTATCAGAATGTCACTATCGGGGAAGTGAATCACAAGGCGCCGCGCATCGGCGACAACTGCCTGATCGGCGCGGGCGCCGCGGTCGTCGGCGATATTCAAGTCGGGGACGGCGTAAAGATCGGCGCGGGCGCGGTCGTCAGTTTTGATGTTCCGGATCACTGCACCGTGGTTTCGCAGCCGCCCCGTATTATTGAAAGGAAGAAAGAGGATGCCGGATAAAAGAGAACCCCAATTCCACCGGGGCAGGGCATGGATCGAACTGGACCGGGACGCGCTGCGCCACAATGTCGGAGTGCTCCAAAAACTGCTGCCCAGCGGCTGCGAACTGATGCCCGCCGTCAAAGCCAACGCTTATGGGCACGGCGCGGTCCTGATCTCACGGGAGCTGAGCCGGTTAGGTATAAAGGCTTTCTGCGTTGCGACCGTCCAGGAAGGCGTGGAGCTTCGTGAAAACGGCATCGCCGGAGAAATCCTGATACTTGGCTATACGCACCCAAAGCTGTTCCCGCTTCTGGTTCAGTACGATCTGACGCAAACCGTGATCGATCTGCCGTATGCCGAAGCTCTGGACAAGTACGGTCAAAGAGTAAAAGTGCATATCGCGGTCGACACAGGGATGCGCCGGCTGGGGGAACCCTGTGAGAATATTGACAACATCTATAAAATGTTTTCCCTGCGCAGCCTGCAAATCGAGGGGCTCTACACGCATCTGTGCGCGGACGACACGGATTCTCCGGCGGACAGGGCTTTTACGATGGAGCAGGAACGGGCTTTTGGGAAGGTGGTCTCACAGCTTGGGGAACGCGGCTTCGGCTCCCCCAAAACGCACGTGCTGGCAAGCTACGGGCTGATCAATTATCCCAAATTCGGAGGCGATTACGCGCGCGTGGGGATCGCGCTCTACGGCGTGCTCAGCACCGGGACCGACAGGGAACGCTGCGCGCTTCCTCTGAGACCGGTGCTGTCCGTCAAAGCCAGGGTGACCGCGCTGAAGGCTCTGCGAAAAGGAGACGCGGCCGGATACGGTTTGCAGTTTGTCGCCGACCGCGATACCAGAATCGCCGTACTCGGCATCGGTTATGCGGACGGCGTTCCGCGCGCGCTTTCCTGCGGCGTCGGCAATGTTCTGATCCGCGGCCGCAAAGTACCGATCGTCGGCCGCATCTGTATGGACCAGATGATGGCAGATGTCTCCGACATCCCCGGGGTAAACACCGGAGACGCCGCCGTGATTATCGGGCGGTCCGAAGCGGAGGAAATCACCGCCTGCGACCTCGCGGCGCAGACGGGGACGATCTCCAATGAAATACTGAGCCGGCTTGGCGAGCGTTTACAAAGGGAAATGAACTGATTTCCAAATGGCGGTTTTGTTTCTTCCCCCGCTCCCCAGATCCCCGGAGATCAAACGAGCGGACGCAGGTTGAGTAACCCCTGCGTCCGCTTGATTTGTTCTTTTATTGTATCAGGCTCGCCTGCCGTCTGCGATCGCAGGCGGTGCGGCGGCTTCCCCCCGGCCCCGATTACGGCAAAAGCTTCAGCACCTTCAGCAAAAGGGGCGGTAATTTCTTGTAGCCGTCGTAAATCTGCTGCTGAATATCCCGCAGCGGCAGAATGTGGATATTGGACAGCGGGTCCGCCGGATGCCATTCCGGCACGACGCCGTTGGCTTTCCAGACAGGCGCGCCGGAGCCTCTGGGCACGAGGACGGGATTGTATTCCTCTTTCAGAACGGTCATATGTACCTGATCCGTGTAGCCCTGGTACTCGCCGAGCGTGGTCTGCGCGGTAAACAGGTCCGGCTGCAGCTCCTCGTGCTCGCCCGGCCTTCCAAAGGTGTTCTTGACATAGGCCTTGTCGAAAATGCCCATGCTCATCAGCCAAAGAGAAACGCGGCAAAGGGACACCTCGACCCGGTAGCTTCCGCCCTCCTTTGCCCTGCGGGTCAGCGCCTCCATCACGCCGGCCGCGGCCAGCCAGCTCACAAGAAAGTCGTTCACCACATTGATCACGGGCAGTTGGGGCGCGTCCGCCGTGCCCTCGAACATGGCCATGCCGGTTACGCAGCCGGCCACCTGGTCATACCCGACCCGATCCACCCAGGGGCCGCCGTCCCCGGCGAACGAGGTGTTGCAATAAATGATACCCGGACGGAGCTTGGCGCATTCCTGCGCTGTCATGCCGATGCTCTCCATCAGCTTCGGCCTTCTGTTTGCGAAAAAGATGTCCGCGTCCTTCAGCAGGTCCTTGAGCTGCCGGTTGCCCTTCTCGCCCTTGTAATCGATCCTGCAGGAGCGCATGCCGACATCGGCGGAATAGTAGGTCGAATCATATTCATATTCGTTGGGCTTCCACACGTTGAGAACGTCGGCGCCATGGCAGGCCAGCGCGCGGCCGAGACCCGCGCCCGCGATGATGTGTCCCATGCCGAGCGCCCGGACACCCTCCAGCGGCGTCTTGGGGTTCATCGGAAGGGGCTCCGGATCGCTGCCGCCGATTTTTTCGATCTCCACAAGGGGAAGCCTGCGAAGGTAATCGCGGTACACCGGCTCCTGCATGAACTCATCCAGCGTGCGGACTTTCCCCATAACGAGACCCAGATCGGTCGCTTTCTTTTCAAGACGGTCACTGTTCATAAAAAGAATGGCTTTCGCAACGGAAGGGATGTTGTCGTTGCACTTGATGATCTCCTGCATTTTGTCCCGCAGCTTGGGCATATTGTTGTCGGGGCACACAAATCTGCCATCGCGGGTGCGGAACAGCAGCATCAGTCCGCCAAGGTTAATGTCGGCGTTATCCGGGCAATAGCCGTTCAGCATTTCCTGCATGCGGTATAAGGCGCTGAGCCTGCTGATGCTTTTCGCGACATCGATCGCCATGTCCTGCCCTTCGCCGCCGCGCATGCGCCAGACCTTTGTGGCAGCCAGGGATTTTACCATCAGCCCGATCGAGGCGCCGGTCCCCAGCGCGATCGTACTGTCGACGATCGGGTCCGCTCCATGGAAGGAAATCGTGCCTCCGCAGTCTGCGGAAGAAAGGCCAATTTCGTTTGCTACGCGCTCAAACTCCTCGTTGATATCAATCTTCTCCGCCTCAGAGATGCGCTCCCGGCAGCTTTTTCTGAGCCGTTCATCCAACGTTTCCTGTGCCATTTGATACCCTCCTTGATTAAAGTAACACGTTCACCGAACATGTTACTTAAAATTATAATTCCCGGCGCGGCAATCTTCAATACACATAAATGACAAAAAATTATCATGCATTTTGTGATTTATGAATTGCGATTTATTTCCGATTCTCTTTTGGCATGTGCTTCGGGATGTGGTATAATACAATTACTTTTATAATTGCTATTTTATTTCCTATGATGGGGTGGTTGATATTAACTCCAGGCAATTACAGGCGCAGCAGACGAAGGCCCATATTATTGAGGCCGCTCTTGAAATCATCAAAACCCAGGGGCTGAACAATCTGAAGGTCAGGGACATTTGCGCGAAGGCGAATGTTTCCACGGGGGCATACTATCATTACTTTGATTCGAAGCTGAGTGTGGTGCAGGTCATCGCGGAATCCTTTGACGATCATCTGAGCGAGACGCTTCGGAGCTACAAGAGCGAGTCCGCGGTCGAGACGCTGCTGTTTATTTTTCTTGAGCAGGCTGAATTTATCATGAGCCAGACGCAGAGTTACGCGCTGACGAAGGCCTTTTACGGTTCGCTGATTTCTATGGACCGCAATTACATTTTTGATCAGAACAGAGTTTACTACCAGGCCATTTACAAGCAGGTCTCCCGGTGCATCGACGAGGGCATTTTTGAAAAGGGCCACACCGTATCGGAACTGACGGAATACTTCTACCGTTCCGCCCGCGGGATGATCTTCGACTGGTGCCTGCGCGATTGCTCTTATGATCTGGTTGAGATTACCCGGCACGACTTCGACATTGCGATAAAAGGCCTTCAAAAATAAAGCCCTTTTAAGACCCTCCCTTTCCCCCTGAAAAATATCCCCCCCGGGGGCTTGCGGGATTCGACTCACATTGGTATTCTTCTATCGATGGAAAGAGCAGGAAGCTCTCTCAGGACGAAAGGGTGGTAAGCATGCATATTCCGGACAACTATCTCAGTCCATCGACCTGCGCGGTCATGGCGGCCGTCATGGTGCCCGTGTGGGCGGTGTCCATTAAAAAGGTCAAGAAAGAAGTCTCAAAGGTTAAGATGCCCCAGCTCGGTATTTTCGCCGCGCTATCTTTCCTTATGATGATGTTCAATGTGCCTATCTTTGGCGGAACTACCGGTCACGCCGTGGGAGGGACGCTGATTGCAATCATCATGGGTCCATATGCGGCCTGTATTGCGGTTTCAGTCGCATTGATGATACAGGCTCTGTTTTTTGGCGACGGCGGCATCCTCGCATTCGGCGCGAACTGCTTCAATATGGCTTTCGTGCTCCCGTTCGTCGGGTATTTTGTGTATAAATTCATTAAAGATCGCGTCTCCGGCACAAAAGGCGAGTATATCGGTGCCGGCGTGGGATCCTACTTCGGAATCAACGTCGCCGCCCTGTGCGCGGGGATTGAGTTCGGCCTGCAGCCGCTTCTGTTCACGAATGCGGCGGGGCAGGCGCTCTTCTGCCCCTATCCGCTGTCGGTAAGCATTCCGGCCATGACCATCGCGCACCTCACCGTCGCCGGGCCGGTTGAAGCCGCGTTTTCCCTGCTAATCCTTGCGTTTGTCAAAAAGGTCGCGCCGGATATGGTCTTTGTGGGTGACAAAAAAAAGTCCAAGTCGATCTGGGGACTTATTATCGGTCTTGTATGCCTCAGCCCTATCGGCCTTCTCGCCAGCGGGACCGCGTGGGGCGAATGGGGCGCGGACGAGATCTCGTCGGTCGCTTCCAGCGGCGGCGCGCTGGGCTATGTGCCGGAGGGTATGACAAAGGGCATCCAGTATTCGGCCCTGCTGCCCGACTATTCCGTGAGCGGCGTGCCGGAGGTGCTCGGTTATATCATCTCGGCAATCCTCGGCGTGGCGCTGCTCGTCATCATTTTCAAGATAATCAGCAGCCTTAAAAAGGACAAGGTATCCGCGGCAAATTGATGCAGGCCGTGCTGACTGCTGTTTACAGCGATCAATTTCAGGGGTACAATGTGTTACTATACATTGTACCCCTTCGCGCGTCTGAAAATGCGCAGATCGAACCGCAGTGCGGGGAGGAAAGGCTATGCCCGAATGGCTTCTGAAATGCGAAAAATATGACCCTCCGGCAGACAAGGACGGTTTCCTGAGCAAAAGCATCCTGTCTTTCCTGAAGCTGATCTCAAGGATCCACGCTCAGGGCCGTATGGAAGGGGACAAGCTTTTTGTCTCCCCTTTCTTCAAGCTGCTGTTCACGCTGTTGTACATTGTTCTCATATCCTCCTCGCAGCACTTTACGTACGTATATATTATGTTAACCTATATCATGCTGGTGCTTTGCCTTCTGCCGGGGAAAGAGATCCTGAAGGTCCTGCGTTGGAGCCTTGCCGCGGCGCTGATTACCTTCATCATCCTCCTGCCATCGGCGTTTTCCGGCAACCGGTACAGCATAACGATGATACCGGTGAAGGTCTTCGCGTCGGTGACGGCGGTGAATATTCTGTCGGCATCCACACGCTGGGACCGCGTCATAGGCGCGCTCAAGCGCTTTTTCTTCCCCGACATCTTTATCTTCATCATCGACATTACCCTCAAATATATCCTCATGCTCGGGGAGTTCACGCTGGAGATGCTCTATGCGCTGAAACTGCGTTCGGTCGGTAAAAACAGAAACAAGTATGGTTCTCTGGGCGGTATTGCGGGAACGCTTTTTGTCAAGTCCAGGGAGATGTCCGAAGAAATGAGCGGCGCCATGGAATGCCGGGGCTTCACGGGCGAGTACCGCTATTACGACAAATTCAGAATCAGTTTGGCCGACGCGGCGTATATGCTTCTAAATGCCGGTATGGTCTATGTATTTATTTATTTTCAAAGGTTGGCAGGTTAGACGATGATAGAGCTTAAAGATGTGAACTATTCCTACGACGGCTGCAAGGCCCTGAAGGATATCAGCCTTAAGGTCGAAAAGGGTGAGTCGGTCTCCCTCCTTGGGCCTAACGGCAGCGGAAAATCAACGCTGCTGAAGCTTATCAACGGGCTCATTTTCCCGGAGAGTGGGACTTACAGCTTCGATGGCGAGGAGATCACGGAGAAGAAGCTGAAGAACGCCGGGTTTTCCAAGCGCTTTCATCAGAGGCTGGGCTTTGTTTTCCAGAACTCGGAGACACAGCTTTTCTGCTCCGACGTCTACGATGAGATCGCTTTTGGGCCGCGCCAGATGGGATTTGACGAGAAGGAGGTCGAGGCCCGCGTGGATGAATGTCTCGGCCTTCTGAATCTTCAGAACTTCAAGACACGGCAGCCCTATCATCTGAGCGGCGGAGAGAAAAAGAAAGTTGCGATTGCCAGCGTCCTGGCGTTGAATCCTGAGGTGCTCGTCCTTGACGAACCGATGAACGGTCTGGATCCCCGTACCGAGCGCTGGCTCACAGAGTTCATCCTGAAGCTCAATAAAGAGGCCGGGAAAACAATAATTCTCTCTACGCACAACCTCGAACTCGTACAGGATATCAGCGAGCGGGCCGTGCTGTTCGAAGAAAGCCACTGCATAGCCGCCGACCTGAAAACCTTTGAGCTTCTGGACGATATTCCCCTTTTGAAGCGTATCAATCTTGTGGACGAGTATTATCACCGTCATGACGAGCACGGCCACGAACATTTCCATATACACAACTATTGATCTTTTCCCGGGAAAGAAATCGCCCGCCTTCAGGCGCATAGAACCGTGCCTTTTTACGGGCAAGGGGTTTCCCCTTCTTTTTCCCAAGTAAGCGGCGGTTTTGACATTTAATCAAAACCGCCGCTTGGCTTTTCATTCTATGGTTGATCAGAAAGCGGGGCAACGGGTGATTTCTAATCCAGCGAATAGTCCAGAGTATCCTTTGCGCCCGGCCACTCTCAAGTCTTCTGATTCACCGATTCCATTGCGACCGCAACTTTTAAGGCCGTCATGGGATCGGGGCTGCTGATCTGATACACCGTTTGCTGATCCTGCCACTCGATGGTCGTGCCCTGATTCTGAGCCCAGATATTGATCGCAATGACGCCGATTTCCTGCGGCGCGGGCAGCATGTTGTCCTCCAGGTACGCGACGACATCTTTGGCCAGCTGCTCATTGTCCGGATACGTTTTGCTCTGATAGGTGGAATCCGTCGGGCTGTCCACACGGAGACACCAGCGGCCCTCGTTCCAGACCAGCACCTGGTGGCCCAGGCCGGAATCCCATGTACCCTTGATTTGATGTCCAAGGTCTACAATCGCGTCGCTGTCAACAGAGGACAAATCCACCGTCTCATAACCTGAGATGTTTTCTTTGGCGCTTTCCGCGTCCTGATATTCCGTCCCCTCCAGCGAGGCGATCAGCGTTCCCCCGGAGGCGGTCTGTGAATTGATTTTGGCAGCCTGATCTGTCTCGTAAAAATTCACTTTGTAATCCGTTGCCTGAGAAACCGTGGTTGCCGTTAAAAAGCGGTTCTCCGTCACCGGAAGGCTTGACGGCAGTACAAGAGGAACCTTTGTGTCCAATGCCGCATCGATCTGCGCCAGTATGGATTGCTGTGTTGAAGAGCCGCCATTGTCCGGCGAACCGGAACTCATGGGTTGGCTGCTCGAAGGCGTTTCTTTTGCAGCGCCCAGCCCAATTGCGCAGCCCGTAAGCAGCACTGTCAGCACCAGTGTCAATACAATTACCCCTGTGGATTTCTTTTTATAGCTCATAATATTAACCAGTCTTTCTTTTAACTCGGTTTTCCCTTCACTTAAAGTCGTTGCAAGGATGCCCGCCGGGAACTTCTTGGCGGCGGAGAAGGCAAGCAGGGTGTTCCCATACTGTTTTTTTTCACTGGCGGACAGCTTGCTGATGACAGTTTCATCACAGGCGAGCTCACACGCTTTACCGATCTCCCTGCGAATCAGCGGCATCATCGGGTTAAACCAGTGCAATGATGTGACCGCCACAACCAGCCATTTATAAAGAACATCTTTTCTCTTATAATGGGTTAACTCATGGCGTAGAATGCTTCTCAACTCGTTCTCCATCGCATTGTGGACATAAGCAAATTGAGGAAGGATAATAACCGGGCGGATAACACCCAGCAGGGCCGGCGTTGTGACAATACTGCTGCAAGCCAAGCGGATACGATGACCTCCGCTCATTTTCCGGAACACCGCGAGATCCTCTTGCTGCGGTGCTCCGCAGGAGCGCCGTATCCGGCGTGTAAAACATGCGTATGCCGTCACGAACCACCCGAAACTGATTATGGCGCCTGAGAGCCAAATCCATAGGGCGTTTTCCCCGATCAGGGTCCATACGGAAACGGAGTGCCCGGCGCCTGACGGAATTTGTGAAGCCGCCGTTTCATTCTTCGGTGCCTGCGGAGAAGCGGTCTGCGCAGCCAGAGGATTGCCGGGATTTTGGCCGGCCTGTTCCGCTGCTGCCGGGATATCCGTCTGCCCGGCTGCCTGAGTATTGGGCTGCCAAATGTGAATCAGCGTATTTGTGACGTTTCCAGGCGCGGCGAGCGGTATAGCCAGGCGCAGTAGTACCAACAGCCAGATATAATAGGAGAAGGCTTTCGATACCCTGTTTCTGAGCAGGGGCTTGCCCGCAAATAAGATCAGCGCCAGTATGGAGCCGGAAGCGGAAAGAGATAGAATCGTTATCAAAACACTGTTCATGTCATTTCCCTTCGTTGAACATTTTATAGAGTTCAGCGATATCCTTCTCCTTCAACTGTCCGTTTGAAACAAGGGAGGCTACCAGCTTTTTGGCGCTGCCCGCGAAAATCTTGTTCACGAACGCATGCGTGGACCATTGATTGTATTCTTCTTCGGATATCACCGCGCTGTAGACCCCGCGCCTTTCCAGCGTCACGATGCCCTTCGCCTGCAGCCTCCTGAGCAGGGTCTTTATCGTGGAATCTTCCCATCCGCACCGCGTGGACAACACGCGCCGTATCTCAATCAGCGGCAGAGCCTTCCCCGCCGCCCAAAGAATGCGCATGACCTCAAGCTCTGAATCCTGAATTTTCCCGGCAAGTTCATTCATAACGTCCTCCAGCATAGTTTACATGAGTAGCCTTTTTTAATAGTTTACGTCAGTAATCTTTATTTGTCAAGTAGAATAGTACGATGAACACCGGTTACCCGGTTCAGCATCTGTCGAAACCTATCATTCTACAATCCCGCGTCGCCGGACATCTTCACAATTTTTCAGAATTGAATTGGGTCGGATTTCAGATATGAGGTTTTTAATAATGTCAGGATCAATGGGAGTCCATAGGGATACCAAAACCTTTGGGAGATGACATCGTGAACATACTGATTCTGACCGGCAGCTTTGGGATGGGCCACAATGCAGCCGCGGACGCCGTGGCGGAGAAGGTTAAACGCGAGCTTAAAAGCTCGTCCGTCACTGTCGTGGATCTTTTCTCTTATGCCTTCAATTCGCAAAAATATAACGTCTTTTTCCGCCTCATGATAAAAGGCGGGAAACGCGCTTACAATTACGTGTACCTGCATACGGCGGACTCCCAGCGCAATAGGAAGCTGCCCTTTTAGAAAATGCTTCAACGCGGTTTGGGTGAACTGATCAATGCCACTCGCCCGGATGTGATCGTCTCGACGCTGTGGAGCTGCTCAAAAGCCGTTTCGGATTATAAGTGCCGCACCGGCAAAAGCCTACCGCTCATCACCTGCATCACCGACGTATCCAGCCACAGCGAGTGGATACAGCCCGGCACGGATTTTTATATCAGCGCCGCCCCCGAAATAAGAAACGAGCTCATCGGCAAAGGCATCGAGCCGCAGCGGATCATCGTGGCGGGCGTCCCCGTGCGGAGCGGATTCAGGGCTCAGGCCGCCCGGGAAAAGCCCGCGGCGGAGAAAAAGCTTTTAATCATGGGCGGCGGACTGGGTCTGCTCCCGAAAAGCAAAGCGTTCTATGAGGCGCTGGACACGCTCCAAGATGTAAAGACGACGGTGATAACCGGCAGCAATGTTTCTTTATACAAAGCCCTGCATGGCAGGTATGGGAATATCGAAGTGCTGGGCTTTGTGGAAGATGTGCCGAAATACATGGGTGAGGCCGACCTGCTCGTCACGAAACCGGGAGGCATAACCGTCTTTGAGGCGATCGCTTCGGAGCTTCCGCTGCTGGTATTCAGGCCCTTCCTCGGCCAGGAAAAGCGAAACAGCGAGTTCATCCTGGGGAACGGAATGGGGGCTGTGCTCCCGGCGGACCCGGAGCAGTGGGTACCCGAAATCCGCGCGGCGCTGGGAGACGAATTGTTTCTCGGCTCGGCCGGCGACCATATGCGGGTTTTCAAATCTCTTCTGGACGAGGACGCGCTCCAGCGCCTGCTCAGGCAGTACGAGAGGCAGTGCGCATGATAAAATCTCTTTTCTCCGTTCTGAGCCTTGCGGGGCTGTCTTTCCTGATCTACTGCGTCCTGCCCTCCGTCCGTTTCAGATATTTTGCAAAAGCGCCCTTTCGGACGGATAAGGGCAGCAAAAGAATCATGCTCACTTTCGACGACGGCCCGGACCCCCGTTATACCGGAAAACTGCTGGACGTTCTGGCCAGCAGCGGGGTCAGGGCGACGTTTTTTCTGGTGGCGGATAAGGCCGCCGAAAACCCGGAATTAGTCCGGCGGATTCTGGAAGGCGGCCACAAGATAGGCTTTCATTCCCTCGCGCACCAAGACACCTGGCGCGTACGTCCGGCTTACCAAAAGGGGGAGTTCGAGGCCGGTCTGGAAATCCTTCAGGGCCTCGGCTGCAAGCCGGAGTTTTACCGGGCGCCGTGGGGGCATCTGAACCTGCTGTCGCTCGCCCTTGCCCGAAAGCATCATCTTAAAATCATTCTTTGGACGGCCATGGCTCAGGACTGGGAAGAAAGCAGCACTGCCGAAAGAATAATAAGCCGTCTTGTCGGGCGAACGAAAAGCGGCGGCGTTCTTTGCCTGCACGATTCGGGCTGCGGAAAAGCGGCGGCCGAGGGCGCTCCGGGCGAAACCATAGAGGCCGTTGCAGGCTTCATCCCCCTGATGATGGAAAGTGGCTTCACATTTGTGCTTCCCGGGGCTTGAACGCCGGGGTATAATACAAATCAGGGCGGAGGAAAAACGCTTGAAAAAAAAGAAGAACCTGTGGAGCTCTCTGATCCTGCTTACGCTCATCGCCGTCACCTTCTGGTGTATTTTCAGGAACAACGACGTCGGTAAGATCTTCGCGGCTATCGCGGGCGTACGCCGAAGCTTTCTTCTTCTTGGGCTTGCCCTGATGTTCGTCTTTGTGGCAAGCGAGGGGCTCGGCATAAAGGCGCTTCTGAAATCTCTGAACTATAAATCCTCTTACAGGCAGTGCCTCAAATATTCGTTTCTGGGCTTTTATTACACCAGCGTCCTTCCATCCTCCGGCGGCCCTCCGATGCAGGTCTATTATATGAACCGGGATGGGGTCGAGGTAGGCGATGCCTCGCTGTGCATCATGGTCATCGCGATCGCTTATCAGCTCGGTATGCTGCTCATCTGCCTGTCCGCGCTCGTCCTGCGCTTCGGCTTCATCAACCGGAGCCTCGGAATCGTCAAGTATTTCTCCCTGCTGGGGGCCCTCGTCGACGCGGCGCTGCTTTTTCTCTACACGGCGGTGGCCTTCCGCAGCGGCCTTGTAGAAAAAATACTTCTCGCGGTGATAAACTTTCTGGCAAAGCTGAAAATCATCCGGAAGCCGGCGGAAGCGGCAGCCAGGGTCGAGAACCAGCTTTCGCGGTTCAGGAAAGCGGCGCAGTACGTGCGGCGCAATCCGAAAGTCCTCGCGGTGACGCTCCTTATGATCGTCATACAGCTTCTGTCGCGCCTTTCGGTCGCCTATATGGTATACCTGGCCTTCGGCCTGCGCGGATACGGCTATCTCGACATACTGTCGCTGCAGGCGTTTCTCGCGCTGGGCGTCGAATATCTGCCCATACCCGGCTCCGTCGGAATAGCGGAAGCCGGATTCTACAGGGTCAATGCCCTTATTTTCGGCTCCGGGCTGCTGATGCCCGCTACCCTGCTGACACGTGGGATAAGCTATTACGCCTTCCTCCTCATCAGCGGTTCAGTCGCCGTTTTTGCTCATCTGAGACCGACGCTGCGGCATCCCGGCAAGCTCGGGCCGGTTAAGAAAAAAATGTTTGTCTGAGGGAAAATTATGAGTGCGGAAAAGATACTGATTGCGGACGATAACGCCGAAATAAGGGAATTCATCCGGGTCATGCTGGAGAGCGAGGGCTTTGACGTCCTTGAGGCGGCGGACGGCGGGGAGGTCGTGGAAAAGGTGGATGACAGCGTCGATCTCATTATCCTGGACGTCATGATGCCGGTCAAGGACGGCTACAGGGCGTGCATGGAGCTGAGGGAAAAGACAAAAGCGCCCATCCTGTTCCTGACAGCCAAGACGCAGGATTCGGACAAGGCGCTGGGGTTCTCCCTCGGCGGAGACGATTATCTGTCCAAGCCTTTTTCGTATACGGAACTTATCTCAAGAGTCAAGGCGCTGCTCCGGCGCTACTGCGTCTATAAAGGAAAAGACGGCGAAAGCGGGGACGGCTTTCTGAAAGTCGGCGACGTCAAGATCAGCGGGACGGCAAATCAGGTGTTCGTCGGCGAAAACGAAGTCTTCCTCACGGAAATCGAGTACCATATCCTGCTTCTGATGCTAAAAAACAGGGGCAAAGTTTTCTCGGCCGAAAATCTCTACGAGAGCATCTGGAATGAGCCGTATCTCTATTCGTCAGGCAACACGGTGATGGTGCACATAAAGAATATCCGGAAGAAGCTGGGCGACGATACGCAGAGCCCGCATATCATCAAGACCGTCTGGGGAAGAGGGTACAGGATTGAATAAGAACAAACCGTATATCATCCCATCACGCCTCGGATTTAAAATGTTCTTCTATTTTTTGATATCGGTCGGTATCGGCGTGGGGCTGTATTTCCTGATGAACTATTTTTCGAGCAGCTTTATCCTTTCCCATATGAGCAATACCAGTGCCATACAGGACCAGACGGGGCTGGAGGTAAGCGACTTTCAGGAATACGTCACAGAAAACGGCCTCGCGACCAGCGACAAGGACGCGATCAGTCGATGGATATTCGGGGAAAAATACGTCTTTATGAATATTTATAAGAACGACTACCTCGTTTTCAGCTCGAGTAATCTCAATTATGACAAGGAGGTGCATATATCCGACCGGGAGCGGGATCTGCCTTCCTATCGGCGCCTGTACAACGTGGATTTTTCGGACGGTACGGCGCAGGTCGGCATCTGCCTTCTCGCCGCTTCAAAATACTACGACGCGGCGTTGCTTATCGAGCTTGCCCTCTCTTTTTTCTGCTTTGTTGTACTTTTCTTCTTCTTTATATCAAAGGAAATCCGATATGTGGGCAGGCTGAAGAACGAACTCAACATCATGGGCAGCGGCGACCTCGACCACCCGATCACGGTCAGGGGCAACGATGAAATCGCTTTCCTGGCGCTGGATATGGAGAAGATGCGCCTATCCTTCCTTGAACGCATAAAAGGCGAGAAAGAGGCAAAAAGGGCGAACAGTGAGCTCATAACGTCCATTTCCCATGATCTGAGAACGCCCCTCACCATCCTTATCGGGAACCTGGATATCGTCGCCGACAAAAAATACAAGACCGGGGAGCAGCTTGACCACTACATCGCAAGCAGCCGCGACAAGGCTTATCAGATCAAGGAGCTTTCCGACAAACTGTTCGAGTATTTTCTTGTCTTCGGAGACGAATACACGGAGCCGAAACTTGAGCCGGCCGACTGCCGGGAGCTTTTCACGAACATCCTCGGCGGATACGCGCTCTCTCTGGAAGACCGTGGTCAGGAAATAGCGCTATCCTCCGAAATACCGGAGTGTACCATTAAGATAAATCCCATCGCCGTGCGCAGAGTTTTCGACAACCTGTTCATCAACATCCTGAAATATGCCGATCCCGGGGTCCCCGTAGACCTATCGTTCGGCCTGGAGGGGGGCTGCGTCTCCGCGACCCTGCGAAACAGGATCAAAAAAGACGCGGCGAAAGAGAAGAGCACAAACATCGGCCTTGCCACCTGTGAAAAAATCATGTCCCAGCATCACGGCACCTTTTACGCTGCCGCCGTGGGAGACGAATTTTGCGCCACCGTGAGGTTCCCGGTGGTAACCCCCGCGGGCGAAGGCTGAACGATCTGCCTTTTTGTTCACCCAGGCTATAACAGGCGCATTATGATCATTTCTTTCATGGTTGTTTTGTGGCTTGAAGCACAACGAAAGGAATCGTCATCATGATAAAGCGGCAGACTTCAGCGAAGGGGTTCGCTATTCTCAGCGCGGCGAGCGTAATCTGCAAGGTACTTGCATTCATATATCTCCCCGTACAGGCGATGCTGGTACACGACAGCGGCAACGGCGTTATAAGCGCGGGATATAAATTATACGCTTTTATTTATGCTCTTACGAATGCCGGGCTGCCTGTGGTCATCTCCAAATTTGTGTCTGAAAGAGCGGAGCTTGGCGATTACAGGGGGACGAGAACGGTTTTTCGGAGCGCGTTCCTGTTAATGCTGTCCTTTGGCATACTATCGGCCCTATTCACCTATTTCGCCGCCGGTTTTCTCGCCGGATGGTGCGGGATGGCGGAAGCGAAGCTGATGTTCCTGTACATCGCGCCGACATTCCTCTTCACCTCGGTATCGTGCGCACTGCGCGGTTACTTTCAGGGCAGGCATAACATGACGCCCACCGCCGTGTCCCAGATCATAGAGCAGATTGTCAATTCTCTGATGACGGTCCTGCTTGAAGTGCTTTTCTTCAACTACGCGCAGCGGCTTCATAAGGATGCCATCACCTATACGGCGGCAGGTTCGGCATTGGCCACCGTGCTGTCCGCGGCGGCTTCGGCGGTGTTTCTATCTCTGATGTATTTTGCCCTCCGCCGCCAGCGCAGGACGGAATGCCGGCGTCAGAATTATACCGGCCCGACGATTACTTCCGCCTCCGTATACCGAAGGATCTTAAAATTTTCCATCCCATCCATCATCAGCTGCATCGCAGCCAGCGCGATCGATATCATCGACACGAAGTCCTGCATCCCCCTGCTGCTGTCCGGCGGCTTTACCTCCGCGCAGGCGTATGCGCTTTTCGGCATCTATTCCACCAAATACCAGCGGCTTATGACGCTGGCCATGTTGTTTGCGGCGCCTCTGGTCACATCGATGATGCCTTCCCTCGCGGCTGCCAAGGCGCGCGGGGATTACAGGCAATTCACGCATATCGTCAAAGAGGGCTACAAGCTGAATTTTGTGGTTGTCATGCCCATCATTGCCGGCCTGTCCTTCCTGGCGAAACCGATACTTACCGTCATCTTTGTCTCGCAAAATTCAGGTTCCCTGATGATTGTGCTCGGAACATGGATCGCACTGCTTATGACCACGCAGACGATACAGTCGGGGCTGCTTATCGCGCTGGACAAACCGCTGGTCGCTCCCGCCACGCTGCTCATCGGTATGGCTGTAAAGGCTGTCTGCAATTATACCCTTATCCCCTTCAGCGCCGTGAACATATACGGCGCGCTTATCGGAAATGCCGTTGCCTGGATCATATCCGACGCGCTCAATCAGCATTATATAAGGGGCATTCTGCGAGGCAGGGCAGGGACCGGGCGATATATGCTGAAACCCTGCTTTGCTTCTCTGATAATGGGCGGCTTGAGCCTTGGGTTCTATTCGGCAATAAATTATATCGCAATCCACGTGTACGGCCATTCTATCGCCGCCAACGATTTGGCCGTCCTGCTGACCATTCCGTTCGGAGCCTACGTCTATTTTAAGATCATGTTAAACATCGGCGGTATAAGCGCGAACGATTTGAAAAAAATCCCGATGGGTGATAAGCTCAGCCGGCTGCTTTTAAAGCATCAGCCCCAGGAATAACTTCAAAACCGGATTTACAAGCCCGTTATAAATAAAAATTGTGCAATACGTTATTCCGCCGCTAAGCTTCAGAGGGGACGGCAGGCACGGCTAGTCCCCCTGAAAAAAGCGGAAACAAAACACCTATTGGCAGAATTGCTTCTGCCAATAGGTGTTTCACTTCCGCGCCGCATATATGCCCAGATCGGCCCATCACAGCACTTTGCGCCGCTCAGTTTACAGCCACTCCCCGTACCTTTTTATATAAATTTTCTTCAGCAAGGTAGCGAGTACCATATAGCACACAACGGTCAGGGCCAGCCATGCAAAGTATATCGCCGGAAGCGCCGTAAGGCCAATCACCGCGCCGAACGGCGTGAAAGGGATGGCCGTCAGCACCGCGATGCCCGTCAAGGAAAGTGCAATCACGGGGAGGGAGGCCCTGCTCTGTATGAAGGGAATTTTCGGTGTGCGCAGCATGTGTATCACCAGCGTCTGGCTCCACATGGATTCAACAAACCACCCTGACTGGAACAGGGAAATATAAGCGCTCTGCTTTAACGGGTCTGTGATCTGCTGAAAAAGCTTTCCTCCGGTCATCGTGGGACAGAGGATAAAGTACATGAGCAGGTAGGTCGTGATGTCAAAAACGGAGCTTGCAGGCCCTATGCTGATCATAAATTTGCTGATGGAGGAGGAATTCCATCTCCTCGGCACCTGAAGGAACTCCCGATCCACGTTATCCCAGGGAATTGCGGTGCAGGAGATATCATAGATCAGATTCAGCAAAATCAGGTGGATGGGCGCCATCGGGAGAAACGGCAGAAAGGCGCTGGCCGCGAGAACCGAAAACATGTTCCCGAAGTTGGAGCTGGCCGTCATCTTAATGTACTTGATCATGTTGGCATAGGTTTTTCTGCCTTCAAGGATTCCGTTTTCCAGCACCATCAGATCTTTTTCAAGCAGTATCACGTGTGCCGATTCCTTGGCAATATCCACAGCCGTATCCACGGAGATGCCCACGTCGGACGCCTTCATGGCCGCGGCATCGTTGATTCCGTCGCCCATATACCCCACGACATGGCCGCTTTCCCGGAGGATGGCCACAATATCCGCCTTTTGCTGCGGGGATAGTTTGGCAAACACGTTCGTCACTTCAACGGCTTTTTTCAGCTCATCCGCGGACATGCGCTCGAGATCCGAACCGAGCAAAAGGTTGTCCACCTGCAACCCGACCTGCCTGCAAATGCAGCGGGTGACGCGGTCATTGTCTCCGGTGAGAATTTTCACCGCGACGCCATGCGCGTTCAGCGTTCTGATTGCGGCGGCTGTGGTCTCCTTCGGCGGATCGAGAAACGCGAGATAACCCATCAGGACCATATCCGCCTCGTCTTTAATGGAAAACGCGCCCACCGGCGAGGGGTTGGTTTTCTGCGCCACGGCGATCACGCGCATGCCCCCGTCGTTGAGGCGGTCCACGGTCGACAGGATATCGCTTTTCACCGCGTCGGTGAGCGGCTCGACTTTCCCCCGGTATTCCGCATAACTGCTGATGGAGAGCATTTCCTCTACGGCGCCCTTCGTGATCATCTGGGTCTTCCCGCTTTTATCCGCGACCACAACGCTCATGCGGCGGCGCTCAAAGTCGAAAGGAATTTCATCCACCTTGACATAGCTGGTGGAAAGCCCCTGGAGCGCCGCCGCCTTTGCGCTCTCTTTTTCGGTCCTGTCGATAATGGAAATGTCCATCAGGTTCTTCAGTCCGGTTTGATAATAGCTGTTCAGAAAAGCGTGCCGAAGCACCCGGGTATCCTCGTTGCCGTGCACATCCAGATGATACTCCAGCACCACTTTATCCATCGTCAGGGTGCCGGTCTTGTCCGTGCAGAGCACATCCATAGAACCAAGATTCTGAATGGCGTTGAGATTTTTGATAATGGTCTTTTTCTTCGACATTGCCACCGCGCCTTTTGCGAGGCAGGTGGTGACGATCATGGGCAGCATCTCCGGCGTCAGGCCCACCGCGACGGAAATGGCGAACAGGAAAGCCCCCAGCCAGTCCCCTTTGGAAATGCCGTTGATGAACAGCACCACGGGAACCATGACGAGCATGAAGCGAATCAGTATCCAGGAGACCGAGTTGACGCCTTTTTCAAAGCTCGTCTGAACAGGCTTCGTCGTCAGCCCTTTTGCGACAGCGCCGAAAAACGTAAGATCGCCTGCGGCAACAACCGCGCAGGTCGCCGTGCCGCTGATGACAGTGCTGCCCATAAAGGCGAGATTATGATATTCCGTCACGGAAGCATATTCGCCAGGCCGAATCGTGTTTGCCGTTTTCTCGACGGGCTCGCTCTCCCCCGTCAGGGCCGCCTGACTGACAAACAAGTCTTTCGCCTTGAGGATACGCACATCGGCGGGCACCATATCCCCCGCCGCCAGATAGACAATATCCCCGACAACGACATCCTCAAGCAGGATTTCTTCCCGCCCGTTTTCCTGCCGCTCCACAGCGGTTGTGGTTTTTACCATCTCGCTCAGGCGCTCCGCGGCGTTTCCGCTGCGGGTTTCCTGCACGAAACGGAGAATCCCGCTGATCATGACCATTGTCAGAATAATAAGAACGGTCACCGGATTTTTGCTGCCCGGGGCCGCCAAAAGCACGTCTGTAACCAGGGAAACAAGGGCAAGAACAAACAGAATCGCCGTAAAAGGATTGACAAACGCCTCAAAAATTCTGCTCGCCAGAGACTTCCTTTTTCCGTGGGAGATTTTGTTTGCGCCGTAGAGGCCGCGCATCTCATCGACCATCTCTTCGTTAAGACCTTTCGGAGAGGTGTTCAATTCTGCAAAAATTTCATCTGTTTCCTTCAGCGCCGCATCGTAAAACCTTCCGTTCGCGCTGTCGGTTTTTGCCATGTTTACCGCAATCTGCGATGCGGAAATCTTTTTTTCTGTGTTCTTCATCGGTCTGTACCTCCTTTGCATTTTCGGCCAATTGCCGGGCAGATCTGTGGAAGCAAGACATAAATCGAAGGACAGCCTAATGAATCAAAATAGGGCGGAAAAGCAGACACGGGCGCAGTCTGCATTTTCGTCTATACAAGCAACCTTCTGATTCCGGCTTCGTCGTTCCGGACTTATGCCGCTGCTACTCCCTGCGTCCACTTTTCTCACCTCCGTAAAGCAAAAAATAGAGTGAAAGTTTTCCTGTAGGGCAGCAAAAAATCTTGCCATCGTTTTGAACGACGGCAAGATTTTGTCACATCTAGATGCGCTCACGGCGCACAAATTGGCACTCATAAAATCAGACGGTAAACCCGCTGATTTCCATCGTTCAAGCTTTAGCTTCACAGGGCGTGGTGAAAATTCACCTTGAAATTGCGTTAGTCTATGCCTTGTTTCGACATAGACTGCTGACCTTCTCATAGTGTCTCCACTACTCCGCGGCAGCAATCCGTATCCCTGTGGTAGCCGCACCTACCGAAATATTCACTTTGAATACATCATATGTCGGTCCCGCAGTATTGTCAACCGATTTTCTTCCGTATCGTCAAAAAAACGAATCGTTATATAGTCAGAGCGTGTGCTCGCGGATAGAGCGCACATCGTCTATTGCAACGAGCATGTGATATCGCATGGCGAGATTTGCGGCATTCCCGTTGCGCGCCTCCAGATACCGGACAATATTGGCGTGGTTTTGGATGGCGTTGCGGTTGTAGCGGGGGCGCAGCTGACTGTACAGACTTTTCACCAGCTCATAGTACACCGAGGCGTGCAGGGACGGAATAAGCCGCTCGAGGATGATATTGTGGGAAGCCCGTGCCAGCGCGCAGTGAAAGCTCTGGTCCGCATCCAGAAAGTCCGAGTCCACGATGTTGGCCAAAGCGGCTTCCGCTTCCATCAGTACATGGATGTTGGCAAGCTCGGCATCCGTGGCCTTGGCGGCCACCATTTCCATGGTGTCCCCTTCCAGCGTCATGCGGACATGATACCAATCTTCCAGCAAGGTGATTGTGTCGGCACGACTATCCGCATGATTGTCCAATCCCAGCGGATCCCGGGTGACGCCGGGGTTCATGGTAACGAAAGTGCCGACTCCGCGGCGGACGTTCAAAAGCCCCCTGGCCTCCAGCTGCTTCGAAGCTTCCCGGATGGATGTGCGGCTGGCTCCAAGAATTTCGGCCAGTTCCCTTTCTGTAGGCAGTTTATCCCCGGGCTTATAGGTGTCACCGCTTAATATGAGTTCGGCAAGCCTGTCCGCCAGCTGAGTTGAAAGTGGCTGCATTCTCATCATCTTCTCTAAATAGTATATCAATATCGGGTCAAAATTATTGGCCGCGTACAATTTTTATATTATAACATGTACAAACCGTCAAATCAAGAGCGGTACAAGTATTACCACATATGTTAAAGGTCATACCAGAGATAATTCGGGTGTCGCGAAATAGACTAAAAACAGGGTTAATAATCAGCACATATGCCAAAAATAGGGCATTTTCAATAAAGATATTGACTTCCCCTGCGTATTGGCTATATTCTGTAGTCACAGAGGTAGTACCACGTAAATAACACATCATACCAGAAAGGAAAAAACTATGGACAAAAAAAAGATCTCGGTTCTTGACTTTCAGAGGTTCAAGGACGAAGGCCGCAGGTTTGCCTACGTCACCGCCTACGACTACACTACGGCGTCCATCGTCGACGAAAGCGACGTGGAAGTGATACTGGTGGGCGACTCCCTGGGCATGATCATGCTGGGTTACAGCACCACCGTCGGCGTCACGCTGGACGACATGATTCACCATATCCGGCCCGTGGTGAAGGGCGCGCCGCACACCTTCGTAGCCGGCGATATGCCCTTCGGCTCCTACCAGGAGAGCCCGGAACAGGCCATCCGCAGCGCCTGCCGCATGCTGATGGAAACCAACTGTGACTGCGTAAAGCTGGAAGGCGGCGTGACCATGGCCCCCACCATCCGGCGTATGGTGGATGTGGGCATCCCCGTCATGGGCCACATCGGCATGACGCCCCAGTCCGCCACCTCCTTCGGCGGCTTCAAGGTTCAGGGCGGCACCCCGGAGGGCGCGAAGAAGCTTATTCAGGACGCGCTGGCGCTTCAGGACGCGGGCGTATTCTCCATTGTGGTGGAGTGCGTTCCCAGCTGCGTGGCAAAGGCGCTGAGAGAGGCCGTGCGCGTGCCCATCCTGGGCATCGGCGCGGGTCCGGATGTGGACTGCCAGGTGCTGGTAACCCAGGACCTGCTGGATATGTACGGCGACTTCAAGCCCAAGTTTGTCAAGCAGTTTGCCCATGTCCGCAAGGAAATGGTGGCCGGTCTCAACGCCTTCCATCAGGAGACCGTGGACGGCACCTTCCCCACAGAGGAGTTCAGCTTCAACAAGAAGGTCGAAATCCCTCCGCTGGATTGACGGAAAAACTTACAGGCGACAGGGTCCAAAAGAGAAAGGAGACAAATATGCAGGAAAACGGCCCTCCCATGCGGGTTGAAATCACATCAGGGCTGCCCGGTCCCGCCCCGATTACCGGAGATGTTATGGTTTTTTCGACATTTTCCGTGCTGTTCTGCGGGAACATCCTCGGTTGGTTCGGGAATAGCGCCACCTTCACTATTGGCGTTCTACAGCTTTCCCTGGCGGGACTGTTTTTTGTCGGCGCGCGTGAGCGCTGCAAATACGCGACCTTCTGGGGCAATATGAATCTCATCTTCGCTTTTTATTTCGGCGTTCTCGGCGGCGCTACCAACGTGCTGGCAGGCCTCGGGATCGGCCTTGACGGCACGGTGCTGGCAATCCCGAACCTGATTGCCGGAGTGGTTCTTTGCGGGACGCTGCCCGGGGCGCGCAGAGACCCCTGGACGTTCTTCGTCCTCTATGTATTGGCGGCAGTCGCGGTGCTGTTTCTCGGCCTTGGCGGGCTGGGAATCCTGGCGGGCGTGCTTTATCCGATCGCCGCCGTCTGTCTCGGCGGAGTGGGCGTTCTGGGCACTTATGCCGTCATCTGCAACGTGAACGGGTGCAGCGGCGTGAATCTGCCCTACGGCAGACCGCTTTTCAAATGAGCAAAAACCCTGAGGAAGTATTGGCCATACAACAAATAAAATGAGAAAGGAACAACAAAAATGAGCAAGTATGTCGAACTCGGATACCCAATTTATGACGGCATGGGGGTATACCCCGGCCTGCCCATCCCCACTGTGAAAATCCGCGAGGACCTCACCAAGGGCGACGCCTGGAATGGCTCCGTGATGGATATTTATCTCCACGCGGGCACCCACTGCGACGCGCCCTGGCATTACATGGGCGGCGACGCCCCCAAGATGAGCGACACGAAGGCCCTGCCGCCGGAGAGCTTCGTCTATGACCATCCCCTGATGGTTGACTGCCCGTTTACGGGGAAAAACGGCCTCATCACCATTGACATGATCAAAAAATACGGCGATGAGATCTACAAAGCCGATTTCTTTATCTTCAACACCCATTCCTACCCCAAGCGGGACGTGGATTTCAAGGACTACGGTTCCGACTTCGCCGCGGTGAGCGCAGAGGCCTCCGAATGGATCCGCGCGGAGCTTCCCAATATCAAGGCCGTGGCCATCGACACGCTGAGCATCGAGAATATCGGCATCGGTAAGCAGAACGGCTTCCGGACTCATAAGGGCTTCCTCGACCCTGCCAAGGGGAAGAACACCGTCCGTATTTATGAGGATATCAACCCCGCACCTATCGAGGGCAAAAAAATCCTCAAGGCGTTCTGCACCCCGCTGCGCATTGTGGGCGACGCCTGCATCTGCAATATCTTCTGCGAGATCGAAGATTGAACCGAAAGGAGCGTTCAAACCATGAAAGTTGCCATTATCGGTGCCGGCGCGATGGGCTGCATTTACGGCACCTATCTGAGCAGGCATAACGACGTGCTGCTGGTGGATGTGGTAAAGGCCCATGTGGACGCCATCAACGAGCACGGCCTGGAGTTCGTGCATCTGGACGGCACGACCGAAATTTTCAAAAACATGAAGGCCACGATGGACACCGCCGGCTATCCCGCCCAGGACCTTGTCGTGCTGCTGACCAAGGGCTACCAGAGCGCGGACGCGCTTACTGCGAACAAGTCCCTGATCGGCCCGGAGACCATTGTCCTGTCTCTGCAGAACGGTTACGGCAATTCCGACGAGATCGTGAAGTTCGTTCCCGAGGAACAGATCGTTCTGGGCACCAGCGGCGGCGGTGCCATCGTCGCCGGCCCGGGCCACATTCTGCATAAAGGCCAGGGCCCGACCCATGTGGGCTGCCTGACCAAGGATCAGAGCAAGGCCGAGGTCGTGGCGAAGCTGCTCCGGGAGGGCGGCGTGCCCAACGTGGAGCTGACGCCCGATGTGAAGGAGCTTGTCTGGAGCAAGGTGTTCGTGAACGTCGGCATCAACGCCATCTGCGCGCTGATGAACGATACGAACCAGTGCATCGCAAACAACGAATTTGCCCGCAAGGCCTCCCACGCGCTGGTTCAGGAGGCTGTGGAAGTCGTAAACGCAGCCGGCATGCACTTCAATTTTGAAGAGATCTTCCAGAACGTGATCGATATCGCGCTGGAGACCGGCGGGAACCGCGCCTCCATGCTGGCCGACGTCACCAACAAGCGCCTCACGGAGGTGGACCGCATCAACGGCGCCATCGTATCCGAAGGCGCGAAGGTCGGCAAGGGAGCTCCCCTCAATGCGCTGATGACCAACCTCATTCACGCCAAAGAAAAGTTGTACTGATTCCGGACCCAAGCGCACGGCAGGCACGTCTTTTCGGCGTGCCTGCCGTCATAAAAAAAGCAAGTTCAGCTTTCATTCAATTAAGTGCAGAATGCGTTCCGCCCATCTCTGGTGGGCGGCAGCAAATCCGGCGCAGAATGCCCCTTCCCTTTTTGCGGCTATTCTGCGGTACAAAGAAGCGAAAGGATCGGCCACAACTATGGAATTCAAAACAGACATCGAGATTGCGCAGGCCTGCGAGAAGAAAAACATCCGCGAAATAGCTGCTTCGGCGGGCGTGGATGAAAAATACCTTGAGCAGTATGGAAATTACAAAGCCAAAGTGGATTACAGGCTTTTGAAGGATAAAGCGGGCGCGCCGGACGGGAAACTCATTCTGGTGACCGCGATCACGCCGACGCCCGCGGGCGAGGGGAAGACGACGACGACCGTCGGCCTTGCGGACGGCCTGCGGAAGATCGGCAAAAAATCTGTCGTTGCGCTGCGTGAGCCCTCTCTGGGCCCGGTATTCGGCGTCAAGGGCGGCGCGGCCGGCGGCGGCTATGCCCAGGTGGTGCCCATGGAGGATATTAACCTCCACTTCACCGGAGACTTCCATGCCATCGGCGCGGCCAACAATCTGCTGGCCGCGATGCTGGACAACCATATCCAGCAGGGCAACGCCCTGAACATCGACCCGCGCCGCATCACCTGGCGCCGGGCGGTGGATATGAACGACCGGCAGCTCAGGAACATCGTCATCGGCCTTGGCGGAAAGGCCAACGGCACCCCCCGGGAGGACGGCTTTGACATCACCGTGGCCTCCGAGGTCATGGCCGTCCTGTGCCTTTCCACGGACATTTCCGACCTGAAGGCGCGCCTTGCTCGAGTCATCGTGGGCTATACTTATGACGACAGGCCGGTGACGGCCGGCGATCTGCGCGCGCAGGGCGCGATGGCGGCGCTGCTCAAGGATGCCCTCAAGCCGAATCTGGTCCAGACCCTTGAGGGGACCCCCGCTTTCATCCATGGCGGTCCCTTCGCCAACATCGCCCACGGCTGCAACAGCGTCACGGCCACCCGCATGGCGCTGAAGCTTGGCGAATACGCCGTGACGGAGGCGGGCTTCGGCGCGGACCTCGGCGCGGAGAAGTTTCTGGACATCAAGTGCCGCATGGCGGGCCTCAGGCCGTCGGCCGTAGTCGTCGTCGCCACCGTCCGCGCCCTGAAGCATCACGGCGGCGCGGCCAAGGCCGATCTCGGCGCGGAGAACCTTGAAGCCCTCGAGAATGGCCTGCCGAACCTCCTCCAGCACGTTGAGAACATCACCGAGGTGTTCAGGCTTCCGGCGGTGGTGGCCATCAACCGGTTTCCCACGGACACCGAGGCGGAGCTGAACCTAATCGCCGACAAGTGCAGAGAGCTGGGCGTAAACGTGGCTTTGTCCGAAGTTTGGGGCAAGGGCGGAGAAGGCGGTATGGAGCTTGCTAGGGAAGTCGTGCGTCTGTGTGAGGTGCCCAATGACTTTACTTATTCCTACGACCTTGAGATGCCCATCCTGGATAAGCTGAACGCCATCGCGACAAAAATCTACCGCGCCGACGGCGCGGATCTCATCGGAGACGCCCCCAAACAACTGAAGCAGCTTGAGCTGCTTGGCTTCGGCGGCCTGCCGATCTGCATGGCGAAGACGCAGTACTCCTTCTCGGACGACCCGGCGAAGCTGGGCGCGCCAAGGGGCTTCCGCGTGGCGGTGCGCAATCTCAAAGTCTCGGCGGGCGCGGGCTTCATCGTGGCCCTGACCGGCGACATCATGACAATGCCCGGCCTTCCGAAGGTACCGGCCGCCGAGAAGATCGACGTGGACGAGAACGGCGTGATTTCCGGCTTGTTCTGAGGCAGGCGGAATGCTGGTTTCAAAAAAGCCCTCGGGGAAGTTCTCCCGCCCGCTTGCTTCCGCGGCTTCCGCGCGGCTGTTCGTCCATGGCCGGCGGGATTCATCAAGTCGTAACAAGGAGACGCAGACACAATGGCTGAATTGCTGAAGGGCGCCCCGGTGGCCGCCGCACTGGACAAACAGACAAAATCTGCGGTTGAGGCCCTGCTGCTGGAAGGCGTTATTCCAACCCTCGCGATACTGAGGGTAGGAGAACGGGACGATGATATGGCTTATGAGCGCGGCGCTATGAAGCGCTGCGCGAAGCTCGGCATCCGGGTCAAAAACGTGCTCCTGCCGTCCGGCGTAAACCAGGCCGCGCTCATGGCCGGAATAGAAAAGCTGAACGCGGATCAAAGTGTCCATGGCGTGCTGATGCTCCGTCCCCTGCCGAAAACGCTGGATGAAAAAGCGGCCTGCGCCGCTCTGGACCCGGCAAAGGACGTGGACGGCGTCACGGCCGCTTCCATGGCGGGGATCTATTCCGGCTCCGGCGAGGGCTTTCCGCCCTGTACGGCGCAGTCCTGCATGGAGCTGCTGCGCTACTACGGGGTGATCACCACCGGAAAGCGCGCGGCGGTCATCGGCCGCAGCCTTGTGATCGGGAAGCCGGCCGCGATGCTGCTGACCTCCGCGGACGCGACCGTCACGGTCTGCCATACCAAAACGGCGGATACGCCGTCCGTGGCAAGGCTGGCGGATATTCTGCTGGTGGCCGCGGGAAGGGCGGAAAGTATCGGGACGGAGTGTTTCCGAGCCGGACAGACGGTAATCGATGTCGGCATCAACTGGTCGGAAGCAAAACAGAAGCTGGTGGGCGACGTGAATTACGATGCGGCTCTGCCGGTGGTGGCCGCGATCACGCCGGTCCCGGCCGGCGTCGGGGCGGTCACGACGGCGGTGCTGGCCGCGCACGTCGTCAGGGCGGCGGAGAGGGCGGCCCTATGAAAAAAACCGGGACTTTTATCTACGGCGTGCTGGGGGGCCTGTGCATCGCTATCGGCGGGGCGGCGTTCCTCAGCGTGGATTCAAAGCCGCTGGGCGCGCTGTTTTTCACGGTCGGACTTTTTGCAATCTGTACCTTCGGGTTCAATCTGTTCACGGGAAAAATCTGTTATGTGTTTGAAAACGGCCCTGCATACGCGCTGGACTGCGCGATTATCTGGTTCGGAAATCTGGCGGGCGCGTGGCTGGGGGGGACGGCGCTGCGCGCGACGCGGATAGCCCCGATCGCCGAGAGGGCCGTGACCCTGTGCCAGGCAAAGCTGGGAGACGGGCTGGGGAGCGTTTTTATCCTCGCCGTGTTTTGCAATATCCTGATCTTTATCGCCGTGGACGGCTACAAAAACAACCCCCATGAGCTGGGCAAATACCTGTCCCTGTTTTTCGGCGTGACGGTGTTCATCCTCTGCGGGTTCGAGCACTGCGTGGCCAATATGTTTTATCTCTCCATGGCCGGCCTTTGGAGCGGGCGGGCCGTGATCTTCATTCTTGTCAACACCGCCGGAAACGCAATCGGCGGAGTGCTGATCCCGCTGGCGCGGAGAAGCACGGCGAAAAAGCCCGCCGTGCTGTAAAGGAATCGTTGATTTTGTCAGAGTAGGGTGCGGCGCGTCAAGTGCCGGAGGATGGGAAGTTGCCTCCGGACGAAACATTCTCTGTGCGGTGCCGCATCCGCATCCGCTGCCACTAAAGGCATCCCCTTTCGTGGCACATGCCGCGAAAGGAGTTTTTTTATGAAAACACGGCAAATCGCTTTTGATTCCGTTCTGGCCGCCATGTGCGCGGTCCTGGGCGCGTTGGCGCTGGACTTTGGGAATCTCAGGATCACGTTTGAGGACGTGCCCGTCCTAATCGGCGCGCTGATGTTCGGGGCGCCGGAGGGCTCCGCCATCGGCTTTGTGGGGACGTTCATCTATCAGATCATCCGCTATGGCTTTACCGCCACGACGTTTCTGTGGATACTGCCGTACTGCCTCTGCGGCCTTTTCGTGGGCCTGTATGCAAAGCGCCGCGGCTTACGCCTGAGCCGCGGTCGGACCATTCTGATCGTCGTCCTTGCGGAAATTATGATTACCACGCTGAATACCGGAGTGCTGTACATCGACAGCAAAATCTACGGGTACTACTCCGCGGTCTATATTTTCGGCACGCTGCTGCCGCGCTATGCCATCTGCGTGGGGAAGGCCGTGGCTGTGGGTGCGGTGCTGCCGAAGCTGGTGTCCGTATGCGGCAGGGCCGCGCGGGGTGGGAAGGCGGCCGCCTGATGAACGCACACGAGGCCGTCGCCTATATTGAAAGCTGTTCCTGGAGCGAAACGCGGCTGGGACTTGACCGCACCCGCGAACTGCTAAGCAGGCTGGGAAATCCCCAGAAAACCCTGAAATTTGTCCATGTGGCCGGAACGAACGGCAAGGGCTCAGCCTGCGCCATGCTCGCTTCCATCCTGCGCGCGGCGGGATATCGGACCGGACTGTATACCTCGCCCTATATCAGCCGCTTCAATGAGCGGATGCAGGTCGACGGCGAGGATATCTCCGACAACGTTCTGGCCCGCATTACCGACGAGGTGCGGCCCGCCGCCGACGCCATGGACGACCATCCCAGCCAGTTCGAGCTGGCCACGGCGGTCGCCATGCGCTTTTTTGCCGCGGCCCGCTGCGACGTGGTCGTTCTGGAAGTCGGGCTGGGCGGGGAGAAAGACAGCACCAACGTGATCGGCTGCCCGGAGGCCGCCGTTATTATGAACATCGGCCTGGAGCACACGGAGTATCTGGGCGACACGCTGGAAAAAATCGCTTCCGCCAAGGCCGGCATCATCAAGCCGGGCTGCACTGCGGTCTGTTACCGGGGCACGCCGGAAGTGGAACAGGTTTTTGAAAGCGCCTGCGCAAAGCGGCACGCGAGGCTTGTCAAGGCGGATTTTGGCAGCCTGCGCCCGCTGGCCCGAGATCTCTTTGGCCAGACCTTTTCCTGGCGGGGCTATGACGGGCTGCATCTGCCGCTGCTGGGGGAGCACCAGCTCAAAAACGCGGCCGTCGTGCTTGAGACCGTGGGTGTGCTGCGGGAAAAGGGCTGGAAAATTTCCGAAGCCGACGTGCGCGCCGGCCTTTCCAAAACGGTCTGGCCGGCAAGGTTTGAAGTGCTCAGCCGCGCACCGCTGTTCATCGTAGACGGCGCCCACAACCCGCAGTGTGCCGAGGCGCTGGCGGAAACTCTGGCGGAATATCTGCCGGGGAGGAAACTGATTATTCTTGCGGGCGTACTGGCGGACAAGGATTATGCCAAAATGCTCGGCTTTCTCCTTCCGTTTGCCGATCAGTTCATTTGCGTCGCGCCGGACAGCTCCCGTGCCCTGCCCGCCGAAAAGCTGGCGGAATTTCTGACGGCGGCCGGCGCCGACGCCGGAGCGGCGGACAGTATCCGAAGCGGCGTGACCGAGGCGGTGGACACTGAAAAAACCGTGCTGGCCTGCGGATCGCTGTACATGGCCGGGCGGGTAAGGGACATCTACCCCGATGTGTACCGGAAAAAGCTGAGAAAGGACGGCATCCGCGCGCGCAGGGGAATTCCGGAGGAGGAGCGGGAGAGACGCTCCCGCGCCATTGTCGAGGCGATACGGAACAGTGAGCCGTTCCGCAGCGCCCATGTCGTCATGCTCTATAAAGCGGTGCCGGGAGAGGTGGACTTGTCCTCGATTGAAGGCGAAAATAAGACGTTCGTTTATCCGGTCTGTACCGGCGACGGGATCATGGAGGCATTTCGCCCACGCGACGGCGGCGCCTGGCGGGACGGCCTCTGCCATATTCCCGAGCCGGTTCCCGGCACGGCTGAGTTCGTGCGGCCAGAGACGATTGATCTGGTCCTCTGCCCCTGTTCAGGTTTTGACAACTCCAAAAACAGATTGGGTATGGGCAAAGGGTATTATGATCGCTTTTTGCCAAAATGCACAAATGCCGCGATTGCCGCCGTCGCGTTTGAAGCCCAGAGGATGAAAGCAATCCCCGTTCGGCCCTGGGATGTACCGATGGATATGGTGTTCACAGAAAAGATGGGCTAGCTGCATCCCTTTGTTTATCGCGACGCAAATTCTGCGTACTCCGGCGGAGCAGAGAGGACTTAACGATTCTCTGCGGCTGAGTGACTATATGAATAGAAAAACGCCCGTTCCCCCTGTTTTCCAGTGGGAGCGGGCGGCTTCTCCTTTGGGGGCCGCAATCATCTATACCATCACATCTGCAGCTCTTTTTTGAAGCATTGCATCATCAACGAATCCTTGAATAAGACAACAAATCCGAACCCTTCTCCTGCCGAAAAAGGTTCGGATTATATTCGTTTGGTGCACCAAGGCGGGAGTTGAACCCGCACGTCCGCAGTTTAAGAATTGGCCGCACGGCGAGTTGAGCGCGGAATTGATAGTTTCCCCCGCTTCTGCTCAGTTTTCAGAGGGCAGCCATAAATCGGAAAGGTCTAGACAAATTTGTAATCCTCCGGCATGCGGTTAAAGCAGTAAGCTCCGATACCTTTTAATCCGATATGTACACTAAGGACGCCGCCGATATGGCATAACGTCGTCATACTGTTTGGCAGCCCCTCTTTAATCAGCTTTTCAAGCATTTTTGCCGTAGGAAGATCATCTGCATGGTTAATGGCAATAAGCTGCGTAGGAAATGCTTTCGCTCTTCGGATGATCTCATTGGCTACAGTCTGGACCGCCCTTTTTTGTCCCTGAATCATTCGCCGCATGACGATGCACACATTTTCAACGTCAAGAATAGGGTGAATGTTCAACAGGTTTCCAGCCTGTCCCACAAGCTTTGGGACGCGCCCGCCCTTAGCGAGCCACTCTAAATCTTCGACGGAAAACACATGCTCTACATGTTCAGTCATGAACTGAATTTCTGCTTTTATTTTTTCAAAAGGGAGGCCATCCCGGGCCATTCTTAATGCCTGCAGCACGATAAGCCCTGTAGCGCTGGAACCCCCTTTGGAGTCTATGACGGCGAATTTCCGCTCCGGATATTGGTCGGAAAGTTCTTCGGCAACCATATTGGCGAGAGTGTAGCAGCCAGACATCCGGTCTGAAAACGCTATATAAATAAAATCTCTGCCCGCCTCAAAGCACGATTTGAAAAGGTTATAGACTCTTTCGCAAGGAATCTGGGCAGTTTTCGGCACAATGCCTTTGCGCATGGCATCATAAATACTAGAGATCGAGATCTCCTCACCGTCCATATAGCTTCTATCGTCGATAGTTATCGTCAATGGTAATATTTTGAGATTTGTGCCCTTAATTAAAGATGGGGCGAGATCACAAGTGCTGTCTGCAATAATTTCTATATTGTTCATTGCATTTCCTCACCTATGAAAGAGCGGGAGCATAATTGCTCCCGCAATTTCTTCTTATTCGTCAATGTTGATGTCTAATTTTTTCGCGATATCCTTTGCGGATAGTCCCTTCTCCTTTGCCTTCTTCAATACGGCATTCATGGAAACAGCCGTTTTGCGCGGCTTGGGACTCAGCATAGCTTTCTTACGCAATTCAAGGGCCGCAATATTCTTCCTGTGAGTCTCGATCTTGGCATCAATTTCGGATAGGATTTCTTCCTTTGTACGGCGTTTACGCTGCTCACTCATTGGTTATATCCTCCTTAAAAGTGTAATAAAATGATATCACTTAAATTGGCAAAAGTAAATGATTTGTATTCATCCAGGGGGACAATCTATTGAATAAATTATGGGTTAATCGTATCCCCGCATTGTCGCTCTTCTCGTATGAAATTTGTGAACAAATTCTATTATACTTTGCCGATGTATTCAACAAAAAACTGTCGAATACAGGTTGAGTTTAATCTTAAAAGGATCTCCTGCAATTCGTATTAAACACATATGATATAGGAGCACAATAATATACCGGATTCAAATTATCAACAGCAAATACTGTTCACAGCAGGTTGCTCCTGTCAAATCACAAAGTCGTTTGCGAAACGTGCTTTCTGCTGGTCGAGAATATCCTTCAGCGTGATACCGTCCAGGTATCCGTTGATAATTTTTTTAAGCCCCCGCCACACGGGCAGCGTAGGGCATTCCCCGCAGCGGGCACATTGGTTTGGCTGCTGGTCCAGACAGGCCACAGGGGCCAGGCTGCCTTCCGTAAGACGAAGGATCTCCCCCACGGTGTATTGATCGGGAGCCCTGGCCAGACGGTACCCGCCCAGATAACCGCGGTTCGTCAGCAGGATGCCCCCATGGTTCAGAACCGGTATGATCTGTTCGAGATATTTCTTGGAAATGTCCTGCCGTTTCGCGATGTCCTTGAGCGCAATGAATCCATTGCCCTGGTGCTCCGCAAGATCAAGCATCATCCGCAAAGCGTATCTTCTCTTTGTTGAAATTTTCATCAGAAGCACCTCACTTTTATATTGCTAAAATAACATCTGTTTTATAGGTTTTCAAGGAGTATTGCGCAGGTGTATTGGACGCCGATAGATTTTCCCGGTAGCCTGTTATTGTGATCATACCACAATTCTTACCCTATAGACATTAAAAATCCATGTGTCGGTTTGAACCCTGACACATGGATTTTTGATGTCACACATGGCCGAAACAGATAACATTGCATCTCGGTCAATTGCTGAGGGGGATTTGGACTTTTCCTTTGTTCGAATTGCGTTGCTATCCTGTCGAATGTTTTCAACAGCTCTTTTTCTGTTTGATATTTCAGGTACATTGATCAGATGAGATTCGATTTTTTCATAAGTCAAAGCATTCGGCTCTCTGGGGACGGTTATCGAGACGGCAGTAATATTCACGGTAAGAGTAGCGGTCATGTCCAGAATATAATTGTCCGCTTAGGCGCTCGTAGTTACGAGCAAAACATTTGTGCTGTCCCAAGTCGGAACGTTAGCCAGTGCCGCAGAGCTGTTCACCAGAGCAACGACGGCAGAGCCGTTGTACATACGCTCTTGCGCCGTGACGCCGGTAATGGTCAGCGTACGCTTGTCCGGCGAAAAGGTGTATGTCGCAGTTGTGCCCTCGTAATTGGCGCTCGAAGCCTGCGTGGCTGTAACCGCTATAGGCGCTGTAGTCTTAAAGATTATTGATATGTGGGTTGCCCGGCATCATCAGGCGAGATAACCTGCTCATTATCATTGACTGCCAAAATAGAGCTTTGCGTGAGTTCGAATACACCAGCAAGTCTGAAATTACGAAATGACATCACCAAAAAAGCTTGATGTCCTGCGGATTTTTCCGCAGGACATCGTTTGGGGGAATATATTATGGCGCGCGGGGCGAGAGCTGTTCGCCCTGCTTCTTAAAATTTCTGAGAGAAGCCGGCCAACGCAGACGCCAACTGGAAGTAGGGCGCAGCATGCCGCCGAGTTAATGCCGATCATCCTGTATTCTGCTTGATTATATCGCTGCGCGATGCTAAAATCAGAAGCCGAACGATAGTGGGTGATTTTAACTCTGGGGAGGCATATCATGGAATTCATGCACAGTGGCTTTTTCCCAATTGTACTCAGTTCCACAGCTGTCTATCTTTTCATTGTGGTGGCTATAAGGCTATTCGGAAAAACGGAGATAGCGCAGTTATCTGTGGCGGACCTTGTGTTCATCATGCTGCTCAGCAACGCCGTACAGAACGCTATGGTGGGCTCAGATACCTCACTTGTGGGCGGGCTCGTGGCCGCGGCGTCGCTTTTTGTGGTCAACGCAATATTTAAAGAATGTGTTTACCGTATACCAAGCTTTGGGAGGATGATGCAGGGCGAATCGCTGATGCTGATCTATCATGGCAGCGTTAACGATGCGAATATGCGCAAGGCCCGCCTCACAACGAATGAGCTCCTGGAGGCTATACGGGAGCACGGCGTAGCAAAGATATCCGATGTGGACCTTGCTGTGCTGGAAGTTGACGGAAACATCAGTGTCCTTTCAAACAATTTCCAAAAGGAGACCACAAATACCGTCCGCAAACAGCGCAATCCCAAAAGGCAGACAAAAAAAGGGAATTGACAGACGCTCCTAAGCTTCTGTAACTATCCTGTTCAATAGATGTCTCAGCCGCCTTTCATCATAAAGTACAGGGACAGGGTAGTTGACATTTACTTCAGCCAACGCCCATTTGCAGATTATGTTATAGTCTTCCGACTTTATGAAGTCGAATCCGGTAGGAAGGCCCATTCTTGCGTTCATTGCTCTGATAGCGGCAATAAATGCCTTGGCTTTTGCGGCATTGCCCCCTTCAGTACATACTCCGGTAATTTCAGCCAGATGCGCAAGCTTTTCGTGTACACAGTCGCCATAGTCTTCCAAAACGATGGGAAGGATAACTGAGTTTGCCAATCCGTGAGCAGTGTTATAGAGCCCGCCCATGGCGTGGGCTATTCCATGGACATATCCGACGCCGGTTCTGGTGAACGCGAGTCCAGCTTTATAGGAGGCCTCTATCATCTGCTCTCTTGCCTTGAGGTCGCTGCCGCTCTGATAAGCCCTGTCAATATTACGGAAAATTTTGACTACAGCCTCTTCACAGCACCTGTTTGTAAAGTCCGTATTGTATGCCCTCGTAATATACGATTCGACAGCATGAGTAAGCGCGTCGATTCCTGTGGTTGCGGTAACAAACGGAGGAAGGCCCAACGTAAGCTCGGCATCTATTACAGCTGCTTTCGGTGTAATGAACGGGTCTGTTATAGCGTATTTGTGATTTTTTTCATGGTCAGAGATTACCGCGCCTATCGTAACCTCGCTTCCAGTGCCGGCAGTGGTGGGAACGCAGATAATTGGAGGGACGGGCCTGAGTATTTTCATCATACCGGCCATCTCGCCGATTTCTTGACGCGGTTTTGCTATTCTTGCAGCTGCAACCTTTGCAGCGTCCATCGGCGAACCTCCGCCTACTGCAAGGAAGCCATTGCAGCCTGCTGTAATATACATATCCTTGATTTCTTCAACTGTCTGAATTGAAGGGTTAGCCTCGGTCCTGTCAAATATCACGCAGGAGATCCCGCTTGCGGTGATGTTGTCTGCAATGGAGGGAACGATCGTCTTCCCCACGGTAGGTCCGGTGACTATCATCACCTTGCTGATTCCGTACTTTTTCAGCAGTTCAGGTATTTTTGTGCGGCACCCGCTTCCAATTTCAATTTCCGGGAAGGGGAACATCTGGGGAAACATTTTTACTCCAGCGTCCATGGCTGCGGTATGTATTCTGTACCCGGAGTTTTTGACGTAACCTTCCGCAAGACCAAGCATTTCTGTTTTATTCATATTCGTATAGTTCCTCCTCAGTTTATGCTGCTTACCGTGTCCCATGCGTTGTGAACGGCGTCGGCAATTGTGCCGCCGGAAAAAGCGTCGCCGACAATATAGACATTTTCCAGCTGCTCTTTCAGCGGTGCGTAAAGATTGTTCGCCGGTCTGACACCCAGTGACAGCACTACGTTGTCGGCGGGGATTTCAGACAACATGCATGTTTTAACATCCTCTACTACCACGCTGTCGCTGTTTATTCTCATCACGCGCCGACCGACAAGGAATTCTGTATCATGCCCTTTTATGCGATCCATTTCGTCGTCAACGAGCTGGAACCATGTTCCAGGTGCAATTTCTTGGGCCATCTCGATAACTGTTACTTTATTCCCGCATTCATTGAGTATTTCAGTCGTTTCCAGTCCGGTCATACCGCTGCCTACCACAACAACACGGCTGTCATTAATCACCTTTTTCTTGAGAATAATATCAGGCGCCGTAACGACATTGGGAAGTTTGGAGCCCTTTATTGAACCGGGAATCAACGGGACGCCGCCGGTTGCAAGAACAACGGCATACGGTTTCATCTTAACGAGCGTCTCGACTGTCGCCTCGGTACCAAGCTTCACTTCCACTCCCTTATCCTTGAGTGAAGCAAGCAGATCCTCAATGCACCAATACAGCTTGCCCTTTTTTATGCAAGCGGAGGCTGTATTAATCTGGCCTCCCGCCTTGCCGTCTTTTTCAAAGACGGTAACTCTGAAGCCGCGCGCATTCAGCAGTTCGGCTGCCTTCAGCCCGGCAGGACCGGCGCCTACCACAATCGTGAGCCGGCCATTTCCATTTTTAGGGATCTCCGCAGTTTCCCTTTCGTATCCGACCGCCGGGTTAAGCGCGCATTCGCCCGGCTTGCCTGAAGCTATATCTACACCGGCGTGATCGGTAAACGATTTTATGCAGTGCAGACACCCGATGCAGCGGCGGATTTGCTCCGGCCTGCCTTCCGATACCTTTCTCACCCATTCGGGGTCGCAGATGAAGGACCGCGCCGAACCAATAAAGTCCTGGTAGCCTTCTTCAAGCTGCCTTTCAGCCTGCTCGGGGGAGCGCATAAAGTTTGCCGCAACAACAGGTATTGAAACGGTTTCTTTGATTGCCTTTGCCAAATATGCGCGCCAGCCAGGCTCGAAAGAGGTAGGCTCAAGCCAATAGTTATAGGTATCGTAGCAGGCAGATGACACGTTTATCGCATCAACACCTATGCTTTCCAGATGCTTTGCAATTTTTTTACCCTCGTCAAGGCCGTATCCCTTTCCTTCCTTGCCAATTCTGTCGTACATTTCATCCACCGAAAGACGCACCATGACAGGATATTCATTACCGCAGCGCGCCTTTATTCCGGCTACTATCTCAGATACGAATCTGACCCTGTTTTCAAAGCTGCCGCCATATTCGTCTGTTCTGTGGTTCGTGTTGGGAGAAAGGAATTGCTGTATCAGGTATCCGTGGGCCGCATGAAGTTCGACGATGTCCACGCCGGCTTTCCGGCAGCGAACAGCAGCGTTAATAAAATCCTGTATTGTGGATTTCACTTCCCTTGTGCTCATGGCACGCATTGGGCTTGGCACATGATAGCTTTTTTCGACAACCGAGGGTGCGGAAACACGCTGGCAGATGCCTTTTTCCTCCATCTTCAGAAGCAAAGGGGTCGCCTTATACATCATTCCGGTAATATCTGGATATTTTTTTATGACTGGCAATATAATTGGCAGCGAATTGATAACGCTGCAATAGCCTTGCCTCCCCGGATGGTGAAGCTGTATGCAGAGCTTTGCTCCCTGCGCATGTATTCTGTCCGCGAATAGGTGCATTGGCGAGATTTGCCAGTCGTGACTCATGGCAAGCTGTGTAAACGACGAAGTCGCCGCCATATCGTTGACTCTGCAGATCCCCGGAATGATCAGTCCTACTCCGCCTTTTGCTCTTGCTTCATAGTAACTCATCAATCTTTCTGTCGGCGTGCCGTCAGGCTGCCCCATGCTCATTTCAGCAGCCGTCATAACGGTGCGATTCCTTATTGATACATTTCCAATGCTCATGGGTGATAACAGCTGTGTGTATTCCATGTGTTTGAACCTCCAAAGTGTTTATGACACTTTGAGAATATAGTCATGTATAATTATTGTCAATATGCGGCTGCTTTTTCTGCTTTTTGCTGGATTTCGGTACATTTTTTTGCGAACACAAGCGCAATCCGTGTTTGAAATTATTGACATTACATGATATATTGTCCATAACTTTGGACACGTGTCCGAGTTTCGGTGCAGTTAATAAGGAGAAGTATTATGTCAAAGGCTATGTCAGAAAACAAGGATGCAATATTGCAGGCCGCCCTGCAGCTGTTTAAGGACAACGGATTTGACAATGTAAGCATAAAGGATATCTGCGCTGCAGCGGGGGTGCCCCGCTCATCGTTCTATGTCGCTTTTTCCAACAAATCCGAAATACTGGTATATAGCCTCAAATCGGTCAGAGCGGATTTCGAGCTGTCAATGCCGCAGTTCATTCAGGCAGAAAATGATCTTGAAAGAATATGGCTTCTCACGGAGTCTTTTCTGCGGGCCGCCGTTGATATCGGGCCGGATCTGTGTAAGGTGTACTTTTCTCTGGAGCTAAGCGGCGCCTGCAGTCTTTTCGATATACTGGAATCGTTTAACCCATGGTTAATATCCCTGCTGCGCAATTGTCAGAATACCGGAATCGTCCGAAACCGTGGCGATGCGGAGCAGATGATACCCATACAGCTCAATATTGCGATAGCTACTCTTTTCAATTGGGTAAGACATGGCGGCAACTTCTCGCTAAAACAGAAAGTACGGGAGGAAATTGAGTTTTTCCTTGATGTAAAACCCGATTTTCGTTCAAAGATCAGTTTATAAACGTATTGGAAGGATACCATAGCAGTGCAGCAGGAAGCGAACGGGATTTTGAATGATGGGCTCGGTTTTTTCGCAAAAAACCGGAAAAAGTAAAACCTCCATCGAGGTGCTTTCATTCAGCATCATAATGGAGGTTTACACAAAGCTTGGGATGCTCGGGCGTGCAGGCTGCTTCATTCCCCCAGAGACTGCAAACCAATTTGCAAATAACTCTTGACACTGGGTGTTCATTGGGGCTATGGCTGCAATATGGTAACAAATTTGACCGAGTACAAATCACACATGATATGAGTTCGGGAGCTGACATCCTCTAGAACAAAATAATTGATTCCGACCTCGATCAAAACCCCTGATTTATCAGCATACATATTGCTGCCGATTATAAATTCAGCCCGAATGCTTTTCCCTATGTTGCTTGCAAGATAATAGGGTATGTAACCTATTTCGCTGGAAGGAGGAGGACCTTGCCGCGTAAGCTCCGGATCGATAACTATGGGAGAACCTTGCTGCGCGGGAACCGGGTCCGGACCGCCCTGCTGCGTTAGAAATGAAGCCGGAGCAGACGCCGGGATCGACGGTGAACCAGGCTTGTATGTCTGGCGGGAAGGGCTCGAATCCAATACTTTGTTTCCTATCCAATTAATATTGTTGCTCATGATATGAAAAGGACCTCCGATATTCAAGTTTTTGAATACGCTGCCGTGGGGTTATAGAAACAATGCTGATTGATTCTTGTGTACCAGTACCCTGTGCCATTATAAGGAAATAAGTTGGGGCATTTGGGGACAAACGGATTCATGTACCATAACGAGTTGGAACCCACGCCGGTATAGATACCTCCGTTGATTGCCCAATCGGCGATTTCATAATGTATTTCATCAGGTGTTATCACCCATACATTTTGGACGTTTCCAGCTCCTCCTATGATGGTTTTATAGCACGAGAACTGGCACATCTGCTCGATTACCTTCCGCAAGCTGCCTTCGCACACCCTTTGATACTCTCCATAAGGCACCTTTACGCGATTCATGACCACGGTGGCGACGGCCCTCATTCCGGCAATCCCCTCGCCACCCGCTTCACATTTAATGAGCCTCGCGAACATCTCCCTTGTATCCACAGTTTTTCACCTCAATATCATGATATTCCTTATATAAGTTTTTGACACAACGGAGTCGGTGTAGCCGTTAACCCCATAACTGACTTGTCTCCGCAAACGCACAACCCCAAAAATCACTGCGGACCTATTCCCCCAAAAAGCCAAAAAGTGCGCTCCATCTATTCCTGAAAACAGATCAATACAAGCAGGATATTAAATGAGCCTATACTTGGTTCCGCAAGGCTCTAAAAATCGGAAACGCACACAGCCGCTGCGGAGATCGCTCCGCGGCGGCTGTGTTTTAAGCGCCAATAGTGGCTGAAACCCTCTTATTCCAAGGGCTTTTCAACAAAAAAGAAGCACCGCTATTCTATCAAAAAAGTGGTGCTTCTATGGCAAAGGGCTCATATCTTGATAGGAAACTCAAGGGGGTGCAGATTTGCGTGGGGATGCATCACCTAGTAGTAATATTTGTTGCGAACCTCAGAATAGCTCTGCCTGTCCTGGTACGGCACCGCAATTCGCGTCATCAGCTGTTTTGCTCCTGCCATGCGGCACCTCTCATGTTATGCGTCGTGATGTCCGCCGCATTCGCTCTCGTAATCATGATCGTGGCAGATTGAGCCGGTGGACTTCAGCTCACCCCGCAGGTAGGCTTCCGCCGCGGCTCTGGCGTCGCCCGTCGCGCCGACGATGA
>Ga0183095_10654_pt1 | contig 77358 bp, 60 predicted proteins | sample BioMet4_FD_130346 | JGI IMG/M metagenome (GOLD analysis project Ga0183095, IMG submission 130346) | Microbial communities from bioreactor (seeded with sewage sludge) at LBNL, California, USA - Biofuel metagenome 4 (v2) (version 3) | ecosystem: Engineered > Bioreactor > Anaerobic > Unclassified ... | reverse complement strand
GATATGTGGGCTCGGTCACAGCCGCATGTTTTGCAGAAGTCGGGCATGAAGTAGTCTGTGTAGATATCGACAAGAAAAAGATGGATCAGATAAATGCAGGCATTCCCCCGATCTATGAAGAAGGACTAGCATTTATCTTACAACGGATGGTGATGTATGGGATCATCCCCGCGCAAGCGGGGAACACACCGTTTTCATCGACTAATTCGATTCCATAAAGGGATCATCCCCGCGCAAGCGGGGAACACTTAATCATCCGAGTATGCTCGGAGAAATTTGTAGGATCATCCCCGCGCAAGCGGGGAACACTATTGCATTCGTGACAGTGAAATAATCGCTGGAGGATCATCCCCGCGCAAGCGGGGAACACTGCGTACATTTTAATCACCTTTTATTTAATTAAGGATCATCCCCGCGCAAGCGGGGAACACTTCTCACCGCTTTCCATACTCACATACAGCGAGGGATCATCCCCGCGCAAGCGGGGAACACTTCAATCCGACTTGCGTATCCTGTTTGGTCTTGGGATCATCCCCGCGCAAGCGGGGAACACGTGCGTCTTCTATCATTGCGCCTACTTTTATCAGGATCATCCCCGCGCAAGCGGGGAACACTCCTTAACTTTTCTCAAATCGTCCTTGGATAGGGGATCATCCCCGCGCAAGCGGGGAACACAAGTATCGGAACAAAGCATATTGATGTAATACGGGATCATCCCCGCGCAAGCGGGGAACACGTATCACGGGCGAACGTGCGCACTTTGGTACTGGGATCATCCCCGCGCAAGCGGGGAACACCGCCACCCGAACGGGCAGCAAAATTGGAGGATGGGATCATCCCCGCGCAAGCGGGGAACACACTAAAGTCTGGTAAAAGTGCCAGCAAATAAAAACATGACTACTAACGATTCATTCAATAGCTGTGTTAATATCACTTTGTCGATGTCAGGACTCGAAACTCATTAGACGCGAGAACACCTTTGCCATCGCTTCTCCCTGCCCTTCAACTGAATCCAGATTGCAGTCTAAGGCCAAGGCCTTGGTTAAAGTATCCAAGGAATAGTTCGGCAGATCGGAGAACACCTTGCGCGCATATTGCTGGAGATCGATCAGGTCGAAGGCTGGTCTGCTCACTGAAGAACGGACACAACCCGCATCGATGAATTCACTGATCCGTTTGGCATTCTCACAGACTACAGCCTTGCCGCTGAGCGCGGTCAGAAACTGTTCCAACGCGACGGTTGCCGATAGCGAAGTTCCACGCCCGTCAGCTATCCAATACGGTTCGCTTCCCTGCAGCGATAAACTCCAATTGCGGTGCTGAATCAACTTCCCGTGTTGGTCACAGAAGAAAAAATCGAAACTGAGCAACCGGTCAACCGAGGGCGTAACACCGCTGGTCTTGACCAACGCCACACAGATGCGCTCATCAGCAGGTGGATTCATGATCTTGCCGGCTTCCCGACTGATTTTAAGAAAACGGCTGGCATTACTATATCCCAGACCACGCCTGGACGACCCCGCGGGAGGCGGAAGCGGCCGCCTCATCAGTTTAAGACCATCATAGTCGACCGGCTGCCACTCAGTATTATGGACTCTGAAATCGAAACGCTGTTCGTTGTCAACTCCGTAGACCATTGTCGCCCGCCCGGTACGGCAGCTGGTGATTATCCGCTCCCAGAGCGCATCTCTCACTCTAGCGGTCACTCTGCCGACGAACACGTTGGTACTGACCTCAAACAGCCATTTGGTAAGATATCCCCGTAACGAAGGAGGACAATCTGAGAGTACGATGACGATCATTCCTCATCCCGGCGGTCTTCGTCCTCGTCTTTCCCGTACGAGACTCCGCTGCTGACTGCGCCGACCTTTTCGTCCCACAGGTCCAAATTGTCATCGGTTGTTTCTTCGTCAGTTTCTGCTCCCACTCCGCCAAGCAGCAGATTGCGAATGTCTGAAGCCATCCTGTCCATCAGCTGACCGTCCGTCACGGCATCCCGGACCGCCAATCTGGTCGCGGCGCCGATGTCATCGGGCTTCTGAGCGGCAATCCGAAAAGCAATCGGAATGCTGATTTCGGTCTTGTAGAGATCGGCGACATCGTAAACGAATGACTTGTCATGCCCGTTGTGCACGAAACCGAGGCCGGGTGAACACCCGAGCGCGATGATGACACTGTGAGCGATTCCGTACAGACAGGCATTGGCCGCGGACAACGCCATGTTGACAGCATCGCTTCCGGCAAAATCCTCTGGCAGATAATCCCGTCCGTCCCACGTCACGCCAGTCTCCGCCGAGGCTTGCCGGTAGACCGCTCTGATCCGCGCACCTTCGCGGCCGCGCAGCTGCTGCATGGTGTAATGCGAAACGTCTTCGCTGGGAAATCTCATCTGATACATGGCTCTGGCTACAGCCAATCTGGCTCTGGTGTTGGTCACGGCTCTGGCCTGCGCCATCAGCAGACGGGAGGAATGGGTCAGCGGCTGACCGCTGGCATAATAGCGTACCCCGTGCTCGCCCACCCAGATGACCGTGGCCCCGGCATCACCTAACAGCTCAATCGCCCGGTGGGTGATGGTGGTCCCCGGCCCCAGCACCAGCACACTGAGTGCTGCAGCTGGCACATGGACGATTCCGTGCTCATCGGTAACGGTGATCGCACTGTCCGCCCGATTGATCACACACCGTTCGAGATACAAGAAGGAAATCCGCTCCCGGACCGGCGGCAGCTCCGGCAGCTCCGGTTTCTCGGCACCTGGCAGCATCATGTCACAGCTTCGCGATTGTCAGCAATCCGCAGCCGTAGGCTTTCGCCCGCCCGATGCCGTTACGCAGTGAAGCGATGAATGCCTCCGCATCGGTAATCTTCAGGACACCTTCGAAAGTAACGGTACTGACTGATACCTCCTTTTTTTCACGTCTGAAGTGCTCGAAATCCCGCTGCCTTATCTGCACATTGGGCTGGTTATCGCTTCCGCAATCAATCTGGAAACCGCAGCGTGGAGCTCTTTCCATCAGCCAGTCAAGCTGCTGTTCCGCGGTCACATGTGCCATGACCTTACCCCGCTTGCAATCGCTGCCTTCTCTTACCGAATGCACCGGATTGGCCTTCAGCCGGAAACGCCAGATCTGTCCGGCCGTAATGCCGGCCAGAAACTCTTCATAGTCCAGGGTGTCCCAGTGCTGATCCCCCTCGGGCCACCCGAACTGATCGATGATGTGCGAGAAATCCGGCTTACGCTGACTCTGCACCAGCAGGTAAACGGCATGACCTAGCCGGTCGACCCGCCAGAGCACCCGGTCACCACCCTTGTCCTCGAAAGAAGAGAAGCTACCCATCACGGCCGCATGCATTACCTCAGGAGAAGCAAAAGCTTTCATCGATTCGCGACGATAAGGGTTGATCTCCACCCTCGATAGGAACATCAATTCACCTCCTCGCGCAGAATCGCCAGTGCATCGTGTTCCGTGGTGTCATCGGGACAGCGGCGACTCTCTTTGTTGATTATCGGAACTCCGGACAGATCATGACTGACCGTACGGAAATCATAACGACGCTGAGACTGACTGAAAGAGAGCGGAACATCCCGCACCATAATCGGCGAAGTGCCGTAATCAGCATCCGCCACCACTTCCAGACAAAGCTCGGGCGGCTGCTGCACCTGATACCAAGAAGAGGCCTGCCAGCTCTCGTCCGCCAGTGCTTCCTCCAGCTTCTTCGAACGCAGACCGAGGGAGACCGGCCCTACCGGAGGACAGGAGCGCCGTCCGAGGTACAACGGATAGAATGGATGCTGCAACGCTCCTTCGATCTGAAGCAACAGGGTGGCATCGCCCTCGAGACCGACCAGGAAGACCGCATCAGCCAGATAGAAACGCTCGGTCACGAAACTGAGCTTATCATCGTCTGGATGATGGACTGTATGATAATCCTTCAGCAGTTCTCCACCCTGGTCGATGCGCACGCCGAAACGCAGGCCTACCAGATCGTCGACCGGTGCATCCCTGCTCCGGCCCAGCGCGGCAGCGATCAGGCCGATGACCCCACTCTTGGTCGGTTCCCGGCCAGTAGTGCGCCGGTTGAACTTGCTTGCCGTCCCCCAGGCCTGCAGAGGCCCGGCTAACCTCAGCAGCAGAGTTTCCATCTGATCAGAACTCCTCGACGAGATACTGGCGCAGCGTTTCCAAAGCAGCACTCAAGTCAACACTGGGGCCGAGCTGTTCCAGGCCCCGACCGATCATCCATGATTTGACCGGCAGAGGTGCGAAGCTCGTGCAAACACTTCCTTCATACTCTGCCAGCCGCACAGCTGACTTCAGCGCATAGCCCCCGTTCTGATGGTCGGACTGGATCGGAGCCTCGAAAGCACCCGCCAGATTGATGGGCTGATCGTTACGCACCGTGATGAGCACTGCATCGGGGAGTGTGCGATTAGCAAAAGTGTTCTGCTTCCCGCTCGGCATCGACATAACGAAAGCCCGGACGAACTCCTCCACCGCCTTCGCCGTGGCCTCTGGGTTCTCGGCCAGCTGCCGGTTGAGAGCATGCACAGCCACAGTGGCATAACGGTAAAGAGTTGCCGAATTGAATTCCACCGTACCGATCATGCCGGCACCGGCATTGTCGGCCGACGCCATCTCATCTAAAGCCGTATAATAGTCATACTCATTGTCGACCCGATGGGTGGAGATGCTGTGGGCCACCTGCGCCGAAGCATCGGCATTCAGCGACGGATCATCAGCAACCATCCTTCCGAAGAGCGCCAGATCCACACCGTAACCGGCTTTCAGCGCGTTCTGTACGGTTTTTTTGTCGTATCCGCCCTGCAGCGCCAATTCTGCCAGATTCTCCGCCTGCTTCATGCTCATGAAGAACAGCGCTTTGGCCTCGGGCACGCCTTCGGTCTCCTTGTTTTTCCCTTTCTTCTTTGCATCTACGCTGATGCCGGCGGCTTCAATCACCGCCTGAGCCTTCTGCTGTGCATCCTCTGCTGAAACCTCGGGATTCTTCTTCTGAATCTCTTTCGATACCAACTCGACGATCTTCATCGTCCGTACGCCCAGCTCTTCTTCGTCGAAATGATCGCGGAAATACAGGCGCATCGCTCTTTTCCAGCTCTGCGAAGAAACCCGCGCCCGATTCACTCCGCCATATACAGCAGTCTTCGGACTCCCGGAATCGTCCCGGTTCACACAGCTGGGTGGTACGGTCTGAATCACATGCACATCTACGAAAATTCTCTTTTCCATTTTTATTCCTCACTCAACAACTTTTTTTCCATGCTCAATATCGCTTTTTTCAACAGCCTTGTAGAAATCCTGTCCCCACTGCATCCGCACTCTGTTTCTGCCTTCTGGATAACAGTATTCATACAGGTCACGCGCCAGCCGCGGATAGTCCAGAGCCTGAGACGTCTTCGAAGCTTTCAAAAGCTGAATCAATCCCCTCGCATAATACGACAGCTCGGCGAGATCTCCTGCCGTAACCACCGCATCGAAACGACGTTTCACGGCCTCTTCGTTGATTGGCGTAATCAGACTGCGTACGGCAGTAGCAAAGGACCTGCCTGCCTGATAGACTGACTGACTGTTGCTCTGCTGATGCAGAGCATAGAGCGTCAGCGCCGAATGAATGGCCCACTCGGCGTCGGTTGCTACACGGCCGTCGCCTGTGCCATGCAACGTCAGCTCATCGGGAATGTCTGCCAGAGTTATTTCCCACACCTCCGGCAATTCGGCAGGACTCTTGCCGATCCCCCGGCGAAGGTTCGCCAGCTCGGCTTTCTGCCATGGACCTGCACCCTGCAGCGAAAGCACCTTCTGTTTTACGAAATCATAAACTAAATCAGCCTTTGCCGTCTTTACTCACCCCGAAGAATCTTATTGACTGTGAACCGGAAAATCCGATACTTCGTCACTGAATTGTCGACCATACTTTTGCCGACGAACGCTTTCTCATTGGCATTCTGCAGGATTTTTTTACCATCAGCAAATATTATCTGCCCGACCTGCGCCAGCCAGTCATTCATCATCAATTCCATGTCGCTCTTCTCGGGGTCAATGACCATCAGCCAGTTCCTGAAGGGCTGATCCAACTGATAGTATGCCTCCGACCTGACCGTGTCTGCCATGGCCTTACGACTGTCCTTGCTGTCATTGCCGCTGAGCTCAGCGACATTGATGACGAACAGGCCTAATGCCTGAACACACTGATCAGTCCGTTCGATGACCTCTGAAATCCTGGTGCTCCACTCATCGCCGACCGCTGCCAGCAGGTCCGCGTTCAGTGAAAGGCTGTCTTCGATCAAATCGTCGACAAAGAAGTCCTTGTCGCCGTATTTCACTCCTGCAATACCGAATGTGATGGCATTGATAGGCAACGCTTGATGCATCTCCAGATATGCCACCCATCTTACCACACCAGGCTGACGTCCTTTGTCCGATTTAGCGATCATGACCGCATAGTCGCGCCACATCGTCCGCGATGGATCGTGACGCCGCGGTACCCATGACCCGTCATCGTTCTGACGCCAAACGGTCATTTGCTCGGCCAGAGCATTCTCTTTCGGGAAGAAATCACCGCCGAGAAGCAAGTACCCAGTCACGCCTGCCTCGTCACGCTGGAGGAGCACCCTGCGAGACTGCAGCGTGAGCATAGCGAGCGGACTCTGCGGTGTCGGTATCTCAACCCTTTCCTGCGTCCGCGGCGCAGCCAATTCCCACACGGCTTGCTCTTCGGGGAAGGGCATGCCCTGATCATCCAATAGGACCAGATTCAGCAACAAAGTTTCAAAGAGATTGTGACCCTTAGCATAGATCAGACCCAATTTGCCCAGCCAACCGGCGCCTGTCGAAGGTAATCCAGCGCCCCTGATCGAGGGCTTGGCCGAGGTGTCATCGAACGCATTGACATACAGCAGCCACCTGACGGCTTCCGGATAGCTCAGATGCTCGGTCCGCGCTCCGCAGACATTGGTGAAGAACCGCCGCTTGTTCGCACTCTCCGACAATTCCCCATTAAGCTTCTTTACGCCGTAAGGGGTTCCCTTGTCAATCACGACTTGGTAAAAGGGCCGCTCCGGATGAAACAGGTAAAATTTGTCTGCATACTGCTCTAGATAACTGTTGATCAGTTCTGAATCGAAAGCACCCCGCTGCCACAGCTGTTGCCACCGATCCAATGCTTCCGATTCGTCGGCAATCGGTGCTTTCTCTCCGGTCGCATCCCGGCGCATATAGACTCCATAGACCACCGCCAGCAATAACCTGAGTACGGCAACATCCTGCGTCGGCAACTCGCCTGCCAACGACCGCAGATGGGGAGCCCGTTGGAAGGCTTCTTCGATGCTCACCTCCTCGCTGGCCCCGTCCTCGTTCATCACGAGAATCCAGGGCTCGCGGAGCAGATTGAATTCCTTTTCTTTCATCACACTTCACAACCGATAATCCGTATACGTAGTCGTATGTTATTGAATAATATAAGAGTCTCACGTTGTTATAGATGTCCAGTACCAGAAATAGTTCTCCCGCCAGCCATTCAGACTGCTGCCAACAGGCAGGGATCTGGCGCAGATTGTCCGATTCCAACGCCGCGATTGTATTGTCGATGATGTACGGCGCCGTGAGCGACCGCGGCAGATTGACCTTGCATCCGGCCAACGTAAAGGCCGTCCTCCGATCTGGTGCCGCATCGCGAGGGATCACCTGTCCTCCGCATCCTTCGACCCAGGGTAAGAATCTGAAATTCCCCTCCTTATCTTTCTGGATCAGGATGACCTCCACCGCGTTCCCGGTATCCCGCACCGCGGCAACAGCCTTCTGTCCGGTCGGGTCGTCGGCATGGTCGTTATCCAACCAACCGACCAGATCACTAATCCGATCCGGTGCAAGGATCTGGTACACCCTGGCCCGGCTCTCCCGCTTCTTCAGCAGGTCGTCACGTTCTTGCCGCGCCGCCGCATAGTCATCCCGCAGTTCCGGCGGCATCGTCACGCCTGCCGGACCATAAGCCTGGTGGACCAGATGGGAGATGTCCTGCGGCAGCCGTACAGTCGGCGGCAATAACTCACGCGCATTCATAAGTTGATAAAGTCCGTAGACCGCTTCGGCTCCGCTTTCGAAACCTGCCTTTCCGCTGTCTATCACCAGACAGCGCGGTTGGTCGAGCAGATCGGGCCGTTGATTGTGATGCCGATGAAGACGTCCCATCCGCTGCAGCATCAGATCCATAGGACACAGGTCGGTCACCAGCAGATCGAAGTCCAGATCGAGCGACTGCTCCATCACCTGCGTCCCGACGATGAACGCCAGGAAGGGGGCCGACTGACGGTTGCCTGCCACCAGCATCTGTTGGATCCGGTCTTCACGTACACTGCGGTCTAGCGATGTATAAGCTGAATGAATGATCTCAACCTTGGCAGAGGGGTAGTCTGCGGTCAATTCGCGCGCCGCAGCCTGCGCCCGGCTTATGGTGTTAAAGATGAGTCCGATGTACCCGCCGTGAACCGTCAGCTGCGACAGCCGCACCTTCAGCTGCAGGTCGGTCAGGCGCTCGACCATCACCGAACATGATCTGGCAGATGACGCTGAGACCGCCTGCTGAACCGTTCCGTGATCGGTGTAGGTGATGAGCGGATACCGCTCATCCTCTGCCCAGGGGAGCAGAACGGAGGCCGGATCGACGGGGCTGCGTCTGGTTCCGAGGTAGGCTTCCACCAGCTCCTGCCGCCGCCGGGGCGGCAGGGTCGCGGAGAGGATGATGACGGGGACCTGATAGGCGCCCAGCCACTGCAGCACCTTGTACAGGTAGCTGCCCATATACTCGTCGTATGCGTGGCACTCGTCGATGATCACCACCTTATTGACCAGACCCAGATGACGCATCGCCAGATGCTTCTGTCTCAATCCGCCCATCAGGACCTGATCGACCGTACCGACGACGAAATCGGAGAGTAGACCCCGCTTACGACCGCTGAACCATTCACTGACCACCACCCGTTCGGCAGAATGCTCTTCTTCGCCCACCTGCCATGAAGGCTCCCGCAATGATTGATAATAGGTGTTGAAGCGGGATTTGCCGTGAGCCAGGAAGATGGAATGTCTTTCCTCGTCAAACCCTGCCGAGACCTCTTTGATCCATTTGATGAGACGCGGGAAGATGCCGTCGGCTGTGGCCTGCGTAGGCAGTGCGAATAGCATCCCGGTCTGACCGAACCTCTGCGCCAGGATCTCGGTCATGGCCAGGGCCGCTTCGGTCTTGCCCTCACCCATAGGTGCTTCGATGATAGCCAGTCCCGGAGCGGACACCGTTGCCGCTACCTTCAGGGCTGTCTGCTGGAAAGGGCGGGGAGTGAATCCGAATCTGACCTTATACAATTCAAATGACTGCCAATCATCCGGTGCGCACCAGCGAGACGGCACTTCGATGGCTACCCAAGCCTGCTTCACACGGGGCGCGAGCTCCGGAAGCGGATAATCGAATTCCTCCTTGTACCTGAATAACTGCTCGTCACTGGCCATCCAGTCGGTCATTATCACCAGGCCGGTGAGGATGACCTGCGCCTGCACCGACAGCCGCAACTTTCTCAGTAATGCCGGATCCATTCCGGATAGGGCCTCGGCATAAGCAAATAATTCATCCTGCACCGCGTTCCATTCGGCCTTTTTGAAGCCAGTGTTCTCTGGATAAGCCTTGACATTGCGGAACAGCATCTCCAGCGAAGGAGGCTTACCATGATGACCGCCCAGTATGACTGCCACCGAACGGCTAATGCCGTTACGCTCGAGAATACACTCTGACGCGACCGAATGATGAATGGCATTGGGGCTGGCCAGATCGTGCCGGATGAAGAGACCTGTTCCTTCCACCCGTTCAATGAGCATCTGTCCGGCCGCGGGATTCTGAAAGATGGTCTTTCCTTGGAAGGCAGGTGTTGCTTTTCCGAGATCGTGTGCCGCTGACAGGAAAACCGCCAGCGATTCGATATCTGCTGCCGAGATCTTTGTGCCATCGGATGTGGCAGCGCCTTTGCTGATGATCTGCTTGGCAGGATAAGACAGCCATTCCTTCCACAGGTGCTTGCAGATTCCCGCTGAATCGGTCATATGAATTGCGAGCGGCAACCACTTCTGATCACCGGGATCATCCGAAACCTTCGCCCACAGAGATTTGGCCCTGACCGATAGCCGATTGGCATCGCACCGAACGCTGTTTTCGAGTGCTTGACCGTTCCCGACTGATTCAGTCATCGCAGTGAAACGGTCGGCTGCACATATCTTTCTTACGATGTTATCTGTTTTCAAATCGGCAATATTTTTCGGCTGGAGAGCATATTATTAATAGTGGAATTTAGTTCGAGTTTCCAGTGGGTCTGTGGGGTAGCTTGGTATCCTTGTAGGTTCGGGACCTATTGACCCCGGTTCAAATCCGGGCAGGCCCACTCCCATGCAGCTAGCAAGTTTCGCCGGCTGATTAATCCCCTGTTCCATTTCACGTTCCTGTACATTCGATTTCATTTTAAGACCCGCTCCTTTTTCAAAACTCGAACTGCGTCATGGCCGACGCCATGTCGTCCATGTCTACTCCTATGTACCTCAGTGTCTGCTCGATCGAGCTGTGGCTGAGCAACCTGGCGATCGTCGCCGGCTTGACCCCGGAACGGTACATCATACGGCCGAATGTGCGCCGGAGCGTATGGTTCGACACCTTCGGATAGCCGATTTGCGCACCCAGGTCCTTGACGATGGCATCGATGCCTGTCCCCTTGGCGCAGTAGGTGTAGATGTGCGGACCCCGCACCAGATCAACGGCTGGTCCGGCACTGTGACGCTCGGCCTGCACCATGGCAATCATGCCGGACCTCCACCGCAGGTAGCGGTCGAGGACGGCGGCGGTGTCGCGGAGGTACGAGATCCGCCTGGGCTTGCCGCCCCGGTGGCCCTTGCCGAGAAGTCGACGTAGTCGCCGGCGAAGCTGTGCGGCGTGAGCCGCAGCACCTCCACCCGACGCATCCCAAGGCAGAGCTCGCAGTGCACTATCAGCTGCTACACCGGAGACATTGGCAGCGTCAGTCAGTCGACGCTAAGCTTCACATTTTTCTTTGCCTTGATGTAAAAAAAAGAATAATTTCAGCATAAAACATGGTTATTATGATACCGTTTTAAAAGATAGAATATCGGCCGAAGAGTATTCCTCGAGAGTGTATCCTGAGGGACAATTTTCCGTGGTTTCGAATGCATAATATGTCTGTCCTCTATATTCGATAGAAAGAGGTGAAAAACCATCGACACTAAAAGATGTATCGCATCCTGTCGCAACCATGGCCACAGCATGATCATGGAATAGCGCTATCCCGCAATCATACCCTCCGCGTTCCATGAGAGCGACAAACAGTATAGCAAAATCCTCACAGTCTCCTTCTTTTAACGATAGCGTCTCTATCGGGTATGCCGCCCAATCGAAAGAGTGATACAATTCTTGATCGGAAACATATCTTAAATTCTCCTGCAGGTACGAAAGGACAAAACTCGGGAAATCTGTTTCAGAAGGACATCTGTCTCTTAAGACCTTAAAGCAATTATTCAATGTTGATACTCCATCGCCATCACGATCATCGTTAGAAAGTGCTTTTTTCAGGAACAAATCCGCTCTTGCATCATAAGAGCTCATCGCCGTCCGTTCAGAATCCTCTGCCTGACAGATGCTTACATCATCTTCATCTATGACAAAAGAAATATTATTCCCATCATTGTCTGAACCTCTTTCTAAGGCATACACTGCAACGGTGGCGCAGGATATGACGACGATCAGAATGACTATAAGCAATTGATTGTGTGTTTTCATTTTATCAGCCTAAAGACAAAAAAAATAACAGATGCCCATTATTGAGTATCTGTTAATTCAAGCTATTTATTGCACATAGTCAGATTAAGATTTGTCACCGACATTTTTCGTTTTATCAGGAAGATAGCCGTGTTTTTGCAATACCCAAAGGATAGCAAGACCGATGACAATACCGACAGTCGTAGTAATTATCATCTGAAATACACTCAGATCCAACAGGATAATTGCCATGTTATTCACATAACTGAGTACAAAAGTCAATACGAACAATATGACAAATGTCTTTTTATTCCAAACAATTTTCATGTTTCAGTGTCTCCAATAATTGTATGAGTACTGGTTTTTAGCCAGTACTCATATTTTATTTTCCATAATGTTTGGTTTATTGTTTACCGTACCCTGCAATACTCCACATATTCGTTGGAAGATTATAATAAATTGTATGACCAAGTATTGTGAAATGTCCGCGAACTGTAATGTCCAGCCAAATTCCGTTGTCAAGAGCCTCTTGCTCTACCACAAACTGATAAAAAGCAGATAACATAGCACCTCCGATAAATCCAACGATAAATCCCACAGCAGTACCACTTAGTGTTCCTATTCCGGGGAGGTAAACGCTACCCATGAGCGCCCCAAGTGCGGTTGTAAATCCAGTTATGCCCATGGATGTAAGCCCAGACATCGAAACTGTATCTATGTAGATTCTAAGCTGATCTCCACGCAGTTCACTGTCCGTCATCGTCTTTCCTTTATCGATAGATTCGATGAAATATGCAACTGGTTTCCCATTCTCGACAGTAATGTAGATTGCCTTATCAGAAAGGTAATCCATAGCGGCATCATACTCGGCATATGTAATGCCGTATTCAGCCATCATCTGTGAATCGTATTCGGCAGAGAGCTCAGCGAACTCTTCTTGAATGGCTACCTGAAGTTCTTCGTCTGATATTTCAGAATCATTTTCAGCATCAGAAGAACCAGTCCAACAAAGGCCTGCAGCAGATGCCGCGATAATCACCATAACTGCAAATAAGGAGGCAGTTTTGGTCTTTGAATTTTCACAGACCACAATCGATTGCTTGCTTTTAAATCTCATATTTACCGAAATTTAATATGTATTTATCAATATATATATATAAATCTGAACTCGACAAAACACAATGCAAATGACTAATCGACATTAGATGACTGGACGCAATATATAAGCATCCCGAGTGAATCTGTTCTGTTGCGACACCAAACATTTTAGGCTCAGGATATTCGTCATAGAGCCGAAATAGAATGAATCAGTACCGATTGGTACCATCGCCTGCGTGAAAGGATATCCTGGAAAATCGGGATTGGACCGTTTCGGCAAATGTCATAGTCTCGATGATATGTTATGAGATGCCGAAACTGAGGAAGCGTTCCTCTCACACTGTTCTCCGGCTATACGCGCATAGGTTTGAAATCAATATGATTCTTCAGCGAGTCCGTGAGTTTCTCGACGGCGTCTCTTCTCCGGTAGACCGAGAATGTCTCCGATGATACCCAATTCCTGTTGCATTCCAACTTGAAGTATCCCTTGCGATGATTGAAAAGCTGTCAGTGGACGTACTCGAAGCTGTCCACATCGTTGGATAATAGAAAAGACGGCGGCATGTGGCCGCAACCATGCGGGCAGTACCGTGAAAATACCGACGCCATCAATGCATTCTGCAGCCTGTTGCCGATGCAATTTCCGGAACGGTCCGGCAACATAGGTTTTTAAAGTTCAGAGACGATTTAAATACGGGGATGAAAAGAAGGTGCGTTAATGTCAAAAATATATGTTATACATCACGCAACGGAGAACTATCCCGCATTCACGAGCGACGTCGTCACCCCGATCCTGGCCGGACTGCCGGGAACCATGGGACAGCGCATACAGTTACGTGATGACACGGGCGACTGCAAGAAGAGCGAAAGGGAACGTGACCTGTACAGCGAGTTCACCGCGCTGTACTGGATCTGGAAGAACCGCAAACAGGCTCCGACAGATAAGATCGGACTCATGCACTACCGCTCCTTCCTGGACATCGGCGACGATATGGAGAGAAAGAACTACTACTCGTTCGAGACCCGCTTCGGCTACACCGAAGACACGATAGACAGGGCGATGAGAGACAAGGAGCGCGTGAACATCAACGGCGAGGGTGTAAAGACGAAGGGAGTGGACTTAATCACGAGCCCTCCCATGTTCTTCTCGGAGAGTCTCTACGAGCAGTTCAACTCATGCCATCCGTTCGCCTCTAAGCTCTTCGATGCATCCATGGATCTTCTCAAGGAGAATTCCAGATACTCGGACATGGCCGGGTTCTTCGATGAGCATTTCAACAAACGCAACGTCTACGGCTTCTACAAGTGCCTCTCGGTCAGCACCTGGGAATACTTCGACCAGTACTGTTCGTTCATGTTCTACATGCTGGACGGGCTGTACGGGAGGCTGGGCGACAATATGATGAAGGAGCTCAAGATGATCAGAGGCCCGGACAAGCCCGAAACGCAGCATGAAAACGCTTTCAGATTACTGGCCTTCATGGGTGAGCGTCTGACCTCCTTCTTCATAGCATATTCCATAAAAACGAACAGATTCGGTGTCGGCGTAGCCGACAGATGCCACTATGAGAACATGAGCGGCTACCTCTCGTCGATATATCCCGTCGTCAAGGACCGGTACGGCAGGAATCTCAAGATCATGCTGCGTGCCTACAGCATCGGCCTGCAGGATCACATGGCTATAACCGACATGGGAGAATTGGACAGGATGAAGAGCAAGGGATATTTCCTGGACGGGCCTCTAGGATATATCTACTCGGAGAAACACCCGTCGGTGGCCGTTTCACCGGTCTACCGGTACATCTCCGGCGACAGGCATGCCTACACCAGAGACCCGGGTTCCCTCAGCGGATACACGAAGGACAAGGTCCTCGGATACTCTATGGACTCTCCCGGCGCGGAGCGTCTTCATCTGAACGAGTACTGCGGCGTCGGTCTTCCGTACGGCAATGTGCCGTCCATCGATCCTGGGGAGTTCCCGCACGTCGGCTATGACCCGGACAATCCGTACATGGATCTCATGGCGGACCTGGGATATCTCCACAGCGGCGATTTCAGGGATGAGGCCTGAATGCGAACGGCGCTGAGGCCGGCATCGGCTGCTCGGTCGTAATGACGCTGGCAGACTGCATCGAGGTCCGAACGCATATGAACCGCCGGGGACCAGCTTCCGCCCGCGGTCCCCGGCACCTTTCCGCTTTTCAAGGCACACCCGCGAATATCTCTGGCCCTGTTCGTGTCACGGACAGCCAACTTGCGCCTGCGCATGAGGGACGGAAAGATGATCGACTGGATAAAAAATGACTGCTGAGGCCGGCGGCTGTAATCGTCGTTCAGGAACTCGGCCGTCCATTATGCAGGGGAGGGGTAATACGATGCATCGTCGAAGATTGAAAGAAGTCATTACATCCATTCATGCACAAAAAAAAGAATTCTTCAGATGCAAAGACTCTTTATCCGTACAATTGATTTACAATTCGGTGATCAAAACGGACACCAGAACGAGTAACGTGCTGTTCATATACATGATGGTGCTGCATTCCAGCCTCTCCAAAGAATCCTGCGACGGCTGCCCCCTGATCCAGACCATAAACGACCTCAGCAACTGCAATGATGACGAATACAGGAGTGAGAAGATGACCGAGATACTCAACAAGGAACTGAAAGACCATCCGTGCCCCTTGCTGAAGGAATATCCACCGAAATGAATGGACTGAAGACTGGTACGGCGACTCAGTCATGATGACGTGGCAGACCGTACCAAAAGTCCGAACACATCTTAAGCTGTTGGGAACGGGCTTTCGCTCCCGATCCTCGACATTTTTCTATCTTTCAGATTATCTGTGCATACTTCAAACCCCGTTCGTATCCAGACGGCGGTAAACCCGGTCTTCCAATCCGGTTGTCGGAAAACTGCAGCGCTGTTGAAGAAGGAACAGGCCGTCAGCCCCGAACGAAGGTCACACGACAGGATATCAGAAGATGAATGAAAAATGCACCCGACCTCAGCAGATATGACCTGTGCTGACAACCAACGGCCTGAAACTAAACCTGCAGGTCTATAGATATCCTTCAGTAACGGTATAGCGATTTCAACGAGCAGTTAAGACGGTTGTTAATGTCTTCAAGCTGCTTCCTCTGTTCATCGGTAAGGTCCTGCAGGATCCGACCCATGATGTCATCGAATATCTTGCAGCAGTAAGCATAGGCGAGCCGGCCTTTGCCGGTCAGATTCAGCACATAGGCCTTTCCTCTACTCCCGTCTTCGACATATCCCTGACAGATGAGCTTCCGAATGACCTTCGTTGCCTGACCTTTGTCCATCGAATTCGCAATGCAGATGTCCTTGATCGAACAGCCCTGCCTGTCACCTATGGCCAGCAGATAAACCCATTCGACATACCCGATCTCCTGACCTGCGAGTGCCTCCTTGACCATGAAGGACATGACAGACATGATACGCCGTGGAGAGACGATGCAATTACGAAATGAGGTATAATCCACGGCAGTTCATCACATTTCATGATTTAATATCTTATCATGTACTTATTTTGTCAACCTTTTTTTACAATACGATAACTACCTGATGAAACAATTTTTATCGGTAATTCTAAGGAAAAACGCTGACATTTTGTTTAATTGTGAATTGTTTTTCTGTTTTCAAGACTGATATGTCTGCCTATTTACGTAATTCTTAATTCTTTTACTTGTCAAGACAGGTATAAATACCACTGAATATGTATGACTTTATGGAATCCATCCTGTTCCTTCTGCTGTTCCCGCTGCTGGCAGCGCTCATCTTGCTGCTGGTGCAGAACGACAAGGCTCGGGGGGTCATCGTTCTCGTGTCAGCGCTCGTCATCATGGGCGTTTCTGTATACGCAGCCTGGCGCTATGTCGGCGACGGGCTCACGCTGTTCACCTTCGAGAGCGAGAGCCTGGGCCTGCTCATGTCCGTCACAGAGATCGTCCTCTGCCTGGTCATAATCTACCTCGGAATCAAACACAAGAAATACTGGGCCCCAGTTCTCTCGGCAATCCAGACCTGTCTCATGGTATGGTATGAGTTCGCCGACGGCGGTCGGAAGATTGCCGTCGCGCACACGCTCTACCTGGATGAGCTGTCCATCATCATGATCCTCATATCCGGAATCGTTGGCGGCCTGATCACAATCTACGCCATCGGATATATGCGCGACTTCCAGGCCGAACATGCCGGGCAGCCGGACAGGCGGCCGTGGTTCTTCTTCCTGATGTTCGTGTTCCTGAGTGCGATGGTAGGCATCGTGACCTGCAATGACCTGCTCTGGATGTTCTTCTTCTGGGAAATCACCACCCTATGTTCGTTCTTCCTGATCGGCTACACCCGCACCGAGGAGGCTGTCAACAATTCGTTCCGCCAACTTATCCTCAACCTGGTAGGCGGAATCGCCTTCGTTCTGGCAATCATCGTGCTGGGCAGCCAGTATGACACCCTGGAGCTGAATGTCCTGCTCACCCTGGACCCACACACCAAGTATGTGGCCCTGATCGTCGGTCTGCTCTGCCTGGCCGGCATCGTTAAAGCAGCACAGATGCCGTTCCACAGCTGGCTGCTGGGTGCCATGGTGGCCCCGACGCCCACCTCGGCACTGCTTCACTCCTCGACCATGGTCAAGGCCGGAGTGTTCCTGATCCTCAAGCTGTCTCCCATGCTGGGACAGGATGCCGTCGGCTACATGGTGATGACCGTGGGCGGTCTGACCTTCCTGCTGGCTTCCATGGCGGCGATCTCCCAGAGCAATGCCAAAAGAGTACTGGCCTACTCTACCATCGCCAACCTGGGCCTTATCGTCGCCTGCGGCGGAGTCGGAACAGCGGAAGCCGTCTGGGCCGGCATGATGCTGATGGTCTTCCACGCTGTCACCAAGTCCCTGCTCTTCATGTGCGTAGGCACGGCAGAGCACCACATCGGCAGCCGGGATATAGAGGACATGGACGGACTGTTCACCCGCATGCCGAAGCTGGCAGCGTTGATGATCGTCGGCATCGCCGGGATGTTCTTGGCGCCGTTCGGAATGCTGATCTCCAAATGGGCCGGCCTGGTTTCATTCGTCGACTCTCAGAACCTGCTGCTGATCGCCTGTGTAGTCTTCGGTTCGGCAGTGACCGCCTTCTACTGGACTAAGTGGCTGGGCAAACTTGTCGCCATCATCGTCGGTCAGCAGAACGTAGAGCATAGCGTCCACTGGCAGGAGTGGCTGGTGTTGGGCCTGCTGACCGTGGCCACTGTGGCTCTGTGCTTTACCTACCCGCTGATCTCGAAATACGTCTTCTCACCGTACCTGCAAGCGGTGTTCGGACTGGCTGATCCCATTCTGTCTACATTCGACTCGATGAGCATCGCCATCCTAATCTCAATGCTGGCCCTGATCCTGATTGTGCCCATACCGTTCCTCCGCCGGAAATCCAGCGGGAACAGCGACCTCTACCTGTCTGGCGTCAACACCGGCGACAACCTGTCCTATCAGGGCTCGATGGGCGCCACGGTGAACGTCAGCCTGCGGAACTGGTACCTGCAGCTCTGGTTCGGCGAGGACCGCCTCAACCGGATCGGACTAGCCGTTTCCATCCTGACAATAGCAGCCGGCTTCGTTCTGGTCGCCGGGGGGATCTACCTATGACATGGCAATGGACGATCGCGCTGATCTTGTACCTGGTATTGGCACCAGCTCTCGGGATCCTACTGGCCGGGCTGGACCGGAAACTCTCGGCACGGATGCAACGGCGGATGGGGCCGCCGGTAATCCAGCCGTACTACGACGTCCGGAAACTGCTGGCCAAGGAACACCAGGCAGTCAACAGATTACAGGACATGTATGTGGTCTGCAGCCTGCTGTTCACAGTCATCGCCGGAGCTCTGCTGTTCGCTGGCAACGACCTGCTGCTGATGGTCTTCACCCTCACCCTGGCAGACGTATTTCTGGTGCTGGCAGCCTACTCCTCCGGCTCCCCCTTCGCACAGGTCGGTGCAGAAAGGGAGCTCTATCAGATGATGTGCTACGAACCGATGCTGCTCCTGACGATGATCGGGTTCTACCTGGTCTGCGGGAGCTTCAAGTCCGCCGACATCATAAGCACGACTGCGATGCCGTTCCCCCTGATGCTGGGAATCTTCGCAGGCTTCCTGTTCATGCTCACTTTGAAACTCCGGAAGTCACCGTTCGACCTGAGCACATCAGAGCACGCCCACCAGGATCTGGTTAAAGGACTGACGACCGAATTTTCCGGCCAGACCCTGGCCCTGACGGAGATCGCCCACTGGTACGAGAGCATCCTGCTCCTGGGCGTGGTGTTCCTGTTCTTCTGCAACGGCACTTGGTGGGGCTTCGTGCTGGGCATCGTCGCGGCGGTCGCCTCCTACTTCCTGGAGACGTTCATCGATAACTGCTTCGCTAGAATGAAGTGGCAGGTGGCGCTGAAAAGCGCCTGGGCGGTCACAGCCGTCCTCGGCCTGATCAATGTGGCCATCCTGCTGTGGGGACTATGAGGTGAGAAAATGTCATATATTACGAAATCGCCCTGGATAATCCACTACGATGGATCCAGTTGCAACGGGTGCGACATCGAGGTGCTGGCGAGCTTGACGCCCATGTACGATATCGAGCGCTTCGGCATCATCAACACCGGCGACCCGAAACAGGCGGACATCTTCCTGGTGACCGGCTCTGTCAACTCCCAGAATAAGGCAGTGGTAAAACAGATCTACGACCAGATGCCTAATCCCAAGGTTGTCGTGGCTGTAGGAATCTGCGCAGCGACAGGCGGCGTCTTCCGCCGCTGCTACAACGTCTGCGGCGGCATCGACTCAGTCATCCCCGTGGACGTGTATGTACCCGGATGCGCGGCACGGCCGGAGGCGATCATCGACGGAGTCGTAAAGGCCCTGGGAATCCTGGAACAGAAGTACGAAGCAAGGGAGCAGGCGCGTAAGGCTGCCAAGGCCTCACCGAAGGAGGCACAGGCATGACCGCGGACAAAGCAGACCAGGACATCCGGGCGGCCGCACCGTCCGAGATGCCGGCACACGCCCAGGAACTGCTGGAGCAGGGCTATCGCATAGAGCAGATTTGCGGCATGTCCAAAGATGGAGTCACCGATCTGCTGTATTCCTTCGCCAAGGATCGCACGCTTATCAGTTACAAGGCTACGGTTCCAGAAGACATGACTGTCCCGAGCATCACAAATTCGTACTGGGCGGCATTCATCTTCGAGAATGAGATCCACGATCTGTTCGGCGTGATCTTCACCGGCCTGGTGTTGGACTACAAGGGCAATTTCTTCCGGCTCGCTCAGCCAACGCCCCAGCGCACCTACGCCAAGAAGGAGGGATCCTGATGGGAAAGAGAACCATTGTGCCGTTCGGACCGCAGCATCCCGCCCTGCCAGAGCCGGTGCATCTGGATTTGGAACTGAATGACGAGACGGTAGTCCGTGCAGTGCCGTCAATCGGCTATGTACACCGGGGCCTGGAAACCCTGGTAGAACACAACGACTATGTGGCTATGACCTACATCATGGAGCGGGTATGCGGAATCTGCAGCTTCGGCCACAGCTGGGGATATGCGGCCGCAGCGGAAGGCCTGATGGGCGTCGAGGTCCCCGACCGGGCAGAATACCTGCGTACCATCTACCACGAGCTGTCGCGGATCCACAGCCACCTTCTGTGGTTGGGCCTGCTGGCGGACGGAATGGGCTTCGAGAGCCTGTTCATGCACTGCTGGCGGGTGAGGGAGCATATCCTGGACATCTTCGAGCGGACCACCGGCGGTCGGGTTATCATGTCCTTCACCAAGGTCGGCGGCCAGCGTCGGGACATCTCCAACGAAGAACTGCAGCGGATCAGCCGGGAGTTGGAGGACATGCGGAAGGAGATCAGACAGATAACCGACGTATTCTTGGATGACACTTCGGTACGTAACCGTATGGTGGACGTCGGCGTGCTTACACCGGCGGATGCCGTGGCGCTGGGGGCTGTGGGCCCAGTGGCACGGGGCTCCGGCGTCAACAACGACGACCGCTGCAACGGTCTCACCGGTCGCTATAAGGAACTGGGCTTCGAGCCAGTGCTGGAAACCGCCGGAGATTGCTACGCCCGTTGCGCAGTGCGGGTCAAAGAGATCTTCCAATCCATCGACTTAATCCAACGGGCAATCGAGGCTATCCCCGCCGGGGAGGTCGCAGTACCAGTGAAGGGGACACCGCCGGTCGGCGAGTTCATCAACCGGCTGGAGCAGCCCCGTGGCGACGCCTTCTATTATGTCAAAGGAAACGGCACACGCTTCCTGGACCGGGCCCGTGTACGGACCCCCACCAACATGAACATCCCGTCGATGGTCAAGGTTCTACAGGGTTGCGACCTGAACGACGTTTCGATGCTGATACTTACGATCGACCCCTGCATCAGCTGTACGGAGCGCTAATCATGACCCTCTTCAAGTTCGGCGGCGTTATCGGCCGGAGTCAGTTTCAGAAGCCGGCGACCCTGATGTATCCGGTACGGCCGCGGATATGGACTCCCGCTACCCGCGGACATGTCGTGCTGGATCCAGAAACATGCATCCTGTGCGGCTCCTGCCAGCGGAAGTGTCCGGCCACAGCCATAGAGATTGATAAGACGGCCCGGACATGGAGCATCAACCGTATGTCCTGCGTCCAATGCGGCTACTGTGTTGAAATCTGTCCGAAGCAGAGCCTGCGCATGGACCCACAGTACACCGCTCCCGACACCCGGAAGGATACCGACACCCTCACAGTGCCAGCAAAACCCAAGTCTGCTGCAGCAGACTGATCTTATACGCGGCCCGGCCAATAGGCCGGACCGCACACATTACTCCGGACATTCAATTTTAAAGCACGTTTCCGCACCGAAATCTCACAGAAGGGAGACCAGTGATCCAACGACTGACGAGACTGTCTCAGCCCGAAGGTCTTCGATCTTCACGTACTTAGCACCCATCTCATCTGCGAGCCGCTTCGCGAAACCCAACGTCAGCGCGCCTGTTTCTGAATCGATGACCACCTTGAGATATTTCTCCTCGCCTAGCTGTGCAGCCACGGTTCTGAGCTCCTCCATAGGCTTACCGTCACCGAGCGGAACATTGGCCCTGCCGTCAGAGATGATTACAAGCAGCGGCCTGACCTTGCCGTTCCGCTTGAGTTCCGCCGCGATGAGCTCCTGCGCCTTAACCAGCCCTGCCGCCAGCGGGGTCTTGCCGCCGGTCGGAATTTCATCCATGCTGCGCTTGGCCAGCACGATACTGCTGGTCGGCGGAAGAACAGTCTCAGCTGTCGTACCCCGGAAGACGACCAGCGCCACCCGGTCCCTTTTTTGATAGGCATCGGTGAGCAACGAGGCAATAGCCCCCTTGACCGCCGACATCCGCTGCTGGGCACCCATGCTGCCGCTGGCGTCCACGGCGAAGACGATGAGGTTGCCGGTCTTCCGCTCCTTCACCTTCTCGCGCACATCCTGCGGCGCGATGTGCAATGCCGTCGAACCAGCGGCGCCTTTCTGATGGAGCGCAGCTGCACGGAGAGTAGCATCGAAGGCAATGCTCGTCGGCTTCTCCCGCGGCAGCCGGTAGCCGACGTAACGGCCTTCGCTGGACTCAGTTTCGCTCCGACGGCCACTGCCGTCACGCACCAGACTGTCCAACCGGAGCCGCTGGTTGAGCGCCGACTGTTTCACCTTGAACTCCTGACCTGTCTGGAACTGCACCGTGCCGGTCGGCTCGCCGCCCCGGCTCGGCGGCTGATCCGCCTGGTCCTGACTGTCATCGGGCGGCGGCGGACTCCCCCCCTCCTGCTGCTGGTCATCGTCACCGTCGCGGCGCTGATCCTTCCGGTCGTCGTCCTGGTCATCGCTGTCCTGATCGTCCTGCTCGTCGCTCTGGTCCTCCGGGGGCGGCGGCGGGTCGCGAGCGCGGTGAGCCAGCGCCAGTGCCGCCGCGAGCCTGACATCTGGCTCGGTTACATCTGCCCGTCCGTCGTAGGCCGCGATCGCCTTCGCCGTCCTGGCTACGACCAGATCCGCCCGGTGTCCCTCGACGTGCGCTTCCTCGCACATCCTGATCGCCAGCTTGAGCATCGCTTCACCCAGCTGCACCTGAGGGAGCCGCTCCCGGGCAGCAACGACCTTCTCCGTGAGGACCCGGTCGCTCTCCTGCCACTGCGCGATGAAGCCATCGGGGTCTACCCCGAAGCGCTGAAGCCGCTTCAGGATCGTGATGCGCAACTGCGGATCCCTGATACCGACGATGTTGACGCATAGGCCGAAGCGATCCAGCAGCTGCGGGCGCAGGTCGCCCTCCTCGGGGTTCATCGTCCCGACCAATATGAAGCGAGATGGATGCGAATAGGAAATCCCCTCCCGCTCGACTGTATTAACACCCATGGCCGCCGTATCCAGCAATGCATCGACGATATGGTCGCTGAGGAGGTTTACCTCGTCCACATACAGGATGTTGCGGTTGGCCCGGGCCAGGATTCCAGGTTCGAACTTCTTCCGGCCTTCCTTGATGGCCGCAGCAATGTCGATGGCTCCAACGACCTTGTCCTCGGTCGCCGAGACCGGCAACTCGACCACCTGCATCGGGACCGGGACGGCCTTCCGACCTTCCGCATAGGGACAGCTGAATATACAGAAACAGGGACTTTGCGGATCCAGATTGTATGGACAGCCGGACACGGTTTCCTGCAAGGGCAGCAATGCGGCAAGCGAACGCACAGCCGTCGACTTAGCGGTTCCCCGCTGACCGCGGATGAGGACCCCACCGATACCTGGGTCAACGGCGTTTAGCAACAGGGCCTTTTTGAGCAGACCCTGACCGACGATTGCCGAGAAAGGATAGACCCTGGTCCGACTGCTCTCCATACGCCAGCGAATGCAAGACCGCTAATTAATATTACTGATTGCACACGATTTTTGTTTTTCTACACTAATATTCCTAATATTATTATTTATTTTGGAAAAACACCTGAATAATATTCTATTCTGAATATTACTGACGACAATTATACACTGACAGCATCACCTTTTAGATAGTCGAGAACTATTGCCGCCTAGAGCGAATTTCCATGAGCGAGAAGCATGAACGTATCCTGTACCCGTTTTCTGCCATCGTAGCGCAGGACAAGATGAAGACCGCGCTCATCCTGAACGCGATCAATCCTGCTATCGGCGGCGTCCTGATCAGAGGCGAACGGGGAACGGCCAAATCAACCGCCGTCCGGTCTCTGGCCGAGCTCCTGCCTGAACAGGCGGTCGTAGTGGGCTGCCCATACAACTGCGACCCAGATGCGCCGGAGACCATGTGCCGGGAGTGCCGCCGTAAGGGCGCCGAGATCCAGCGCACAATGCAGCGGATGCGGGTCGTCGAACTACCGGTATCAGCGACCGAGGACAAGGTCGTAGGCACCTTGGACATCACTGCGGCCATTAAGAACGGTGACAAACAGTTTGAGCCGGGCATCCTGGCCGAGGCCAACCGCAACATCCTGTACGTGGATGAGGTAAACCTCCTCAGCGACCATATCGTCGATGTCCTTCTGGACTCAGCGGCCATGGGTCTCAACACGGTCGAGCGGGAAGGGATCTCGTTTTCCCATCCTGCGAAATTCATTCTCATCGGAACGATGAACCCCGAGGAGGGCGACCTGCGCCCGCAACTGCTGGACCGCTTCGGCCTATGCGTAAATATCGAGGGCATCGCAGATCCTGACATGCGTCTGGAGATTGTAAAGCGCAAAATGGCCTTCGACCGCGACCCGAGTGCTTTCCGGCGGCAGTGGGCACCAGAAGACCGGAGAATCGAGGAGCGCATTATCGCAGCCAAACAGCTTCTGCAACAGGTCACGATCAGCGATGAGATGCTCCGGAAGATCGTCGATGCCTGCATCACGCTGGATGTGGACGGCCACCGCGGTGACATCGCTATGATGAAGACCGCCAGTACGCTTGCGGCTTACAACAGCCGCACTGTCGTTACCGAAGAGGACATCAGACAGGCAGCCGAGATGGTCCTACCGCACCGGATGCGTAAGACGCCGTTCTCCGAAACCGGGAACACGGCCTCCATCCAGAAAGCCATTCACTGAACGGATGAGGATGGGTCAGGCGCAGCTGGATCGGTTGCTTGAACGGAGTGAGGAACGGCCGCTTGTTCCGTATTTGAATATGACATGCGGCCTTCCTTCATCCACGATCACCTCAGCCTGAACGCCGTAAACCTTCTCGATATTGGCGGCGGTGATCACCTCAGCTGGAGACCCACTGGCAAAGATTCCGCCGTCACTCATCAGAAGCACCGAATCCGCATACTTAGCTGCCAGATTGATATCGTGACAGACGGCGAGTACTACCTTTTCCTTTTCTTCGACCAGGAATTTCATAAGATCCATCACCTCCATCTGATGCTTAACATCCAGATTGGCAGTGGGCTCATCCAACAGCAGCACCTGCGTTTCCTGCACCAGCCCCCTGGCGATCATTACCTTCTGACGCTGGCCGGCGCTTAACTCGGAAATCGGCCGAAACATTAAATCCTCGATATCCAGCATTTCGATGACGTCATGAACTACACTCATATCCGAATCGTTCATCCGCCAGGCGCTTCTCGGCTGCCGGCCAATCATTATAGAATCGATAACACTCATCTGAAAGACCGCCGAACTGGCACATGGTACATACGCTACCTTGAGGGCCAATTCCTTCAAAGGCATCTCGTCGATATCCTGACCATCCAACAGGACTGTCCCGTACTGAGGATTCAGAAGCCTGTCTATACAGTAAATGAGCGTGGACTTTCCCACACCGTTAGGTCCTAGGATGACCACCATCTGCGGCTTCTCCAAACAAAAGGTAATGCCGTGAAGGACCTGCTTGTCCGCATAGCTGAAATTCAAACTGTCAATCGCCATTTCCATTTCTGACACCTCCGATTTACCAGGCATTCCGCCTGTTTTTGACCAGCATATAGATGAAAATCGGACTTCCTATGAGCGCAGTCACCGCACCGACCGGGAGTCCTGCGGTAGTCACTGTCCTGGAAATACAGTCCGCTAACAGTAGCATCAACGCCCCCAGGGCCGCTGAAACGGGAACGATCTCCCGGTTATCGGCACCAACCAACAACCGACTCACCTGTGGACAGACCAGTCCGACGAAGCCGATCGTACCCGCTACCGAGACAACCACTGCAGTCACCAGCGAGACGATGACCAGACAGATGACGCGCAGACGCTTAGGATTGAGTCCGACCGATTGAGCGAACCGGTCGCCAAAGGAAAGCGCATTCAATTTTGAAGCAATTGCCAAAGCGAAGAGAAGCAATGCTGCCAATACGCCGAGCAGCAATGGCAGTTGCATCCATTTAATCCGTCCAACCGTACCGAGCGACCACTCATAGATCTCGGCAGCTACCTCGTGTTCCACATTGTAGCGCATAAACGAGCATATTGCAAAGAATATGTACATCATCGAAATGCCGATGAGAATCATGAGGGTCGGTGATACATTCCGTTTCCCACCGACCACCAACAGAATCGCAGCCAGAGGAATAAGTGAGAAGATCATCGCGTCAGCATACAGGGCCGCATCGCCCGCAAGCGTCGGAATCACCGAATAGCCGAAAACGATGAACAACGTAGCACCCAGTAACGCACCAGCCGAGATACCGGTCGTATAAGGCTCGGCGATGGGATTCTGCAGGGAGCTCTGCATCATCGCTCCGCCCACCGCTAGCGTCGCTCCGATAATGATTGCTCCAAACCCGCGAGGGATGTTATAATCCCAGACTACCACGTCTTTCATCCAAGCATGATAGTCCTCGGCCCGTGAGGGGGCCCCGTCAGTAAGATGATGGAAAAGAATTCCGTAAGCCTCAGCAAAACCGATATGATACTGTGAGATTGAGATTGATTGAATGAACAGCAAGACAAGGAAAACCGCGACCGCTGCAACGATAAACCATGTCCGCCGGCGTTTCTCCCGGAAGAAAGACTGCACAGCCGCCAACCCTGTTCCAGCCATTCACCACAGCTCCTTTGAATTACGCAGGATGAGCACAAGGAAGAGGGGCGCTCCGATGAAGGAGACCATTACTCCGACCGGCATCGCTGATCCTACCAACAAACGGGCGGCAATATCACAGCTTAACAGAAAAACGGCTCCGAAAGCCGCAGAAGCCGGAATCACATAGACGTTATTGTTACCGATCAGACTCCTGACGATGTGCGGCACCAAGAGTCCGATGAAACCGATGATACCGGCAAATGACACGACGGCCGCCGTAATGAAGGAAACGACCACCAGCAGGATAGTCCGACAGTTGTCCACACTTATCCCAAGACTCTTCGCTTCTTTGTCGTTCAACGACATCACATTCAGGATGCGGGACATCAGGATGAGTATCACCATGCCCACGGCTGTTGACGCTGCGACGACCTCCACCGAAAACCACTGAATGGCATCCAAGCTGCCGACCTGCCAGATGTAAATCTGAGCCAACGTTTCAACACTGGCCGTCGACAGGAGTACTGTGTTAACTGCGTTGAAGAAATACGCGATGGCAATACCAATAAGAATCAGAGCGGCTGGCGAGGTCTTACTGGTCGGCGAGAGCATCAGGACGACCAGCATCGGCACCAAGGCCATGACGAATGCGTACATCACCGTCGTGAGAGCTAATGCCGAAACGCTAAAGCCGAGGATGACCGCCAGCGAGACACCAAGACTGGCTCCCGAAGAGACACCGGTAGTGTACGGATCAGCCAGAGGATTTCTCATGACTGCCTGCATGACGGCGCCGCCGACTCCCAGTGCCGCACCGCCGAACAGAGCAAAGACAGCTCTGGGCAGATTCTTGTTCCAGATGATGATATCATCCACTTTGGCATCGCCGGTGGCCGGAATCCCCATGATATGATTGTAAAGGGTCTGAAAGACTCCTACGAAAGTGATGTCCAAGCCGCTGATCGTGACCGAGATGCCGAAGAGCACAACGGCCAGTACCGACAGGGCAACGATAATCAACAGCTTGGGAGCCCTGCGCTGTCTCAATGACTCGCGGATACCGCTTGCTTCCAAAGACACCGAAACGGCCAAAAAGTTCACTTCCAATTCAGACCGTAAGTCCCAAATCGTCCATCGTCAAGATCATCGGCTTATCCTTGAGACAATCAGATGACATCCCCAGATAGGTGTGGAAATAGTACTGCAGCTCCTGCTGGGCGAAATCCTGACCGTACAGTTCCGCATAGACTTCCGGATAGGCATATTCCGAGAGATACAGGACTTCGAACGGAACCGGCATCACAGAGGATAGCACGATTGCGTTGCTGTAATTCTTCATCGTCCTGAAAGTCTGAATGTGATCCTTGATTGCCTGAGGGATCTTCGTATCGTCCCGATTGTCCATCAACCAGCTCCATTGACTGTCTTGCTTACCGCTGAGGGCAACGAGCAGATCTGGCTCATACTCGTTGGCCCATGTGTCCTTAGATGAATCATAGGAGATCATGGTCTTCGGCCATTCCTTCGTCGTATCCATGACGTAGTTGATCCCTGCTTCTTCGACCACGTAACGATACGAGGAGGACGGCGAAGAGATGTAGTTCTTCGCAGAGGACAGCAGGCCAGTAATTTTTGAAACACTGCCGCTGTCGATCTTATCCAGCGCCGCTTGGAAACGTTCCTGCAGACCATTGAAATACTGACTCAGTTCGATGGCACGCTGCTGATACTGGTTGCTGTCAGTGCCAAAAAGGAATCCGAGCATCAGCATGCTGGAACCGTATTCGGAAAAGGTTGATCCGTAGTCTGATATGTGAATGACTGAGATCGAGAGATCATTCAGGCTGTCACGAAAATGATAATAATCGTAACCGCACCCACTGCCCATGATGTAACAGGTCACTGGATTGCTGGCATAGCTGCCCTTGCAGTAGTTGGCAATGATGGTTGCATCCGGGTGGATATAAGTTCCCACACAGTTAGTTTCCAGATTCTTGTATTCAGCCTGGAAGTAGGGATCGGTAGAATCTGCCCAATTGTTACTGAAGGTTGCACAGGAGAACTCGGTCCGCATGCCCATTGTCATGAATGTCTTGAGATCGGTCTGGTTTAAATCAATCGCAGCATTGGTAATTGGGATCATCACCCCTTCCACATAGCCGTCGACCCTGTCGGTGGCATAACAGACGATAAAAGCCTTGGCCTTATTGGAGGGAGTTGCATCGATGATGTTCTGCAGTGCAGTCACATCATCAGCATTGACCTGCCCATCGTGATTCGTGTCTGCAAAAGAATACTTCTCTTCCCAGTCAAGCTTTTGACTGATAATCTGGTTGAGCAGAGTTATATCTGTGGCATCTATCACGTCATCATTGTTAACATTTCCGTAAACCTGCAGACAGCCTGAACTGGTTTCAACTGTTTTTTTGTTGTTTTCCTGATTAGCATAAACAACTGCTGTAATCACTGACACAGCCAATATTATGACGATCAGAATCGCAATGGCTTTTTTCGTATCCATGCTATCGAGTCTAGTAATACTAAATTGTATAATAATATTATTAAATGATAATGAAAATATAAAAAAATATTAAAAATCCAGCAGTCCAGCCGTTACACGGATGGACAAAGACCGAACTGCTGACGGATAGTTCAGTTCGTCTTCTTCGCCATCCGCGCCCCGACCTGTTTCATGATCGCAGACAGATTTTCATCCCAACCCTCTACCTGATCGGCAGTCTTGATATCGATGCTGCCGCCCTGGAACTCGCCTTCACCCGCCAGATCTTCCATCCATGACTCGATCTCGACGTAGTTCTGTTTGAGCTCCTCAAGCACCTGATCGTCGGCCTTCCAAAGATTGCGCTGCTGCGCTTCCAGCATCCGCCGGGCGATCTCCTCTAACGCCCAGGGGTTGTTCTCCTGGAAGAACTTCCGCATCTCGGGATCATTGACGAAGGTCTTGGTGATGTCATCGAAGACCCAGTCGTCCACTTCCTGCGTGGTCGCCTGCCAGCCGTAGACCCGTGAAATCCGCTTCATGATGTCCGTGCAGCCTTTGTAGCCGTGCTCTTTCTCGGCTGCGATCCAAACCGGATTGAACAGTTTCGTCCGCACAGTACGCCTGATCTCGTCGCTGAGCGTATGGACATTGATGTCTTTGGGTTCGCGCGTATCACCATAGTAGTTCTTCACTTCCTTGCCCGAAAGCGTCCGCGAAGCAGCTGCCATACCTCCCTGATTGCTGAAGTAACAGCAGCAGCCCAGCAGATCATGCTCATCCGAAGCAATCTTGTTGTAGGTGACGTTTACCGTGGCCAAATCTGCGGCGAACTGCCCGTGCAGCGCCCTACCGTTCCGTCCGCCGCCGTAGGCGTAGCCGTTGGCTGCGATATAAATGTCCGAGAGGTCCTTCTCAGTCTTCCACGAACTGGCAAAGACCGCCAGATTGACGCCGGAGACATAGGAGCCAGGCGGCGCGCTGAAGAATCTGGCGGTGGCCTCATCCTCGTTGGCGCCCTCGGCTTCGGCCGCCATCGTGTGCTTGCGGATGAAATTCCGCTCCGGTGGCTCGTCGAGCACTGAGAGTTCACGGATCGCGGCATCCAACAGATCCACACAGTTCATGAAGTTGTCCCGCATGATGCCTGAGGTGCGCACCGTGACATCGATACGCGGATGCTTCATCTCTGCCAGCGGGATGACCTCGTAGGAATGCACCTGCCCATTAGCGCTCCAGACCGGGCGGACGCCCATCAGAGACATGATCTGGGACATGACCTCGCCGTCGGCCATGAGCAGATCGTTGCACATCCAGAAGAAGCCGACATTCTCCGGAACTTCCCCGGTATCCTTGACATATTTATCAATCGTCCCGTTCGCCAGGATGATGCCTACCCGCCAGGCGGTGGCTGTCGGCAGCCGCATCGGGTCGAGCGAGTAGAAATTGCGACCAGTCGGCAAGATATCGGGCCGCCCGCGGGTAATGAGACCCGAGGGACCGGGCTCGGTGTAGCCGCCGGCAAAACCGTTGAGCAGCCCGCCGATCTCGTCGGAGTCGTCGATGCGCTTGGAGATATCCAGCACTTTGGCGCGGTAGTCAGCCAGTTGCCGAAGCTGAGCATCGTCGGCATCGAGCGCCAACCGGTTGAGGATCTCCTCGTCGCTCCGGCCGTTCAGCATCAGGCCGACCATGTCCCGCGCCTTGTTACCGATCAGCTCGATGGCCGCCCCGTTGGACAACTCCAGATCGGAATCGTATCCTCCCTGGTCGGCATACAGCGCCGCCAGATCCACCTGCATCATCCCGGCCACCAGGTCACGCATAGAGCCTTTGCCGGCATCATAGCGTAGGATCGAGTTGATGAATTCTGTCCGGCGGTCGCCTACCGGTGGCGCGCCGATAATATGCATGCCCAGGTTCATCTGGGAATTGCGGATGCGGGAGAGCGCCTCGTGGCACATCCGGACGATCTCGTCCAGCGGGGTCTGCTCGTTCATCTCCAGCTCCTTCAGGTTGGCCTTCTGGGCCGCCTCCAGGATCAGATGCTTAAGCTGATGGGTGTGCGAAGCATCCTGCCGCGCATTATCATACTGCGCCAGCAGATCGTCCAACGCCGAAAGGTCGTCATACAGCGCACTGCCGGCCATGACGCACTGCATATGATCGACCAGCGTCGCGGCGGAGCGGCGCTTTGCAATAGTTCCCTCCGGCGGGTTGTCGGAGTTGTAGATGTACAGATGCACGGCCTTGCCGATGCCGATCATCGGATAGCATTCCGTCCCGACGCCGGCTGTCTTGCCGGGCAGGAACTCGAGATTGCCGTGTGTACCGACGTGCACTACCGCATCCGCGCCCCACATCTCCTCATAGTAGAAGTAGCTGGCCAGGTACTGATGGGTCGGCGGACACAGCGGATCGTGGAGGATCTTGCAGACCTCGCCGTCGCACCTCGCCCCGTAGCATCCGCGCTTCGGCTGAACTGCGACCACGACGTTGCCGTAGCAGCGGCCGGTGATCAGCAGGTGGTCATCCAGCACCATGCTCTTCCCCGGCGGCTCGCCCCAGGTGTCGATGATCTTCTGCCGGAGCGCGGCCGGCAGCGTCTGGAAGTAGCGGTTGTACTCATCTACCGGCATCCGGTAGAGAACCCCACCGCACTTGCTGATCTCCTGCACCGTGGTCCAGCGGAACTCCGAGATCGCCTTGTGATCCATGATGTCTGTGATCAGCGCCTTGCCGTTAGCCGGCGGATCGACCGTGTAGCCAGCGGCCTTCATTGCCTTCATGATGTTGGCCAGGCTCTCATGGGTGTCCAGATGGGAGGCCCCGCCCACGTTGGCCTCGACGCTGGCACAGGGGTTGTTGTTCAGAAAGAAGACTACCTTCCGCTGGGCAGCTGACTTCTGGCCCATGGCAATCCGGCGCAGAATCCGCTCAACCACCCGGAGTCCGCTTTCCGGGATCAGGGTGCGTTGGTAATCCGCAGTCTCATCGGGCCGGTTGGCGCCCAGCATAATCGGCTCTATGGATCCCTCGAACTCGGGGAAAGCCACCATCCAGGCGATGTCGCTGGTCAGCCCGGGGTCCTGCCGCCACTTCGCCACCGACATATGACTGGCCAGGACCGGTTGGTATACCGGCACGTTCAACTGCTTGAGTAGCTCAACGCCAGTCTGCGCGGCAGCGTGCTTCTCGTCGCCGCCCTTGGAGAAACCGACCAAAAATGAGGACAGCTTCAGAATAGCCGCAATCCGCGGACGTTCATCGTCCATGAAGTAACGGCGGATGCCGTCGGCAATGTTGATCTGCCCACGCGCCTCGTCCCGCGTGGACATGCAATAGAATAGGATTACATTGGCGCCTTGCCGTTCGAACTCCCGGACCAGTGGGAACTCGATGCTCTGACAGCTGTCGGTCATCCATGAGGAGCGGGTAGCGATGATACCGACCCAGGGACCGCCCGGTCTCACATTGTACCAGGCAAGATATTCCGCCGCTGACTCGAATATCTTTCCCCCGGCATCAGGATGAATGATTCCCTGCCAGGGGACCTCCACCGGCGGACGCACCGCACCTGGCCGGCCGAAGAAACGGATGCCGATGCATTCCAGCAGCCGATCACAGTTATCCTGGCCATTGTTGATGAGATATGTGTACAGGTCAACGGCGAGCTGGTGATCGATGGTGGTGGGCGCCCAGTAGGTGGGGTCGCTGCCGACGCAGACAAAAGGTGCGCCGGTCCCACGGGCGGCAGCGATTATCTCGTCCCAATAGCCTTGATTGGAACGGTAGAATAGAATCAAACCGGCCGCCGGCAGGGCCGTCTTCAGCCGCTCAAGCGCCGCATGATCCCCCTCCAGATCATGATGGGTAAAAATCAAGACCGACAAATCGGCCCGAGCTGCAGCCAGCCGCAGCATCGGTGCGTACGTATCCCAGGTTGCAATGACGACTGTCTTGGCTTCGGTCTTAGTCTTTTCGCTCATGTGGGTCTCTGTACTTGTACTGATATCGTTTTATTTTATAGTATGCATTATTGACATAAAAATATAAATTTTGTATGCCATTGAATTTGACCGACGGTCTGCTGGACATATTCCAGATTTTATGCGACGATTTTTATCTCCACTTCCCATCACCTCCCTTGTTTAGCAGAGACTGGTATTATGGAACATGCGGAAGATATCGTCGAGGTCAGGGGCCTGGTCCGGCAGTTCGGCGATTTCATCGCCGTCGATAGCATCGACTTCGACGTCCGTCGCGGCGAAATTCTCGGCTTCCTTGGCCCCAACGGAGCAGGCAAGTCGACCACCATCTCGATGCTGGCCACCGTGCTGAAGACCACTGCCGGCCGGATCGATATCGCCGGTCTCGACGCCCGGCATGACGCCCTAGCCATACGCCGCATCATCGGGCTGGTACCGCAGACACTTACAGCCGACGATACTTTCACCGGCCGGGAGAACCTCCTCATGCACGCTGACATGTACGGCGTGCCCCGGACCGTCGCTCAGCCGCGGATCTCCGAGCTACTGGCAGTCGTCGGACTGACCGAGGCTGCCGACCGGGCGGTCAAGACCTACTCCGGCGGCATGCGCAAACGGTTGGAACTCATCGCCGGTCTTATCCATCGGCCGCAGATCCTTATCCTCGACGAGCCCACACTCGGCCTGGACATCCACACACGGACCGCCATCTGGGATTATATCACCCGGCTAAAACGCGAGCTGGGTATGACAGTCTTCCTTACCACCCACTATCTGGAAGAGGCAGAGTTCCTATGCGACCGCATCATCATTCTAGATCACGGAAAGATCATCGCCGAAGGAACACCGGAGCAGCTGAAACGGAAGGCCGGCACGGTGGCCGTGGAGATAACCTTCACGGACCGGTGCGACCGGCGGACTGAGTTGACGGCCCTTCCGGGCGTAGACGCCGTGCATTCCGACTACGGCGCCGCCCGGCTGGAGACCCCGGACCCAGAAGCGCTCATGCAGACCCTGATCAGTGCAGCCGCCGTTCGGCACTGGCCGGTTGCCAGCGTTTGCATTCGGGAATCCAACCTCAACGATGTCTTCCTGCGGCTGGTAGACTCGCAGCAGGACATGGATGGAGGTAGCTACGACCTGAAGATGAACACCATCCAGAATCGGAAGCGGTCCGCATGAGCGAGACGGCAGTACTGATCCGGCAGCTTTGGTGCCTTACCCAGCGTGACCTCCGGCGTTGGTATCGGGGCCGGCTGCCGATGCTCACCTCGTTCCTCCAGCCTTTCCTCTGGCTGGCTCTGTTCGGAATCGCCATGGGCAGCTTCGTCGGCACTATCGAGGGCATAGACTACTTCAGCTTTTTGGCGGTCGGTCTGCTGATAATGACCGCCATCACTGTATCTTCCAGTGTTGGTAACAACACGACCTGGGACCGGCGGATAGGCTTCATGGATCAGATGATAGCCGCACCGATGCCGCGCTGGGTGATCCCTCTGTCCCGCGTACTGTCCGCCACACTCAAGGTTATCATCCAGACGACACTGATACTCATCATCGCCGTCCTGATGGGTCTGAAACTGACTCCCTCTTTCGGATTCGGCGGCCTGCTTGGCATCTATGCCGCGGTCGTCTGTACTTCTCTGATATTCGCCACCATATTCGTTGCAATCGGATTGGCGCTGGAGACCCCAGAGTCACTAGGCAACGTTAACATCATCTTCAACATGCCGCTGATGTTTGCATCCGGAATCATGTACCCCACGACCAGATTTCCAGGTTGGCTGAAAACCATCGCAGATGCGAACCCACTCACCTGGGCAGCTGATGCTCTCAGGAAGATGTGCCTGAACGTCCCGGCGGACCTGTCCTCACTTACGTGGATTTCTGCCTGGGGCGAAATCGGAATGCTAGCCCTGCTGGCCGTCGCTACCCTGCTTGTCTGCATCTTCGTCATGAAGATGAGTCTGGAACGGTAAGTCTGACATTTCGTTCCGAATCTGCCGCGGAAGCTGTCACATCCAGGTAACCGGATCATCTAGTTGTTTCTGACTGATATCAATTGCAAAAGGAAGAGATGACCACCATGACTCCAGAGTCGTCAGTATACACATACACGCTTACCGCACTCACAATATGACCGACGAGGATATGCTTGTCCTGCAGGGGGAAATCGCACTATCGTCATCGAGTCTACCATGATTCCGGGACAACACTGCCGACCTGCAAACTGCTTCGACCGCAGATTCACAATCCTGCTCTCCGCACACTGCATGCCGAATGACCAGCAGGATATGCGAATGAAAATAGCTAATCTACAAAGATTCACAGGTCCGATACGGCAAAGCTGTGACACTGCCGCCTTCAAGACCGCGGCCTGTGCCCATTATCTCGCCTAATCCTGTGAGAATAATCAGGATATCAATGTTGAAATCTTTCCGCAGTAAGGAAACCAAATCAGACGGCGATCATCCTGCCCAAAGCTATTCTGGCATGTAAGGGATGAACCAACCACGATGACAGAACTGCTGCCCCTTGAAAGGGGGCCGCTAAATCAGCCGACATCGATGCCCAGCAAGGCCTTTGCTGAAATGCCAATAAAGTACGAGATGTCGCGACGCCCAGTGAGATGACCGCCACCGGGGCTTCCTTCTGCATCTCATAATAGATCTGCTGTCCGTTCCGCTTGCCTTTCGTCATCTTCTTCAGAACGAAGGTGAAACCCATCATCACGATGCCAAACTTGAGCCAGAACATAGTGATCACCTTGGGCTTGATGTCTTTATGTGCATAGCTCTGCCATAAGGTGGCGTGCTTCTGCTCGTCTGCCGACATCTGGTTCAGAATCGCCTTTTTCTTTGGATTGTTTTCTCGCTTTGCCATGTATGCATAGGCCGCCATGCCGGTGATCTCTTCTATCTGCGCCTCGCACACTGCCTTCATGAGTTCGGGACTCAGATCAACTACCGCGATAACACCCCGCAGCCACTCATGCAGATCTCTCTGCGCGCGACAGGGTGAGCAGGGTCAATACGTTTAACACTCAGATGCGACAGGTGGCAAGCCAGACCCGTCCCCGGGCGTACTTACTTTCGCGCACTTCGGCGAAAAGATACTTCTCTATGAAGACGTCCGCCAGCCGTAGGATCTGGCTGTCACTTTCGATCGCAGCATCCAATGACTCGATCTCGATCTCATAGTGCGGCTCGCCGCGCCGACCGTTAGCCGGATCCTCGTAGATGAAGCGGTCGAGGTCGAAAGTATAGTGGCGGACTGCCGTCTGGATGCGAGCTTCGCAGCGAACGGTATCGACCTTCAGCTTCGGCACCCTGGCAATATCGGTGCGAGCAAGATAGTGCTGAGCCTGATCCTGAAGAGTGGCGAACTTATCGAATCCGTATCCCGGGTGGACCTCGGTCTCGATCTCCCGCCGAGAAAGACCCAGCCCATTATGCACCGAGGGCTTCTTGATGGTCACGTAACCGGTGGGACCTTCATCGCGGTAGCGCAGCAAGATCTTCTGGTCGTCGAAAGTGTCGCCGGGGTCGGTATAGTACTCGTCGACAAAACGACGGACACGGAACGACTCATGCACGATCTTCAGCACGTCCATCTCGGTCTCGGCCCGCTGCTCGGCGGACCGAGGATTCTGGGGATCGAATGCAAGGGGACCGCACGATCCGCTAAGCTTAATCTCATTCTCCGTCCTGGCTTCGGTCATGAAAAAGCTATCGACAACAGCGGATAAATGGGTTGGCTCCGGCGAACAAGGGGAAGACCACCGGAGCACTGAAAAACGTTTAAAAAAGGTTTGAGAAAAGGTTTGAAAGGCAGTCGAAAAACGATCTGACTTTGCCAATCAGCAGTCCGGCGCCCTGCTCTTGACTGCATGCACCAGGGCCAGGATGTTCGCCGCCGGAGTCCCGATTGGAACACCGCAACCGGCCGAGATGATGTCGAAGCCGGCGTCGGCGCTCTTGTTGGCAGCGGCTTCGACATCCTTTGGAGTGCCCTTGAAGAGCGGGAATGCACAGCCTACGTTGCCGACCAGAACTCCGCGATTGTTGGCGATCTTTACAGCCTCGTATGAGTCGACCTTCTCCTCGACGGAGATGCCGGTAGCCTTGGTGTCGTACATATACGGGATGATTCCGCGAGAATCTCCGCAGATGTGCAGGATGGTCATGCCTTTCAGATCGCCCAGCGCATGCCGAACGTACGGCATGGACATTACCTTGAACTCGTCGGGCGAAAGGATGTCGGTGGAGGCCGACGGCTCGGACATCTGCACGATGTCGGCGCCAGCAGCGAGGAGAGCGTCGCCGAAAGCCTTGCAATAAGGCGCAATGGCCCCGACCCACTTCTTGGCTACTTCCGGATCAGTCCATACCGAGTAAATCAGCGATTCGGCATTCAGGATGTGCCCGCCGAGAGTGAACGGCCCGGTATTGCCGCCTACAACAACATACTTCTCGCCGTGTGTCTTCTTCATGATGGCCATCGCATCGATGGCCGTCTTGACGCGCCCGCCCTTCGTGAAGTCCTCCAGCGGCATGATTTCTGCCAGTTTCGAAGGGTCGTCGAAATGCTTGTGTTGAGGATCGTAGTTGATCGGATGGGACAGAATCATCGGGGAAGAGGTCTTGTTCCCCATCCGCATTTTGCAACCCAGCCGCTCTGCCTCCTCGGTAAGACAGAAGCCCGCCCTGACTGATTCGAGTCCGAAGTAATCGGCCTGGGCGCAACCCAACCGAGCCATCTTCTCCGGGTCAGAATGTGCCTCCGGCCAGGCGGCACCACAACAGTTCATCATGTCGATGGTGTCACAGGTAGTGAAGACTGCGACCGGCGGCCGACCGAGCTTCTCCTTCTTCATCGCCGCGAGCACCCGTTCTCTGCATGTCATCTTCATCTCAGGCACCTCCCTTGTGCATGGACTTCAGCCACTTGACGCAGTCCTGGGCGCTTTCGTCCCGATGATCGGCACCGATCTCCTGCGCAAACGCAGTCGAAGTCGGCGGACCGCCGATAGTAACTGTACAGCTGCCGCGGTAGCCGTTCTCCCGTAGGAGCGCCACCGTCTTCGCCATGGTGTCCATGGTCGGTGTCATCAGCGTGCTGATACAGATGATCTGAGTCTTCTCATTCTTGCTGCCGTCGGCAATCTCCGCCGGCGCTACATCCTTGCCATAGTCGTGCACAAGATAGCCGCTGGCTGTCAGCATCGTCTTGACAATATTCTTACCGATGTCATGGACATCGCCCTGTACAACACCGCAGGCCGCCGTCTTGGCGTCTTTTAACTCGCCCTTCGGAATGGCCGGCAGAAGCACGTCCAGCCCTTCATACATAGCATGGGCGGCAACGAGCACCTGTGGGAGGTACATCTTACGGTCGGCATACATATCGCCGACAATACCCATGCCCACAACCAGTCCTTCGTTGATCGCGACCACCGGGTCTAACTTCTCCTTGAGCGCCTTCTCAGCCACAGCCTTGGCCTTCTCAGGGGCCAGACCAGAGACTGCGTCAGCAAGCTCTTTCAGCAACGCTTCCTTTGTCATATGCTTCCTCCATTGTCGAGTCATATCGACTTTTCGCCCAACACGTTCGGTCAGTGACCGCACATATTGCTGCTGGAATACCAGAAAGAGACCATGTCGGAAATCGACATCTGTCACCGACACTTATGATGTCCATGCAATTCATCCTGGTTCCATGGATGCATACCTTAACGGTCTGATACGGAACGGCCATATCAGTCCGCGATCGCATCCTACCCGCATTACAGCGAGTTCGGCATTGCGATTCTCCCATTCTGCAAGCTATTTATATTGATGGTTAGATATAAAGTATTTTACGAACAGATTAAATTACATCCTATTGTTACATATTATCAATTAATCTCTGGCATTAATGTTTACATCTGGCCATTATGCAGATTTTGTTATTTACAATGGAAATTACATTGGATATATAGCTCATCTGATAGTTCATCCATCAAGATTTTAGAGTGACTGGTGGAAATATTTAAAATGATAAAAAAAGAACCGGCGGTCGCAACCGCCGGAAATAGTTTCACTGCCGGCCGCCTGACCGGCATAAGAGGTTAGATTTTCCTCAGTCCTTCTTCACCAACTTTTGGTGATCCTTCTCGACAGAGAATATCGCGCAGATCAGGGCAATGACCATCATGACGAAGGCCATCATCCACACCGTCTGGTACTGTGCCAGCGTCTTGTTGGTAACCATGAATCCGGCGATTGTGATGAGGATTGCACCGCCTGCAAATGGGAAGAGATTGAGCGCCGCGGTCGATGTGCCAGCCATGCCGATGGGGAAGAGCTCCTTGATCTGACCGTAGGAGACCACGAAGAATCCGCCGAAGAAGCCGAACAGGAAGTTGATCGCCGCCTGAGCTGCCCAAGAGTCGAGAGAGCCGGCGCAGAGCCAAATGACTGCCCAAACAACAGTGTAGACTGCCGTGCCGATGAGGATCACGAGTTTCTTGGAATGCAGGACCTTGTCGGCTAGCATGCCGGCAAGCGGGCAGCCGAAGACCATACCTACACCGACCATGGTGATAAGTAGACCGTAGTCGCCGCTCGAGAAGCCGTAGATATTCTTGTAGTAGGTGCCGGCGAGCGATGCCTGCCACAGCATGATGGTGCCGTACATGAAGAAGAACCAGATAGCCAACGGCCAGAACTTACGGCCACTGCCGAAGGTAGCCTTAAGGGCCTCGGTTGTCTTGATCTTCGTGGAGGTGGACTCCTTAATCGGTTCACCGGTCTCCTCGGAGACGATTTCCTCGATGCTCGGAAGTTCCTTCTGCGACGGATGGTCGCGGACAACAATCCAGCAGAGCACCGCGACAAGCACAGTGATGAGGCCTAGCACAATATAGGTGGTTGCAAGGCCCATAGAGTCGATCATCATGACCATCGGCGTTGCAGCCGCAATGCCGCCGACGTTACCGACAAGCAGCAACACGCCGCTCATGCTCGCAAACTCGTTCTTCCGATACCAGACGGCGAGCACCTTCATGATCGGGATATAGACGACCGCGGCGCCGATACCTATCACGAACTTACCAACAATCATGAGTGTGAAGTTGTTCATCTGCGCTGATAGAGCGCTCAGTAATGAGCCCACGGCAATCAGGAAGATGAAGGCCGTCGCCGCCTTGCGAGGCCCCATCTTGTCAGTGAGGATACCACTCGGAATCTGCATCAGCGTGTAAGCATACAGATAGGCCGAGGCCAGAAGGGCCACCGAAGCTGTGCCTACTCCGTAATAGTCCTGGATCGTGGTGGATATTGCTCCGCCGGTGGTCCGATGGAAATACACGAAGAAGTAAGCCAGCGCCAGAACTGCAAAGATGGCCCAGCGGTAGCTCAAGACCTTCTTCTTTTTCTGCGGATCTACTGTCATTTTCAAACCCTCTAAGTGCAGAATGGGAGTTCTCAATGACCGCGATTGATGCTATCTTGGTAGCTTGATATAAAAGCAATTACGAATTCGTTCGATTACTGACAGAAAGTAAGTTGTATCTGTCAGCATTTGATGATAATTTCGGCCTTACCCTACACAAATAATGGAATAAAGCAGAAGAATGAACTACCCAGGCACAGAACGAATGTTCAGTTCTCGCGGCCCTGTGCGGTCTCTGCTTTATAGCGCGAAATCACCTTACGCTCGGCAGTACGGAGCGCGACATTAAGTGTGGACTTGGAACAGCCGAGCGATTTGCACAGACCGTCGAGATCAATACGCCGGGGCACATCATAGTATCCCTGGTTGTATGCCGCGCTTAGGTAGTCCTCCTCTTTGACCGTAAGTGACATCTCGTCGCCGAATGAACCGCTCGCCAGCGAAGTGACGCGATACCCGAGATCCTTCATGCGATGGATAAGATTATGCACGGCATTGCTGTCGGCACCGACGATGGTCCACTCGACATCAGTGTCGTCCACCGGGACCGAGGACATCAGGAAACATCTGTTCTCGTTCAGGAGCCCGCAGAGATAGCACTGCCGATTGATGATCATAGCAGTGTAGTGCGTAGAACTCATCCTGCTGATCGTGCACTCACCGGACGGCGACTCGACTTTTCCTTCTGGAATCTGAGTCTTACCGTCAGTAAGGATACGCATCATCGAGTAACCGATACCGGGCTGAATCGAGGAGCAGTTGATGATCCGGACGTTGATGGCATCCCGATCTTTTATCGGAATGAGCGCACGGCAAGTATGCTCCTCGTAGGGCATGCTGCGATTCAACAGGATTTTGCAGTAAAACATACTCGTAGTTGGAATAGATAATTGATTAAAAATGATTGCGACAGTTGGATGAATCATGACAGAACAAGAACCATGAGAATAATGCGAACTGGACTGAAAATCGCCGTCTGCAGTATTTTGACAAACTTTTCTATCTGCCCTTTGACAGTTTAAGCCGCCGAACGTATGCCATAGACCGCCGCTACCGACCAGTTGATTGCCGTCGTAAAAACAATTGAACCGGTCATTCCCGGGGTCAGTTTTAAAAATGACCGCCCGCCGGTTTTCCAGCGGGCGGAATGAGGGTGGGCCTCGCCCAGCCGTTCACTGTTTGGCCGCAGCGACAGCCCGGTCTACGTAGGCCTTCCAGACCTTGGCCAGGTCCGGCCGCCTGATCGTATCCATGACATACTGTGCGAACTGCTCGCCGGTGGCACCGGTGCTGCGACCAGTCATGACGAGTTTCTTTTCAAACTGGACGCATACGTCCAGTGCCACATCCAACTTCTTTGCCTTCTCGACCTCGCCGATGTGCTCGAGCATCATCGCGACGGCCTTGATCATGCTGCATGGATCGGCATACTGAGCGCGGCCCTCATCCACCATGCGGGGCGCGGAACCGTGGATGGCCTCGAACATGGCGTAGCGCTTGCCGATGTTGGCACTACCGGCGGTGCCGACGCCGCCCTGAATCTGCGCGGCTTCGTCGGTGATGATGTCGCCATAGAGGTTCGGCAGGACGAAAACACGGAATGCGCTCCGACGAGCCGGGTCGAGGAGCTTAGCAGTGGTGATGTCGATAAACCAGTCGTCCCAGCGGACCTCGGGGTAGTCCTTCGCGACCTGCTCGGCGATCTTCAGGAACTTGCCGTCGGTAGTTTTGATGATATTGGCTTTGGTGATGACAGAAACGTAGTTCCCGCCGCTTTTCTTCGCATACTCGAAACCGGCGCGGAGGATACGCTCTGTGCCCTGAGTAGTCGCCACGCAGTAGTCGACAGCAAGGTCGTCGGTGACGTTGATTCCATTGGAGCCGACGGCGTAACTGCCCTCGGTGTTCTCCCGGAAGAACCGCCAATCGATGCCCAGCTCCGGGACGGAGACCGGCCGGATGTTGGCAAACAGGTCGAGCTCTTTCCGCATCGCAACGTTGGCACTCTCGATATTCGGCCAGGAGTCACCCTTCTTGGGAGTGGTGGTCGGACCCTTCAGGATGACGTGGCATTCCTTGAGCTGCTTCATGACATCGTCCGGAATGGCCTTCATCTCCGCAGCGCGGCGCTCGATAGTCAGGCCGTCGATGGTGCGGATCTCGACCTTACCGGCCTTGATCTTGTCAGCCAGTAAAAACTCGAGGACCTTCTGGGCATCGGCACATATGTATGGGCCGATGCCGTCGCCGCCGCATACACCGATGATCAGCTTATCCAGTTTGGAATAGTCGGTCCAGTCCGGCTCACGCTTAAGGCACTCGACGCGCTCGAGCTGCTTGCGTAGGAGATCCCCGTACTGCTTCTCCGCTGCTTCGATGGCTTTCTCGTCAACCATGTTAATCGCGCTCGCATAGGGGCGCGCCTATAAAACCTGATTGTCGCTGATATTTCGCAAGAGTTATAAAAGTACGAAGGAATGATGCACCATGTTATTTGACCATGTCGCTGGATTCATCTCCAGACACGCCAAAGCCATCATTGTCCTCTGGGTGGTGGTGCTGGCTCTTTCTATCTGGCCGGCAACACAGGTGCACAACGAGCTCGACTACAGTGTCTCAGGAATGTCCGGCAGCGATTCGGAATCTATAGCCGGCAGCCATGTGATCGCCACCTATTTCCACAGCGAAGGACAGAGCGCGGAAAGCCTCCAGCTGCTCGTCATTGAGTACCAGGCCGGCGACGAAACCCACGCCCTCGCTCTGGGCACGGCCTTCGCCACAGCCCTGAAGACCTATACAGACAGCAGCGGCACCGTCAAAATATCCGAATGCCTCCTCTACGGTCAGTATGAGAGCGCCGATACATCGGGGATTCTTCTCTACGCCCTCGGGTACAATGAATTATACAGCGGGAGCATCTACAAAGACACCGGAAATCTCCGCGCCCTGGTCGCCGACACCGCCAAGACCGTCGACACGACCGGTGTGACAACCTATGTGACCGGCACACCGGCCATCTCCTACGACATGGAAGAGACGTCGGTGAGCGACATCCAGAAGATCGATCCGTTCTCCGTGTTGCTCGTCTTGCTGCTGGCCGGACTGTTCTTCCGCTCACTGGTCTCTTCGGCGATGCCGCCGCTTACCATCGGTGCCGCCTTCGGCGTCGCACTCTGCGCTCTGTACTTCCTGGCGCAGGTCATCAATGTATTCTACATAACCGAGATGCTCATCCTGGTCTCGATGCTGGGCGCTGGGTGTGACTACTGCATATTCATACTCTCGCGGTACCGCGAGGAGCGGCGGAAGGGCGCCGACCACGACACCGCCCTTCATCAGGCGATCGTCTGGGCCGGCGAATCCATCACCACATCCGGCCTGGCAGTCATAATCGGCTTCGGCTCGATGGCGATCTGCTCGTTCCAGATGATCAGCACCATGGGCATAGTGCTCGCCATCGGCATCATCATGGCGCTGCTGGCCGCGCTCACGCTCATGAGCTCCATCCTCGCGGTAATAGGCGACCGTCTGTTCTGGCCGTCAGCCGACCCGCAGGGCGTCTATACCAAGCGCGGCTGGTTCGCCCGTGTCGGCGCATGGGGCCATCGCTACTTCGTCCGCTCAGCGGACTTCTCGCTGAAGCACGCCAAGGCCATCGTTATCGCGGCGGTGCTCTGCACCGTTCCCATGTCTTACATCTATCTGACCTCAGAGAGCTCTTATGACATGGTAGGTGCCCTCTCCAACGGAGAGGCCGCAACTGGCCTGGATTCCATCGAGGAACACACCGCAGGCGGCATCATCATGCCCGACTATGCCGTAATCGAAACAACGTCCGTGCTGGGAACGGTCACATACTACACATACTACGGCAACTCCATAGGCGTACTCACCTGGTCGGACAGCGGCACCGCGAACACCGACCGTCTCAACGAACTTTCCGATACCCTCAGAGGCCTGGATGACAACGTGGGTGCCGTCTCCCGGATTGTGACCTGGGACCAGTTGAGCTACGCGGCCCAGGCGGCCGGGGCCACCGACGTCGCCGGAGTCATAGCCTACGCCCAGCAGGCGGGATACTCCACAATTCAGATCAATGCCATCACCGCTCTGAACTCAAACCTCACGATGCTGGGTGAGTTCGTCGTTCAGCAGATCATCGGCTCCGACTATCACTACGCGCTGCACAATGCAAAGCTCAACGGCCTCTTCGACTGGGTGCTGCTCTACTGTATGGGCGAGATGGGCGGCACGACCGCGGCAGACGGAAGCATCAGCTTGACCTATGCGAAGATCACCCTGATCACCGACGACCAGGGTATGTCAGACCGTTCGATCAAGACTATCGCCGCCATGTCCAACGCGGTGAAGAGCTATGCAGCGGACAACCGGGACCTGGTCGCTGCGACCTGAGTGACCGGCACCCCGGCCGCCATCTATGAAGTCTCGGAGCAGGTCAACCAGGAGTTCGGCAAGGTCGAACTGTTGGCGGTCTGCCTGATCTTCGTGCTGCTGTTCTTCGTGATGGCTTCCTATCTAACGCCGCTGCGGTCGATCCTCACCATATTGATGAGCGTCGTCTGGACGGTGGCCGTTACCCACCTGCTGTTCACGAACCTGCTCGGCTACGGCGTGATGTGGCTGATCCCAATCATACTGCTGGTAATCTGCCTAGGTCTTGGCATGGATTACGACATCCTGCTGACCACCCGCATCAAGGAGAACCACCTCTACCGCGGCATGAGCAACGACGACGCCATCCGCGCCGCCGTAGCCAGCACCGGCTCGATCATCACCATCTGCGGCTTCATCATGGGCGGCGCCTTCGGAACTCTCATGCTGTCCAGTACCTACCTGCTGCAGGAATTCGGCTTCGCGCTGATGTTCGCCATCCTTGTGGATGCGCTCGTTGTACGGACGTACATCGTGCCGGCAGCCATGCACCTCATGGGCGAATGGAACTGGAAGGGACCGGAGTTCCTGCACCGGCAGAGGAAGCAGGAATGAGCAGGTTGCGCGTCTAAACGCAGCCTGTCCCGTTTAAGGCTCAGCGGCTGGATAAGGAAACCTACCTTTTATGCTAGCCGGTGACATCGCCGCTGGAGAGTCCAACAGCCTGGTGTTCAAGGAAAAGAAGCCGAAGAAAGCCTGAAAGCAACTCCAAGCCACCGTCGTCATGTATAACGCTCAAAGCATCTAGATTAGCTTCGACGTGACAACGTCCGCCAGACCATCGATATGAAACTGATGAGAAACGCCGAGAGCTCATACATTGCTTCACGGACATTCATACGGTTAACTGACGCCCATGCTTTCACATCGGAGTGCAATGTGTCTAGCTCAGAAGAATGAACATGATGAAATTTACAGACTGGAAAGAGTTCACCGACTCAATTGTAAATCAAGTGAACCGGATGTCAATCATGTCGTGAACAACGTCCATTCAACCGGTGAAATTGAGGAACTTTACTGGTATGACATCTCAAAATTGCTGATCGGCGCCACCGTGACATTGTCATTCATGCTAGCATTGACCGCAGTTACAGTATCACCAGCAGCCCGATTTTCGTAGCGGTCTTTAATGACTGGGTGTGATACTCTATTCCACGGAACGCGGTAATTGCGAAAGTTCTTCGAATAGGCGAGATCCACTGAAGACTGGGACAGCTGAATTTTTAGAGCCCTTTCATTTCGCACTGAATCCAGACCATAGGCCTCGGTCATGAAAAAAATTAACAAAAATATCGGGTAATGATTTTCAGATTAAATTTGCAACAAATTCCTTCAACCACCCTCTTCAAATATCATTGACCTAGCGATACAGTCTCGTATCGGATTGTCTGGATACAAATTCCACGCAAAAATACAAGATCTAGAAGATAGACTGAAGTGCTTGACAATCGCTGCAGAAAAAATCAATTGACAACCTAAAAAAAACAGACACTCGTCAGGAAGGGATCTAATCAACAGCATCTGGATTGTAATAAGACGTCTGCAACGATGACTACCGTGATCCTGCATGACTATGCATGAACAAATTCTTTGACAACCGTAATTATAGAGAAAGTTGATAACCTACTGTGAAAAACGCCGCCTTCGTCCACCCGGCCCTGATACTGGGAGCTGCCTTGCTGGGCCTCGCTCTCGGCACCCTGGCAGGTGCCGGCAAGACAGGAACGGCGCTCATCGGCCGTTCCTTATGGCGATGTTGTTCTTCGTCTTCCTTGCTGTAGATGTCAGCCAACTCCGCAGGGCGTTCTCGGATCTACGCTTCACCATCACCACGGTGGCCGTGAACTTCGTCTGGACTCCGATACTTGCCTATGCCCTCTCCCAACTTTTCTTCGCCGACAGTCCCGATCTCTGGCTAGGCCTGTTCATGATTCTGCTGACTCCCTGCACCGACTGGCACCTTGTGTTCACAGCGCAGGCCGGCGGCGACGTCGCCCGCGGGAGATCCATCCTGCCGCTGATCTATTCCTGCAGCTGGTTCTCTTCCCGGCCTACCTGCTCCTGTTCGCCGGCCGGAGCGTCACAGTCGACGCGGGAACCGTGGTCACCAGCATTCTCTATGTGCTGGTCATTCCGGTCCTAGCAGCGGCCGCAGTGCGGCTGGCCAGCAGACGCTGGGCGTATGCTTCGAAGGCCGTTGGTTTGATGAAAGGACGGGAAGACAGCCTGCAACTGCTTTTCTTCTGCTTGGCCATCCTCTCAATGTTCGCATCCCAGAGCACGCTGCTGGCCGGGAATCTGAGCGTGCTGCTCTCAATAATCCTGCCGATGCTGGCCTTCTTTGCCGTCAACACGCTCCTGTCAGCCGGCCTTGACTGGGCCGAACATTTCGCCCCGGACACGACAACGGCCCTGACCTTCACCGCACTAGCCCGCAACTCGCCGCTGGCGCTCACCATCGCCGTGGCAGTCCTCCCGACGGGCTCCCTGGCCCTGCTGGCGTTGGCAGTCAGTCCGCTGGTCGAACTGCCGGTGCTCGCTGGTATAGCCGCCTCGATCCATAATCGGCACGGACGGAAATTGACTGCATAAAAAGGATAGAAGCGACAATCCCTGTTATGTCTATTAATTGGACATTCATGCTAAACAATAGCAGAAGCGATGATGCCTCGGTCAGATCGGAAGAAAATGATTATCTCAGCAGTTACGACCATTGCACATGCTTCGGGCAACCGTATGAGGAACGACAGTTCCTATTCCGATAACTTAGCGTCAGATCAAACAGATATCTGCTCACATACAAATACAACGGTAACGGCGACAAAACGAACAACTGCAACACTGAATTCTCATCGATTTTTGAGGTAATCAGCGAATCGAGCTTTGTGACTCCAGCTATGTCTCTCTCATCTGGGAGAAAAGAAGCAACATTATGACACCTCAATCGAGAACTCCTAAATTGGCTGAGCCAATATTCATCTGCTGACAATCACGGCCAGCTACATAAGCAACTGCTTCGGCTCATTCGATTGTGTCTGAAGATCGAACTACTGTCAGTCATATGGCGACGCCAGCATCGATCCATCCGATTACAGCGTCCCTGCCGACAAGATCACCCCGATCAGCAACATCCGTGCTTCTGCGAGCTGAACCATAAACGACGACAAGACGGCCTCCTTAATCATGGCTGGCATGAGACGGGTGCCAGCTGGCCGTCAAGATTACCGGCGCCACGCCTGCCCCGGACATAACCATGGGCATCCTGAGGACAGGTGTTGCCGCCACGTTCTTCTGGGCATCGATGCAGTCTATCTTATCCCAAAAGTCACGAAACTCGTCAGCTGAACGGGAAAAATCTTTCCGCTCTCCCGGGAACGTTCAATCTCATTCCGCTGTTTTATACGCCCGGTGATCCATCTCCTGCTCATGGCAACAGTCCGCATCCATGTGACGAAAGACGGCCCTTATAAGGTCGAAGGCCCAGTGAAGATCAGCCGGATGACAATCACCCGGCATGGCACCAGCTATATCTGGACCGACAACGGCGAAATCCCTCACGCCGACCCCTGCTTCCTCTGCCGTTGCGGCCGCTCGAAGAACGCACCTTTCTGCGATGGCTCTCATGCCAAGGGGCTTCTGAAATTCGACGGCACAGAGCATGCAGGCCACTTCCGCTACGAGGACCGGGCTGAAGAGATCGAGGGACCCGGGATCGACTTGCTCGACGACGGCCGCTGCGCCTTCGCCCGCTTTTGCCACCGCGACGGTGGGCAGACCGTTTGGCAACTGACCGAGCATTCAGTCGATGTGGCGACCGTACAGGCTGCCGCTGACGGTGCGGCGGAGTGCCCGGCAGGCCGGCTGACCGCCCGCACAAAGGACGGCAAGCTCGTAGAACATGATTATGCGCCGGAGATCATCCTGGTCGAGGACCCGGAAAAGGCCTGCTCGGGCGGACTCTATGTGCGCGGCGGTATTGAGGTCATCGGTGCTGACGGCAAACCCTACGAGGTGCGCAACCGCTACGTGCTTTGTCGCTGCGGCCACTCGGCGATTAAGCCGTTCTGCGATGCGAAGCACGTCGCCGGCGAGTATCACGACGGCCTCTGATCTTTTGCCTCCGCCGGGACTGGCTCGAGGCTCTCCTTCAGGCTGAAGACCGGCCCGTGACCGCCGACGGCAACACAGGGCTTTCCATTCTGACGGGAGATCGCATGCAGTAGCTCTGCCACATCCCCGCGGGTCTGCCGGGCCTTCGGCGGATCTATGTCGACCGTTGTCATCAGATACGGCGCGATCGAGTTGAAGGTCTTGAGGTCATCAGGGAAATGCTTGATGTCCAACAGAAGGTCGCCAGTGAAGACCAGGTTCAGCCGGCGGCAAACAAAGATGCACTCGCCGTACATGTGACCGCCCTCTCCCTCCAGCACTTCGAACTCATACGGACCGACCGAGAACCTGCCGATGTGCAGAAAGCCAGAGTGCTCCGCTGGAGTGTCGCGGTCGATGATGCACACCCTGGCCAGGTCCGGCGGCTGATAGTGGGTGATGACCCTGCTCAGCCGGCTGTAGCCGCGGCAGAACTCCTTCTCTTCGCGGTAGTCGTCATCGCCCTCGGCCTGACGGGCCAGACTGTCGGCGCTCTTCTGGTTCATCCAGATCTCCGCATCCGCTGGCAGATAACGCAGGAGACCGCAGTGATCGATGTCCGCATGGGTGATGTAGACACGCTTCTGCAGTGCATCCCATTCCGGCAGGATGGCCCGGATGCGGGCCATCAGTTCTTCGTGGTAGACCGCATAGCCCGAGTCCACCAGCGTGACTGTGTCGCCGTAGCGCATAAGACAGAGATTGCTGCCACAGACCGGCTCCAGTACCCATGTCTGCAGGTCCGGCGCCAGCTCCAGTTTCGTCGTGCGACAGCTGAACTGCTCACCACGATGGTCGTTGATGAAACGGCAGAACTCGCGGATCGAACTGAACACCCGGTACGGATTCTCGCCGTGCCGCTGCAGGAACTGCAACACCCGGTTGGCCTCCGACATGAAAGCCATCGACTCTTCCTTGGTCAGACCCAGGTCACCCTGGACCTCCCGGGCGAACTGCTGGTAAAAGACCGAGTTGTCGAAGGTATTGTCTGAGCTGTTGCGCCCGGTCACCACCGCACCGTAACGATCGCGCAGCGCCCCGATGACCTCGTCCTGGGAGGTCTCATCGTCGAAGAGCAGACCCATGGAGAACTCCTGACGCACACCGTCCGACTTGACCGAGTTGATATATGAGATGCTCAGATCGTAACGGTCCACCAGCTCCAACAGGTGCCCCAGCTCACCGGGACGGTCCTCCATCGCCAGGCTGACGGTGACTACGGTGCTCTCCGGCCGCTCGCTCGCCAGGTAGCCCATAGCGCCCAGCTCGGCAGCCATCTGCACCAGATCCGGCGTCGCGGCCTCGACGTCGAGGAAGACCGTACGCATGTCGACTGCCTTGTTATAGCTCAGCCGCACGATGTTGCCGCCGTGCGCAGCGATAACACCCGCTGCCCGCTTGAGAGTGCCGGGCCGGTCTGGAGCCGCTAGTATGAAGGTCTGCTTGGCCATTGAACTCGTTATCAGTTAACCGACTTAAAAGTCCGACTACGACAGGCGTCGTAAGACTGGCTTCCGCGTCGCCATTGTGAAATACAATGACCTTCTGTCATGGGCTATCATGCTGTTCAGGGCTGCTTCCGTCACGAAATCATTCGGGCCCATCCACGTCCTCACCGATGCCACTCTCCAGATCAACGAGCATGACGCGATCGGTCTCATCGGCATCAACGGCGCGGGCAAGTCCACCTTCATCAAGATCCTGCTGGGCATCGAGCCGGCTGACACAGGCGAGATCACCCGCAACACCAGCCGCGTCGGTTATCTGGAACAGTTTGCCGAGTCCTCCCATGAGTTCACCGTACGGGACGTCCTCGGCCGCCCCTACGGACACATAGAGAACATCAAGAAGCGCATGGCCGCTATCGATGAGGAGATGGCAAAGGGCGGCGACCTGGACTGGAATGGTCTTGCGATGGAGTACGCTGATCTGGAGCAGAAACTGGCCAGCTGCGACATAGCGGATGAAGGCAAGCTCACCGAGGCACTTGAGACAGTTGGACTCTCCAAGGATCTGATGAGCCGTCCGATGGACACTCTGTCAGGAGGCGAGCGGACCAAAGTCATGCTCTCGCGCGTCGTCGTCCAGGCCGAGGAGTGCGACCTACTCGTAATGGATGAGCCGACCTCTCACCTGGATATCGACACCATCGAATGGCTCGAGAACTACCTTCTCGAGTCGCACTGCGCCTTTCTGGTCGTCTCCCACGACAGGTACTTTCTGGATAAGATGGCCACCCGCATGGTGGAGATCGAGAACGGCAAGACCCGGGAGTACAAGGGCAACTACTCGGCCTTCGTCATGAAGAAGATGCTGGATTTAGACCGCATGGAGAAAGAGTTTCTGAAGTACTCACAGAACAAACGGGCTCAGGAGGCCATCGCCGCTCAGATGCACCACGATCAGTGGTACATGAGCACTTACAAGACCCGTGAGAAGATGATAGCCAGGATGGAGGTCAAGGAGAAACCGGTCGAGAGCAAGGAGATCACCGTCCGCATCCAAGCCGCCCCCAAGTCCGGCAAGAACGTCTTCACACTAAAAGACGTTGGCATCAGCTACGGCAATAAGCCGGTCCTCCAGCATGTGAACCTGGAGGTGCACAAAGGCGATAAGATCGGTGTCTTCGGCGCCAACGGCCAGGGCAAGTCCACGCTCATCAAGGCCCTGGTCGGCGAACTGCCCTGCACCGGCGACATCTGGATTGCGCCAGGAGCCAAGATTGGCTACTACTCCCAGCACCACGACAATCTGGACCTCCGGCTTACCGCCGAGGAGCAGGTCCTGCAGATCATCGGCAAGGACCGTCGCGCCGATGCGCGCAACCTTCTGGCCCGCTTCCTGCTCACCGGCGAGGACGTGGACCGCCCGATGTCCACCCTATCGGGCGGCCAACGCTGCCGGGTGGCCATGACCATCCTGCTTCTGAAAGAGACCAACGTCCTGCTGCTCGACGAGCCGACAAACTACCTGGACATACCGGCCAGACACGCTATCGAAGAGGCGCTCAACGAGTATGACGGCACCATCCTCACCGTCACCCATGACCGGTACTTCCTGGACTCGGTATGTACGCAGGTTATCGAAGTCAAGGACGGTCAGGTTCACCAGTACGCCGGCACCTACTCCGAGATGAAGGGCCGTCCGAACATCAAGGAGATCGTTATGGACGCTGATGAGTACCGCGTCCTATCGCCCTTTACCAACTGGGCTACTGGCCGCAAGTACAGCCGTGGCGAGCGGGTCCTAGTCGCACCTAACGAAGAGGCCAACTTCAAATGGGCCATAGATCAGGGAAAATTCAAGAAGACCGGCGGACGGCAACGTAAGAAAGTCGCTGTGGATGAAAATTCCCAGCCCGTGTAAGTATCCTATCCGACAGCATATGACTGGATGTGTCCAGTTTCCATCGGTCCTAATGGTCCCTGTGTATAAAACTTTATTAGCCGAAAGTAATGCGCGAATTCACATTCTCAGGAAGCTGGCGCCTTGGAAGAACAGGTAATTCTGGTCAACATGACGATCCTCCTGTTGCTGGGGGGCATCTGTTCAGTCATCTTTAGGAAACTAAAGATGCCTTCTATCATCGGCTACCTGACCACCGGAATCATCCTCGCCAACTACTGGACCGGCGAATCGCAGGAAACCGTCGACATTGTCGAATTCCTCTCGACCCTCGGCTTGGTGCTGATGATGTTCTGCATCGGCATGGAGCTGAACCTTAAGAAAATCAAGAAGACCGGCTCGTTCGCTCTGATGGTTATCATGATCCAGGTCCCGCTGATGCTGGCGGGCGGCTACCTTATAGGTCTGCTGATGGGACTCACCAGTCTGCAGGCGATTATCTTCGGTGCGATCATATCGGGCTCGTCCACCGCCGTCGTCACCACCGTGCTGGCCGACTCAGACCGGCTTACCCACTCCGAAGCGGAGACTGTCATCCTCATCACTGTCATCGAGGATGTGGCTCAGGTACTCATACTCTCAGCAGTCTCGCCTATGCTGATCGGCAAGACCATGTCGTTTGAGTCGATCGTCTGGATGCTGACGACCATCATGCTGTTCATGGTCGCCTCCATCGTGGTCGGCCTTCTGTTCATCCCTCGGCTGCTGGATTGGATCGGCGCCCATATGCCGGACGAGATCCTGCTGATCACCGCACTCGGCTTCTGCTTCGTGATGGCCTGGATGTCGGTACTGGTAGGAATGTCGATGGCTATCGGCGCGTTCATGATGGGCGTGATCGTCTCCCAGGCGAAGACCTCGAAGGGCATCGAGCACGATATCGAGCCGATGAAGAACATATTCATGATGATGTTCTTCATTTCGATAGGACTGGAGATACGTCCCGCATCGCTCATCGCGAACATCGGCATGATCATCGTCATCTACCTCGTCTACGTAATTCTGAAGACCGGCTCGGTCCTGATTGCGTACTTCGTGGGCAACCGTTCGCTGAAGCTCTCGTTCATGTCATCGATCTCGCTGGTCGCAATGGGCGAGTTCGCCTTCATCATCGGCAAGGCGGCCTTGGACGCGAACATCATCACCAACGACTTCTACACAGCAGTGATCGGCGCCGCCTTGGTCTCGATGATCATGCTGCCCGTGCTGGAAAAGAGTTCCGATAAGTTCTGCGACACTATTCAGAACCATGCCCCGCAGGCCGCAGTCAATACATTGCTGAAGTTCGAGAAGATGCGTTCGAACTACTATGCAAAGATGGCACTGGCCTCGAAAACGACGATGGATATGTTCAGGGCCCGCGCGACCTACGCTTACTTCGACGCCCTGCTGGTCTTCATCGTCGAATTGATCTTCTTCATCTCGACGCCGTACCTGGCAAAGGTCATGTATGACAACGTGGGGCCGTTCTCGATGTCGACGGCTTACATGCTGGTCATGCTGATCAACTTCATCGCGCTCATCCCGTTCATCTACAAGATGGTGTACAACCTGAAGTTCGTCGAGCGGGTCATCGTGGACTCGGAGCGGCGGGCCGCGGCAATCGGCTCAGGTAACCTGAACGGAAAGCCGGTGAAATTCTTCAAGTTCTTCATCAAGCTGAACATCTGGATGATGGTGTTCCTGCTCGACTTCATCCTGTTGCTGATCGTGCCGAACGAAGTGGACTTCTGGAGTCACATACTTGTTGCGGCCGGCGGAATAGCCGTTATCCTCATTATCTGGTTCGTTCAGTTCTCGCGGAAGAACTGATCACTCGGTGCTAAGCATCGGGTGACTGCATGTCCGGTAGCCGTCACGTCAATCTGCTTGTCAATATATTCGCGCAGTACATCGATATGCGAGATGACTCCGATCAGCTTGCTGCCGCCAGAAATCCGATCCAGTACTTTGACAGCCTGCGCAAACAATTCCGGTCGAACGTACCGAAATTCCCGTCGATGAAGAGCATATCGATACGTCGCCTGCCGAGTTCTGGATGATGCCTGAGGGCCAGTGCCAACGCGGTCTGGAAGGATTCGCCGCCCGAAAGCGTCTCCACCGCTCGCACATTCTCGTCTGCCGGTTCCCAATGACTACCAGCATCTGGGTCAGAACCTATCGGTGATCATCAACGAGCGAATATTCCCCGAGTCGCTCCCCATGTGCATATCCGATGCATGGATGAACTTCAAAACAATCCTTTTGACGGAGGCTTTGATGCTTCTGCAGCTGAAATAGAGTACGATGTTATAGCCGGGATTTAAGGACAGATACCCGGCTTCCGCCAAGGGATGAGCGCTGATGTCTACTGGACCGAAAATCAGCACGATGCTGTCCCCGACTGAACGGTGTCTTTCGCTATCACGGTGCCCTTCCTAGACGTCCCCATCAGTGGAAAGAAGTGACGATCGCCACAGCAGTGATAATCACAATGAACACGATCATGACTGCTAGGACCTTCTGAGTGTTGTTGAGTTTGCCCAATGAATGCCCCCTGACAAACTGCCATAGAACTCTCAGTTTGTAATGCTTTCGTCTCTGCTGGCACAGAAAAAGACTCCGGCCCGCCATTGGTCATCAGACAGCGGCCGGAAAAAGAACCGCCCGAAAGGGCGGAAAATCATTGGACCGAGTGGTCGTCGAATAGGTCAACGCCGTTTTTCAGATCCTGATACAACAAATAGAGCTCATCCGAAGAGAGGCTGCGGTGCAGGCCGACTGCCGCACGACGGACCATATCCAGCAGTTTGGCGGCGTCATCTCCTTCAAGCACGATGCCACGTTTCTCGAGGTCGTGAACCAGGGTGTTGCGGCCGGAGTGCTTGCCGATGACGATCTTACGCTCGAGACCCATCTCGGTCGGGTCATAGGGCTCATAGTTCTGCGCATCCTTGATGATGCCGTCGGCATGGATACCAGCCTCATGCGCAAAGCAGTTCGAGCCCAGGAAAGGCTTGGAGACTGGAATCGGCCGGTTGGCGGCAACCGCGACGAACTCCGCAAGCGGCTTCATTTTAATCGGTGTGATACCGGTGTTGAGGTTAAGCAGATGCTTGCAGGCCATGACACACTCTTCGAGCGGGGCATTACCGGACCGCTCGCCGATGCCCATGACAGTAGTGCTCATGAAATGAGCTCCTGCCTGAACACCAGCCAAGCAGTTCGCAGTGGCCATGCCGAAGTCGTCATGCACGTGCATCTCGACCGGCATACCGGTCGCCTCGATGATCTTTTTCACACGGTCATAGCAGGTGAAGGGAGTCTCACGGCCGATGGTATCGCAGTAGCGGAACCGGTCGGCGCCCGCATCCTTGGCCGTTTTGACGAACTGAATAAGGAAGTCCATATCGGCGCGGGAGGCATCCTCGCCGTTGCAGGAGACGTACAGACCGTGGGCCTTGGCGTACTCAACGGATTCGGTGACTTTCTGCAAGACCCAGGCACGGTCTTTCTTCAGTTTATGCTGGATGTGGATATCCGAAGCAGACATCGAAATAGCGACGGAATCAACACCGCAGTCGATACTGGTATCGATATCATGTACATCGGCCCGATTCCAGCCGAGCACGGAAGCATGCAGGCCCATGTGAGCGATATGACGGACAGCGACTAGCTCGTCATCACCCATGGTCGGGATGCCAGCTTCGATCTGCTGCACACCAGCATCGTCGAGGAGCTGAGCGATCCGGTACTTCTCTAGATTCGTGAAAACGATTCCCGCCGTCTGCTCGCCATCCCGCAGGGTCGTGTCGCAGATGCAGACATCGTTTTTGCTCAGGAGGTCATTGACCTCTTCTTGTGTCTTCATAGCATCTTCCTCCATTGTTGTCGGACTGATGTTTGTAGAACGCATGCTCCGCACGCGCTTCAGAACAATTCCCCTATTGGAACCCATTATTAAAGAACTTTTTTATGCATACTGCTGACAAGTGCGCTCATTGTAAAGATTATGACAGTATGTCGGCTGGCTCAGCCTACATAATGACGAAAAAGCACTGCCAGCCGTCATCGTAGCCATCAGAGACGATGGAAATTCGGCCGGTCTGAAACTCCGCGATGCGAATGAAGTTTCAAGGTCCTGCTACCACAAGAAGGAATTGAGCACGAAAAGACCTTTTAGGGCTTCACCGCACTTAAGCTCTCTGCTATGTCCAAGCGCTGCAGACCCTTCTTCAGCTCCAAGTGTCGGCTCAAGGCTGCTTTTTTGGCACATATTTAGCCATCTCGGCATTCAAGATGCCAGAATAGACACTCAGTAACATAATCGATCAGATGATTCCGTAAAACTTACGGCTGAATGACGTATTATCATTCGCTGTCAATTCAATGATCACATACATCGGAAAATCGAAAAAAAAGTGAAGCGCCACTGAGTATTAGAAGATCCAAGGAAACTCCTATTCCTGTGCTGAATCCAGTTTTGTAAATGATCATTCCGACGACCACAGCCACTGTGCATTGCAAAAAAAAATAATTATAAAAATGCTATGATTCATATACAGATGAGACGTTATGTTACCACGATAAAACGGTCAGTGCTATCGAATTATAACGAAACGACGCTGCAGAAATAAGTGGTACGATGGTGAAAATGTGATTGAATGACAGAACCCCCGGAGATCATTAGACCAGAAGTCAGCATTATTATACCTATATACAATGGAGCCAATTTCATAAATAACATTACAGAATATCTTGCACGGCAATATCATCAGAACTGTGAGATTCTCTTTATTGTTTCCGATCGGAGTACTGACAGTTCTCTCGAAACCGCCCACCGGTATATTAACAACCTTGGCTCCGCAAATGTTCTTCAATATCGGGACACTTGTGGACTGGGTGGGGCCAAGAACTTCGGAATGGACCATGCCCATGGTCGGTACCTATGGTTTCTAGATGCAGATGATATTCCCTCCCTGAGTTTTCTTGATGTGATGGTCGAGATTAAAAAACAGTTCAAGGCCGATCTAGTAGGGTGTAATTTTGTATATGGGCGGGACCGGAAACCGTTCGTCGAAACTCCCCAACGCTACAAGACCGTTGTCATGAACAGACGGGAGGCTCTGAGGGCCAGGGCGACAGAACAGTTCCCGGTGGCCTCCTGGTCGATGCTATATGATAACGACCTGCTACAAGCCAACCATGTCAGGTTCCGCGATGGGATGTGCGAAGACATTGTCTTTACATACCGCGCCATCTCTGTTGCGAGTCGGATTTGTTACTATCGGGGGCCCCTCTACAAGTACGTCCTATCAAGGACTACCTTTTGTTCAACCTTCCCTGACGTCCGGGGTCAGAGCGAAATCGACAACTACGACTGGCTTGCCACCAGAGTACACCAAACAGAAGATGGGGAGTTCCTTGTGAAACGTTTCACTCTGCTGAGGATGAGATCGGCTGGCCATCTGCCCTATCGCAGTTTCATGACCTATGTAAAGGGAGAAGCCTTCCGTCAGATGCTGGCTAAGAAACCAAGTGCCCAGGTGATGCTCGAAGGAGGCATTGAACGTACTTTCTCTACCAGTTACTACCTCACCATCAGATTGTTCTTTATGCTATACTACTATCGTTCAGGACGGATGTTTACGCGGATATAAATTCATGGGGATATTAATTGAAAAAGAAACTCAGAAGGCCTAAAGCAAATCGACAAATTCCCCGTATAGAAGAGACCACTTAGCTGCGGGGCAGTCGCAGACTGACAAGCTTAATCAGAAGAGGTAGCAATAAGACGTTACTGACATTATGGGGGCAGTCACTATAATGTCACCCGAAACGGAAGAGATTGGCTCTCAGAAGAACAACTCTGAAGGAACGAGAGACGTCTCTTGCTTGGCTGAGCGGTTAATGTCGCTACCGGAACAAATCGAAACGGCTCTTCAACCAGTTAGAGAGTACACGCCTGCTGAAAAAGTCTGCATATTCGGTCTTGGAGACTCATCCATCCCCGGAGAAATCTTGACAAACTATGCCGAAGAGTATTGTTCCCAATACGTTCTAACCATGAGTGACGGACGGATTCCCGGCTGGGTCGACAGAACCACCTATGTTATTCTGTGCTCATACTCCGGAGATACACCCGAGATCTTAAACGTTTATGATGAGGCCAAACACAAAGACCACCGGATCCATTGCATAACATCGGGCGGACACCTGCTTCAATGCTGTCAGGCCGATGGAACTCCTATTTCCACAGTACCGGCTAACCTTCAATCTAGAGAAGCTACAGGCTATCTGATTGGAACACTTGCTGCCGTTCTAGAAGGAATCGGAATTGGACATCCGGCAACCTATCTACGTTCCTTGCTCCCTCAGATCAGAGGTTTCCGCGATCGCTTGTACAGCAATGAGAGTTACCTCAGCACCCTGACCAATCTTATGAGCGGAAAGGTGATGGCAATATACAGCACCTCCAAACTTCGGGGGGCCGCCAAGCGGTGGAAGTTAGCGATGAACAAGAATGTCAGGAATCTGGCCTTCTGCGGTGAACTCCCCGAATTTGATCACAATGAAATCGTAGGCTGGTCAGACAGCAATCACTGTGCAAAAGACTTGACCTTAGTCATCCTTCTCACACACTGCGAATCGAAGATTATGCTGCACATCGTTAAATCGATGATCGAGGTGCTGGAGAATAATGGGCGGAAGGTTGTGACGATCGACTTGGATGGAGATGATTCAACGCTCAACAACATATACGGCATCATGCTGGGAGATGCCCTGTCTGTAAGATTATCGGAGAATCTATCATGACTGAAATCACCATGATGCCAACCGCGAAACAACTGTTTCACTTCACAGACGACCTGGAAGCATCGCTGAGATACAACCTGAACTGCACCTTCGACTGCGAATCCATCCTTCTCTGTGGAATGGGTGGTTCTGCTATCAGCAGTGATGTGGTAGCTGAATGTTGCTTTATTGACTCGAAGAAACCGATCCATGTCCTGAAATATCCTTGCTTGCCTGCCTGGGTTGGCCCTTCCACCCTAACCGTCATTTCCAGCTACTCGGGCAAGACTTCGGAGACCCTGGAGATGTACCACCAGGCCTTGGCTAAAAACTGCCAGGTCATCATAATTACATCCGGCGGTGCCCTACGGCAAGAAGCCATTCAGCACAGCAATCGTTTAATCATTCTTCCTGAGGGAATGCACCCCCGCCACGCTATCGGGTACATGATCGGTTACACAGCAGCAATAGTCCGGGCAGCAGGGGGGCCGGATATGACAGAGCAGATAGAATCATTCATCCCCGCTCTTCGGGATTATCGGGATGCGATCAGCAAAAAGAAAAGCGGAGGCCAGGCCTGGGACCTGGCCCAGGCCTACCGTGACAATATACCGATTATCTGTTCTGACAATAGCATGAGGGCGGTGGTTCTCAGATGGAAGACCCAACTAAATGAGAATTCCAAAAAGGTCGCCTTCTGCGCCGTGATTCCCGAACTAAACCACTGCGGACTGAAGGCCTATCTGAGCAGAGAGCACCCCAAATATCTTCCGACCATCATCGAGAACACAAACGACCGCATGTGTAGATACGCGCAGACAATAGTCGACACTGAGAGGGCAATGACCAAGAATAATATCAGGTTCGAACGTGTAACACTTGGCGGCCAGTCCTCGATAGAAAACATGATGCGGGCCATAATCTTGGGGGACTATACCTCCATGTTCCTTGCCGAGATCCGCGGCATCGACCCCTCGGATGTCCCAGCAGTGACCCAACTCAAGGTCAAACTGGGTGAGGTTCCATCTCAGAACGTTCCATTGGCTCCTGCAGGCCAGTCGTCTGTGTCCGTCTTGTCTGAGAACAGGACGTCATCAAACCGACGATCGCCGTGCCATGATTGAGAGATAGTTCCTTAAAAGCAAAACAACAGTACAACATAACCTCCAAGAACCAAGATTACAGCCATCACCTTTCCGCTCAATATTGACAGACATTATTGAATGGTGCCCATCCTTTTCCCAGTAATAATTTCATTAGACTAGTCTCGATGAAGAAGACGATAAAAGTGAAAATATTTGACAATCACCGGTTAAACGAACTCTTCCAATCATTTTCTGGACTCAGCAAGCAAAAGCTGGTGGCAATTTATCTGGTCGTGCTAATCGTCACTTTGATCGTGATTCTAGTCAGCGGTAATTGGGAGGTAAATGATGATGTACTGGTTTTCTTCGAAAAAACCAAATTAATTAATGAGGGCCTAATTCCGTATAAGGATTTCTCCTTTGGACTTCCGCCATTTGCATTGCCCTTTCTAATGTTGCCAGCATTCTTGACAGCAGACCCTTATTTGTATTCGATTCTCTTCGCCCTGCAAAACATCGCCTTTTCCGCTCTTGCCCTTTATTTATTAATGGGCTTGACCGACCGGGGAGCAATGGACAGAGGAAGAGTGTTTGCCCTCTACTTGGTATTAGTGTTCATCTACCTTCCAGATACGCTCAAGAAACTCGATATAGTCCCGATGACGTTTGTCGTAGCCGCGGTGTATCTTTACCTCGAAAAAAGATCTGGACTGGGTTATCTTCTTCTGCTAATCGGGACTCTGATCAAGATCTACCCCATTATATTCCTTCCTCTTTTCCTATTTATGGATCTTCTAAATGCCCGGACCCGCAACTGGCGGGGAGTGAGGACATGCGTGTGTCTAATCTTTGGCCTCATCCTGGCCCTGGCCTTCTTCCTGCTGTTCACCTCACTCACGCTGGCCGACCTGAATTCCTTCGTCACAGGACAATTGGCCCGCGGTTTCCAGATAGAGAGTCTGACAGGCGTGATCATTCAAGCCCTGGCGCTTCTTGGCTTGACAACTATAAACATCGTACCTATGGCCCACACTTTCGATGTATCTGGCCCACTTAGTGATACCCTACTTCCTCTCTGGCCCTATATATTTGTGCTGGCACTCCTTGTCACATTTGTCCTGATCGCACATAATATCAGAAAAAAAGGCCTTAGACGGAGATGCAGTGAAAAACTTGCACAGATCAACGCTTACATGCTAATTCTGTTGATCATATTTATGCTCACCAACAAGGTCTTCTCAACACAATATATGATTTGGATTTACCCGATGCTGGTAATAATGTCGCTTAGTCCGTACAGTCAATATTCAAACCACGCCTTGGTTCTGACACTAGTCGCGGTTATTATGTCTAAGGCCATAATAGTTGTAGGACATTTCGGTGAGGCTTTTGTCCTGGTAAATATGGTGCGGGATGTGACCCTGGTCCTGCTCCTCATTCTTGCTTTGAAGATTTTAAGGAAAGATATTAAGTTGCAGTCAGAAGAAGAAACATCAATCGGGCCCATCGACCAAAAAAGATGATCCGCAACATACGACTCCTGCATTATTTTTTGAATTTATATGATGAAAGTTCTTACAGGTTCAGTTTAGATGCGGCCCCTTCTCCCAAATTTTCTTACTTATAAAACCGCTTAACATTGACCTTACAGAACCAATTTTTTGATACTTGAAACGAATAAATACAAAATAATAAAAAAGGGTCCTGAATCCTGAGCCGGATGACACTTGATACAACAGTGTCATCAAACTCTTATGTGCTGGATACAAGGCATAAGTGTCTAAGACTATTCGGTTCATCTACGATAATAAAACAATTTTGACTCAGAACGTTTCGCCCAGAGTAGCTGAATAACAATTTATTGGCACCGAAGGCGAACTGGGAAATGTCAGAGCTCAGAGATATTGGACAGAATCCATAACTGATCCTCCCGCAGGATTGGATTCGTTGAACAACGGCTAGACACAGTTAAATTGCAGAGCACAAGCATTGAATTTTTCAATCTTTGTCAAATAACCACACCTGATCACCTAGTTCCATCTGTTCCTGACAACATATTTTTGAGTCGTAATCTGTAAATAGGCAGAAATCTCGAACAATGATTGTTGTATCTTATAAACAGAACTTTTTCCCTGTTCTACCTCTGTAAAGACATACAGGCCTGCCGCACATGATTGGCGGAATAGTCTCGGGAAGATTGTTCTTGCAACATCACAGACAGACCTCTTCGAACATTCTATACAACATCGCACTCAATGTTAATTTTGATGACAACTTTTCATTTTGCAAAAAAAAAATACACAAGAAAAATACATGAAAATTGTGAACAAATCGGATTTTGCAAGTATATTTGTCAGGACTAGATATCTATCCACATCTCGACAGAATATCCGATGATCGCTTACGTCAACCTTGGGTAGAGGATGCCGGGGAAAGCGATATGTAGCAATGCGTTTTTCAGCACAAAAAGCCTATTCCATCAATCCAAAGATATCAACAGATTGAGATTACTAAAAACGGTTATCGAAATCAAAACGCGTGTTGTATTTCCGCTGTTTTATGCATTTTCTTTGCAAATTCCTCGTGCTTTCTCCCTCACTGGCGATGAAATTGAACCCTTAACATCCTTAATTACCAGTGATATTTTGAAATTACACAAAATCAAAAGAGCCACGTTACTGCACTTTTGTATATTGATTCTCTCAAACTCTCAGCTAAAATTTTGAGTTTCATTTATCAACTCAAAGACCGACATAGTCAGATCATAAACCTTGGATAGATGTCGATGATGAACTTCTCAAACACCCCAGCAAGATACGATCCACGACATATCAACTAGTGTCAAAGTTGATATTTACTACCGACTAGAACATATTCCTCTTACGAGACACTACGCCTATGACGAATACATGTGCCCAGAACTAATAAGATTCTGCCGACAATTGGCAACGCCCACAGCCTTTTAATTGTCGTATTCCAAGCAGAAAATTTGGACCCGAAGTGTATTTGCATACTAGATCGCCGAGATGCCTAAGTTTGCGAACCTTTCAGTCCTTCACTGATATGCGCAGAAGCATTTCAAACAGCAATGTTTATTCGAACAGCCAATGGACTAGGTGAATTGCACTGGTTCCTTCACATCTGATTACTCTGCCACATACATCACAGAACTTTCCTCGGAAATGAGATCAGATTGCCATCGCCATATCTCTTGGCATTCATATGGCTGTCTTTCAGAAGACATCCAGTTAAATAATGGCCGTACTTAAAATTGGATTGCCCTAGTGATGCTATTATTTTCAGAAAGGTCGAGAAAATTACTCATCTCTGAATCGAAATCGTTTAGGAAAATGTGCGGATGTCTCTTTGTTTCAAATCAGACACGCTACACACTCTCTTCTAACTGGTAATTTGAGATTGCCTTGCACAACCAAATTCAAACCACACACGCTTTACTCACAAGAGTCTTTTTAGTTTACCTGGTGAACCAGTCAGCTGCTTTTTCTTCATCAGGCTGTACTCCTCTGCCGTCTCTGTACATCTCTCCCAGACGAACCTGACACCACCTATTTCCTAACAATGCCGCTCTTTCATACCACCTAATGGCTTCCGAGTAGTCCCTATTTACGCCTATTCCGTCATAATATAGATCGCCAATTCTTCTCATGGCATCCATACTTCCGTTTTTTGCCAAGCTCTTTAGCACATTCAAACATTCTTCAAAATGTGCCTCCTTTTCCAGAACACCTGCCGAATACATTTCGATAATGCTTGTGATAGAACCGATATTTCCGAATACTGAAGACCTGGAGAACCACTCAGCTGCTTTTTCTTCATCAGGCTGTACTCCTCTGCCGTCTCTGTACATCTCTCCGAGACGCCCCAAACACCACTGATTTCCCAGCGAAGCTGCTTTTTTATACCATTTCATTGCCTCGGAGTAGTCTCTTCTAACACTAATGCCATCGAAGTAGATGTTACCCAGTCTCCTCATTGCATCAACATTTCCTTTTTCGGCAATGAATTTCATTTCCTTTATAATTGGACTACATTCGTCTCCGGGGGCTGATGCAGTAATGTCTAGAATATTTTCGATTGCCCCGCCGTTTCCGCAATCGGCTGCTCTCTGATAGATTTCTTTAACTACAGAAGAATCATAATGCATTTTTGCCCAATCTGCAGCCCAGATATTATTCCAAACGGTAGCAGAGTGCGAGAACCTTTTAAACCATTTCTTTGATTCTTCAACATTCACTTCAGTTCCGATTCCGTCTCTGTACATCACAGCAGTCTGATACTGACACTTTCCGTTCCCAAGTTCCGCACCCTTCAGATATAGCTCAAACGCTTTTCCCTCATCCCTCGGAACCAGTCTTCCCTGAAAGTAAATATCCGCCAGTAAAATCACAGAGGGCAAAAACCCTGATTCCGCCGCCTTCCCGAAAGATTCCGCCGCCTTAGAATAATCTCTCGCAGTACCTATCCCATCCCTCTGCATTATCCCAATCTGGTACATCGCATTGGGATATCCCTGCTCAGCAGACTTAACAAACCAATCAAATGCCTCTTTTCTTTCTTCTTCCGTCCAAGCTGTTTTCAACAGATAGTCCGCACACCTGAACTGATTGATGGGCTCCCCTTCACCAGCCATTCTCAAAAAGATTTCTTTGATCTTTTCCCCGAGTTCATCCTTCTGTCCTTTTTCGAAAGAGGAAATCTTTATCCTGGCGTCGTTATTTCCTTTGTTCGCAGCCGATATGTACAGACTCATAGCGTCAGAAATGTCATCCTCTTCGCTCATGAGAATATCTGCATACTGCACCTGTGCCAGTGTATGTCCCTGGTCGGCCGCCCTTTTGATCCACTCCCTATACAGTTCTTCGCTCTTTCCGAAGTTCGTCCCGTCCCTGTACATTATAGCCAGTTCATACTGCGATTCAGCAACTCCCGCTTCCGCCAAATCCGCGACAATTTCTGGGGATGACGATACCTTGTTATGGTATTCGGCACAGACGTCCTTTGCTTTGCCGTCTCTCACAATCTTCCCATCTTCTATCCATATGGCGCGATTGCACATTTCAGCCAGATCGTTGATGGAGTGAGATACAAAAACTACCGTCTTTCCGCTCTTTGCCATTTTTTTGAAGTGTTCCTTCGCTTTTGTCATGAACGCAGCATCGCCGACACTCAAAACCTCATCAACCAGCATTATGTCGGACTTCACGTTTACCATTATGGAGAATGCCAGCCTTCCAGACATTCCAGATGAATATGTCCTGACCGGATTGTCTATATATTTCGATATTCCGGAATATTCAATTATCTTCTCGATCTTGGAATCCATCTCCTTGCGGCTGAAACCGTACAATTCCCCCTTTAGGTATATGTTATCCCGCCCTGACATATCTGGATGAAAGCCCATCCCGAGCTCTAGAATGGATGCCACTTTCCCAGAACATTCTATCGTTCCAGAATCAGGTTCCATGATCCTTGCAATCATTGAGAGGAATGTGCTTTTCCCGCTACCGTTCCTTCCAACTACCCCGAGCACATCTCCCTTTCTGACATCCAAGGTAATTCCGTCCAGAACCTTGTTCTCAACGGTCTTCTTATGATTCCTACCGAGGATCCCTCCTTTTTTATCATGGTCTTCTACATCTATCTTGAAACTCTTGACGACATTCCTTATTTCGATGGCATTTTTGGGATTCATTTTTTCACAACCTTTCGGCGAATCCGCGTTTTAGTCTGCGGAATACAATAAGCCCCAACATCAATGAGACCAATGATAGCACCGTGCATGCAAGTAGAATCTTCAATTCAGGTATCTCTCCAAAATAGACCGCGCTGTGGAAAGCTTCTATGTAATATGTAAACGGATTCAACCAAATGACATTTCTCAAAATTCCAGATATGCTATCCGCCATGAAATACATAGGTGTCATGAAGAAGAATACCATGCTCATTGAGTTCAATGCATACTGAATGTCGTGGACATACACCGTCATAGAAGAGAACAGTAAGACATAGCCTATAGTGAATACTGCCATGAGTATCAGGACTATCGGGAGTATCAACAAGGATTCCCATTTCAGAGAGTATCCAGTTGCAGCGATTATGAAAAGGCTGATCGTATAACCGATTACCATGACGATAAAATTACTTATGACATAAGCCAAGACGATAATCTCCCTGGGAAAATACATCTTCTTTACCATTCCAGAATTGCCTAGTATCGTTCCGGCCCCTCCCGTCAGGTTAGAAATCATAAAACTGAACGGAAAGATTCCTGCGGCAATATATACCCAAAAATCCGGAATTGGAGAGACTCTTATCTGTGTAAAAACCACATAGTATACAATCAACATGATTACAGGCATGATGAAATGCCAACCGAACCCAAGGACGGAGTTTTTGTAGCGTCCGAATAGGTTCTTCGATATCAGGGACCTTAGAACATTTCTGGATTCATAGATTTCACGAAGATCGTCTCTGAAGTTGTTTCTTCTTCTGACTGAAACTGCTCCCTTACTGTCTTCTATCGTCATTGGTCACTGTCAATAGAAACTCTTAATATTAAAAGGGTGCAATACATTTATTTTCATATTTTTATAAACATTATTACATATATCGCAACTGGAATATCGGCATATCCACAACATCGCGTGCAATCGAATTACAGATGCTTTTCTAGAGTTACAACCACATCTCTTTATACCAATCCTCTTGATAAACTCATAAATCGTAGTTTAGGTCCACTTCTTTACTACAATCTACCATTCAAACTACAGACTTTTGGCTGGGAACACCACCTAGACAACATCGTCATCAACTATTCAAACGATTACGACTTCACACGGGTTTATTATTACACAATTACCACCTTAACGACTGGATCGTAATCGCCAAGAATTATCTGTAGAGTTTGTACCAAGGAAAAACGATCAATTACCCTGCCCCCATAACTTATGGCGCTACGTTCTATGCCCGCTATCTTAAAGGAGTTTGGCAGAGATACCTCTAAATATGCATTTCCTAAGTCCGCTGGACAGTTTTAGATACCATGATGTGAATTGGACTGTGTTACGGACCCCGGCAACCCACCACGAGGTCATTGAATGACTGTAATGGTCACGGGCGGGGATGGCTACATCGGAAGCCATTGCGTACTCGCTCTCCTCACTGCCGGCTATGACGTGATGACGTTCGACAACCATTCGACGGGCCATCCGGAGACGTCCATACGTCTCGCTAATCTTAGAACAGACGGCAAGTTTCATGGAACATGTGTCGGCGACCTTCTCGCCCCGGACGATCTCTCCCGGGCCTTCGCCGCCTACGATGTGGAGGCCGTCATCCATTTCGCCGCTCGGTCCCAAGTGGCGGAGTCGATGACCCAGCCGGCCCTCTACTACCGCAATAACGTCTGCGGCACTCTCAACCTTCTTGACGCCATGCGTGCCCATGGCGTTAACCAAATTGTCTTCTCCTCCTCAGCCGCCGTTTATGGGGAGCCAACATATGCCCCCATTGACGAAATCCACCCGCAACGGCCCGTTAATCCATATGGCCGGACAAAGCTCATTATCGAGCAGATTCTAGACGACTACAACCAGGCCTATGGCCTGCAAAGCGTCCGGCTAAGGTACTTTAACGTCGCCGGAGCTGACACTGCAGGCAGGATTGGCGAATGGCACGATCCAGAAACCCACCTCATTCCCAATATCTTACGGTCCACCTTCCAGACCGGAAAGACATTCACACTCTTTGGAGACGATTATCCCACCCGGGATGGAACCTGCGTTCGGGATTACGTGAACATCGAGGACCTGGCTGACGCACACATCTTAGCTCTTAAATACCTCCAGCAGGGGGGCGAGACGGATGTTTTCAACATCGGCACCAGTGAAGGCAACACGGTGAAGGAGGTGTTCACAGAATGTGAGAAAGTCACTGGTAAAAAGATTCCCCTCACGATCGGGGAGAGAAGGTCTGGAGATCCAGCAGTGCTTGTGGCGGATAATCGGAAGGCCAAGACGGTCCTTCACTGGAAGCCAAGCCGGACACTGGCAGACAGCATCAGAACCGCTTACGCATGGGAGCAGAGGAGGCACGTAAACTGATAATCAATGACGGCGAATTGGTCATCCAGCACCTTGTTCTGCCTTCCGATCCAGTGAATGGATCCGTCCCACTGTATGTCAGGGGTCAATTCACCGGTGACTTTCCACTCCTTCTACGTGCTGGTAGCTCATTGGACCTTCGCGCCCACTTTAACTTCTTTCCCCTTGGCAAGCTCCAGGCCTATGCTGACACGGGCCCATTGTTTCTACGTTTGACTTTCGAAGGAGTACTGACTGTGGACCTTTTCACTTACAGGCAGAACGAAGAGACTAAACAGGAGACCATCACGCCCCGCAGCGGGACACCTGTTGCCCTGAACCCAACCACAGGAATACTCATGGGCCTGGTCATCCGGGCAACAATCGACTCAGTGCTGAGGGGGGGCGAGTTTTTCTGCCGCCCCGACCACTCGACTGACATCCATCTAGCTCAAATCATCTGCACATACCATCGGGAATCCATTCTCCGTGATAAAATTGAGAGGATTTCCCAATACTCCAAAGAAAATCCATGGCTGTACGACCACTTGGAAGTCTACATCGTTGACAATGGGAGAACGGTCGAACCCTTCAACTATCGGAATATCCATCTTCTATCTGCCCCCAATTATGGCGGTAGCGCCGGATTCACGAAAGGCATAATGGCAGCCGAAAAAAACACCCATACCACCCACTTCCTCCTCAACGATGACGACGCTGAGCTGGACCCTGAAGTGCTTTTCCGTACCGTCGCCATATGCTCAATTCTGCGGAAAGAGTTAGCAGAGGCCATGCTGGGCGGGACCATGCTCTGTTTAGATGATCCCTGCCGGACATATGAGTCAGGAGCCGTCTACCGTGACCATCAGATTCATTCCCTGAATCGTCGCCTCGACCTGACCGACATCACGGCTAACGTGGCACTAGAAGACGAGACCGTGGCAGATTACTTCGGCTGGTGGTACCTCGTCGTCCCTCGGCGGCTAATTGAACGTAATGGGTATCCTCTGCCGCTCTTCTATAAAATCGACGACGTGGAGTTCGGCCTGAGAAACCATGTCCCTAAGCTCACCTTCTGCGGACTCTCGGTATGGCACCCCTCGTTCGCGAGCAACTACTCCGAGTCGAGCGTGTACTACACCTGTCGGAACAGTTTGATACTCGCTGCCGGCCGTGAAGGATTGGACAGGCGGACCGTGGAACAGTTTGTCGAAAAAGGCTGGTTAAACACAGCCTGCCTTAGATATCTGTCCACAGATGCCATGATCGCAGCAGTGAAGGATTTCCTCCTTGGCCCAGATAAGGTCTTCCGCATGTGCCAAGACGGACCAGTGAATATATCTAGATACATCTGGAGTCGGCCGGAAGAACTGCAGAAAGAACTCAAGCCGCGGAGGAGAGCCTCCGCTAGCTTCTTTTTCCGCAAGTACACACTCAATGGTCTCCTACTACCCTCAACCGGTGACATAAAGACTGACTTCGACGCCATGCGGACCGAGGATTTTTATCGGGCCGGCAGAGTACTTTATATACGTAACAGGGACCAAGGAACCTTGTGTCGGCGCAACCTCAAAACTGCAATCAGCCAGCTCATCCAACTCTGGATACTGAAGCGGAGGATTCTACACAACCTCACCGATATTAACAAGGCCTACCAGCGGGCACTACCGCTCTATTCCTCGGAAGGAGGCTGGCAAGAAATCTTTCGGTCCCACCGAGTCGTGATCGCTTACCCCGTTACATTAGCCCTTCCACTTATGCAAAATTTCTGCCACCTTCATCAACATCAAGGTCGGAATATCGGTCCTTCTCATGATCAGATGTCTGCTGAGGTCGTGCTGGGTGTTGACGTCCCATCTGATGCCAGAAAGAGTCTCCGGATCGTCACCCCATTCTTCTGCCATAAGTACATCCAACCAGCCGTCCAGGACTTTTCCAGAAATGGATGGTAGAAGGGAACCCCACAGAGATTTACTCTCGCGGGCGTACTCCAGAACCCCGTCGATGATTGCGGGGAAGACTCTGAGCCGAACAACCTCGTCAGCCGAAACCTTCTGCATGAACACAGGGCCTCCATTCTCACCTATGGCAAGGAGCGGGTGCTCTCCACTGCCCATAAAGAACTCTACAAGGTTCACATATGACGAGCAGAGGTGCTGATGCGAACGATCGCGAAACGTAATGTACCGACATCTGCCCTTTCCAGTCACGGCATAATAGCAACCATCTATCTCAACCCGTGAACCTAGATACCGTTCCAAGTCCCGCTGCGATGTGAAGCATTTGGTCGTGGCATCCACCACCAGAATCCTCCTAGCCTCACCAAGGACTTTTTTCAGGTAACACTAGTAGCGGTCATGACCCTCAGTCATGACCTCTTCCAGCCTTTTGCCGTTCCTTTTCACAAAATCACGGTAATGCTGCCGATCTGGAACTGCCTCCCCTTCATTCCCAGCCATCTCCTCCATATAGGCCATCAGAGAGACCGCGGTATCGCGGCATGAGAGGTCCTTCTGTCCAAAGACCTTCGCAGTCATCCGAGAAGTATAGAGATAAGTGGAAGGCTTCCTGCCGTCTAGTAACTGATACACTAACATCGGTATATAGCCGTCGCGGGAAAAGAACACGAGCCGGTCCACATCCTCCGCATGGTCCTGGATGAACCTCACAAACATCACATTGATCGGCCCTCCGAACCGCCTAGAAACCCTGTGCCAATAGGATTCTTCCGCATGAAAAGTCCAGCCTAGCATATCTACACCTACAAGGAGAGAGGATTCATAGCCCGGATATCTCTTCAAAAACCTCCGTTCCGGCCCATGGCTGGCAAAATACCGCTCCCGTAATGAAACCCATCTCATCGCTGACAGACCCCGGGACCGGGCTCTCGCAATATCTGCCTGGCGATTGTCCCCAATCATCAGCACCCGGGCAGTATCAAGGCCGAGATTCCCGAGCAGAAGGTCATACATCCGCCCGTCATGTTTGGAAAGGCCCACCTCCGAAGAGACGTAAATCCGGGTGTACTTGGAATAGCCCTGTTTGGCAACCAAACGCTCTAGTATGGAAGAGGACAAGTACATGTCAGAGACCAGTACAACTGTCTTGCCTTGCTCTATGGCATATCTGAAAACCTGGATAGCCGCCGGGTCTGCCCTAGCTAGGGTAACTTCTAATTCGACCTCGGTGTCCTTTAATCCCGCATAACGGGGGTCGATATGGGCATAGATGCCTTCGAGGCTGGTCTCCCGATTATCACGACGGGCCCTCCGTTCCGCCTCCATTCTGGCCTGCGCAAAGCCCACCAGCCCTTGTTCGACTTCAATATAGGCGAACAGATCCGATGGTCTGACGAACGGCCGAACAATCAATGTATCGAAGATGTCGAAGGCCACAGCATCTGCAGCATCGATAGCTTTCAGATATGCCGAAAGATCCATAGCAGAAAATCAGCTAGATTTCATCAGCCCTTTAACGAAGGAGTAGTAGGTAGTATCGGACTTAAACTTTGAGATCTGGCCCATTAGCTGTTCGCCTGAGATGTACCCCTTTGCTAAGGCTACCTGTTCTGGACAGCCGACGTTCTCCCGGCCCTCCTTTTCCTACTCCCTGATAAAGTTGCTGGCCTCGAACATACTTTCGAAAGTCCCAGCATCCATCCACCGCACCATGTCCGGCAGTACAAGCGCATGTAGCCTTCCTTCCTCCATATAAATACGATTGAGATCGGTAACTTCCAACTCACCCCGCGAGGATGGCTTCAGACGCTTGGCAAACCTGACCGCATCCCGGCCGTAGAAGTACAACCCTGTAACGGCCAGATCAGACTTGGGCTTTTTCGGTTTTTCCTCAAGAGACCACACCTGACCCGCCTGATCCATCTCGGCCACACCGAATACCTCCGGATTGTTCACTCTCTTGCAGAAGATAGTAGCTCCGTCTATCTCAGCCGCTGCCTTAGCCAGCAGAATATCCATCTCTGACCCGTAGAATATATTGTCGCCGAGTGCAAGAGCCACCCCATCATCTCCTATGAAATGCTCGGCGATTATGAAGGCATCTCCAATTCCTCTCTGAACCTCTTGAACGGCATAACTGAGCTTAATCCCGAACTGAGACCCATCGCCCAGAAGCCTCTTGAAACTAGACTCATCATCCTGACTAGTTATGACCATGATGTCGGTAATACCGGCCTTCATCAGAGTTGACAGCGGATAGTAAACCATCGGCTTGTCATAAACTGGAAGCAATACCTTTGAGACTCCCTGACTTGCAGGATACAAACGGGTGCCTTTGCCTGCTCCAAGGACGATTCCTTTCATCGTATAGCGATGCTTAACACTGTATTTAATCATCACTCAGGACTTCACTCTTTCAGACTATGACAAATAATTTTTCATCTGCCAACCATTCGAATTCGAACCAATGGTTAATAAAAATAGTTTCCAATCTATGCAATGGATTCATGCACATCCTCTCACATCCTGACATAGATTTCAAATTTTAGCCAATACACACCACTCATCCCTTGTAAAAACAATTAACTTGGCCGTTGTCATATAAGACATCGACGCCCGTTCCATTCTTGACGTGACAAATAGCACTCGTCGAACCACAAATGCAATAAAAACCCACGACAGCCCGGCTGGCCATGTCGATGAGCTACTCGCTTTCTCAGGGTCAAGAGCAACACCCAATTTCTCCAGATCGTGAACTGAGGTGTTCCGACCGAATTAATTACAGATAAGAATCTTCAATTCAAGTCCGACATCGGCGGTGATTGCAGGATCCCATGGTTGTGGACACTCTTGGTAATGCCGTTGGCATGGATGCCAACTTCGTACACGAAACAGTCTGGTCCAAGAGTGTTTTGGAAACGACAATCGGCCGGCTATAATGAAGACGAACTCCACAAGGATTTCAACCAGAGCAGACTGGTATAACAGTTCAAGCACATAAAATGCTTGCAAATCACAATGCATTCCTCGGTAAGTATTGCCATACCGCTCGCCGATGCTCATAACATAGTGCTCATGAGGTTGGCCCCACCTACACGCCGGCAGTAGTTGACGATGACCATGTCGAAGTCGTCATGCATTTACATCTACACCGAAATGCCGATTATGTCGATGACCTACTTGACCTGAGCACAACATGCTAGAAATTTCACGACTAACCGCGTCACAGTGGTAAAATCGATTCGGCAACCGCCTCAGACCACTTTGTAGCGCAGAATAGCACCCAATCCACCAAACGCAGCGAGTTGCCGGCCGCCGTCGTGACCGTCCGATACCACCAATACCCGGCCGTTCTGCGCCTCGACCGCCCGAACGATGCCGTCCAGATCCCTCTCACGCAGAACCGAATCGAGCACGAGAAGTGTCTCGACTGCACCGGCCTCCGCCGCGGCCTGCACTTGCGCCGGACCGTACGTAGCACAGCCATCCTTGGCAATCTCTGTCATCAGACGCTCGACAGCTTCCATCTCGGTGCCGACCGTCGAATCCCGCAGGACCTGGGCGCCTAGTCCGCTCTTGATGAGCTCGTTGACCCCGGCCATGCCTGACTGACCGGTATGCTGCACATAAACCCGTCCGAAAGTGCCCCGGGGCTGTTTCTGAAGATCGTCCGCCAGTCCCTCCTTCTCGAAGCCGGGGCCGAGCAATACCAGAGGCATCTCCGGTGCCGCGACGGTCTTAAGCTTAGCGATGATGAGACCATGGTAGTCGTCGGGGTGTCCCTTCTCGTCGTAGTCCTTGCCGGACCGCCCGGAGCGGACGGTGACAATCTCCTTAAGGCCGTTCTGCCGGAGAACGGCAACGGTTGCCTCGTCCTGGTCGAGGGACACGAAGACTATGCGTGGCTTGACGGTGTTGTTTACAGCAGCCTCGAGACGCTCAAGCTGGGTTTGCTTCCAGTGCGCCTTGCGGACGGACAGCGGACTCCCGGGCTCGATCATCAGACTGTGATGCTGACCGATGTCCTGCGGCCCCTCCATGATGGTGCCCAGAAGCCTCATGCGCAAACCTCCCTCGTCGTATTCGATCTTCTCGATCTTTACTCCCAGCGTCATGCGTTTCTTCTCGACCCGCTCCGCCCGGAGCTTGTCGTCGGCCTTCTCATCCCGCCTGGTGGTGGAAGCGGTGACCAGATCGCCTGTCTCGACCACGTTGTAAAGGTGCCAGATGTCCTCGTCCGTCTCAGGGAGGACCTTCACCTCCCCGAGTGCGCCGTTCCGACCCAGGATCTTCATAGTTAAGGTTTATGCAGTGGGCATTTATTCGTGTTTCGCTACGCCGAAAGGATTGGATCAGAATACCCTGCCGGAAGTCAGAAAGCTGACAATAAATGCAACTGCTGGCACTATGAATCGGCCCCGGCCGCTGAGACCGTTAAGGAGAGTCTTTCAGGCAACTTGTCGTGAAACCGACAGGACTCCGATAAACCGACTGAAAAGTTCAATTTATGGACATTTGTCGGCAATTGGACGGACGCTGTAAACTCTTGTAATAAGTGGCCCGTCCTCATTAAATAGGTTCGCCGTTTTTGTGTGATTCTCGATGGCAAGCAGTTATTTGGTCCTCGAGGATGGGACGGTGTATGAGGGCGAACCCTTCGGTTACCGCGCCCAAGCTTTCGGTGAGGTCGTTTTCGCGACCGGTATGTGCGGATATCAGGAGAGTCTCACCGACCCATCGTATCAGGGACAGATTCTCGTCATGACGTTTCCTCTGGTAGGAAACTACGGCACGACCGCCGACTTCTGCCAGTCGGACAGGGTGCATGCCCGCGCTCTTGTGGTCAAGGAATACTGCCGCGAGCCCTCCGATATGTACGGCGGTAAAACTATCGACGAATTCCTGCAGGACAACAAGATCCCCGGGATCTCCGGCGTAGACACCCGCGACCTTGTCATCAGGATCCGCAGCCGCGGCACGATGAACGGAGCAGTCACCGAGGACCGGGATGCCATCCCCGACCTCATCGAGAACCTCAAGAAGCTGCCGGCCCCCTCGACGGGCAACCTCGTCGCCGAGGTCAGCTGCAAGAAGATCCAGGAATTCCGTAGCGGGAAAGAACTCACCGTAGGTCTGCTTGACTGCGGCGAGAAATCCGGCATCCTGCGCGACCTCTGCTCGCGCTACAACGTCATCATGTTCCCCTACGACACGCCTGCCGACATCATCACAGAGTCCAAGGTACGCGGCATACTGGTCAGCAACGGGCCGGGCGACCCGGCCCAGTCTGTCATTCTCCGCACAACCGTCAAGACCGTCGCGGACCTAGCTACCCGGTTGCCGCTCTACGGCATCTGCTTCGGCAACCAGCTGACCGCCCTCGCCCTCGGCGGTCAAACTTATAAGATGAAGTTCGGTCACCGCGGCTGCAACCAGCCGGTGAAATACAACGGGCGGGTGTACATCACCTCCCAGAACCACGGCTTCGCGGTCAGCGAGCAAAGCCTTGAGGGAACCGGCCTGGTCGCGGACCAGTTCAACGTCAACGACCGCACGGTTGAGGGCATGCACGCCGAAAAGCTGCCGATCTTCACCACCCAGTATCACCCAGAGGCCTCACCCGGACCCTGGGACACCGCCTTCCTGTTCGACAAGTTCGGCCAGGTCATCAAGGAGGGACGCCTGTGAGAAAGAACTACAAGAAGCTAATGGTCATCGGCTCCGGTCCGATCGTCATCGGCCAGGCAGCCGAGTTCGACTTCTCGGGATCCCAGGCCTGCCGCTCCCTCCGCGAAGAGGGCTACAAGACCGTGCTGGTCAACTCCAATCCGGCCACCATTCAGACCGACCCCGAAACCGCCGACCGCGTCTACATCGAGCCCCTGCAGGCCGACATCGTTGCCAAAATCATAAAGAGGGAGCACGTGGACGGCGTCCTCTCCGGCATGGGCGGCCAGACCGCTCTCAACATATGCGAGGAGCTCGCCGAGAGCGGCCAGCTGAAGGAGCTGGGCGCCTGCCTGGTTGGCACGCAGCCAGACGCCATCGCCAAGTCCGAGGACCGCGAGCTTTTCAAGGAGACCATGGAACAGATCGGCGAGCCGGTCCCGCTGAGCTTCCCGGCCAACACCGTCGCGGAGGCCGTGGCCGCTGTGAAGAAGATCGGCCGGTACCCGGTTCTCATCCGCCCCGCCTACACCCTCGGCGGAACCGGCGGCGGCATCGCCCATAACGAAGAAGAGCTGACTTCCATCTGCGCCCTCGGTCTCGCCTACAGCCGCATCCATCAGGTCCTGATCGAAGAAAGCGTGCTCGGCTGGAAGGAACTCGAATACGAGGTGATGCGCGACTCAAAGGACAACTGCATCATCATCTGCAACATGGAGAACCTGGACGCGATGGGCATCCACACCGGCGAGAGCATCGTCTGCGCCCCCTGCCTCACCCTGTCCGACCCCGAACACCAGCGGTTCCGCTCTGCTTCGCTCAAGGTCATCCGTGCCCTCGGCATCGAGGGCGGCTGCAACATCCAGTTCGCG
>Ga0183095_10259_pt2 | contig 77428 bp, 66 predicted proteins | sample BioMet4_FD_130346 | JGI IMG/M metagenome (GOLD analysis project Ga0183095, IMG submission 130346) | Microbial communities from bioreactor (seeded with sewage sludge) at LBNL, California, USA - Biofuel metagenome 4 (v2) (version 3) | ecosystem: Engineered > Bioreactor > Anaerobic > Unclassified ... | reverse complement strand
TTATACTGCTTGAAAAAGACCTGATGGTTTTGGAGGACGGAATAATTGAAGGCAGAAAAACATATGCCAACATGATAAAATATAAAAAGATGACCGCCTCTTCAAACTTCGGCAACATGTTTTCGGTTCTTGCGGCAAGCGCGTTTCTGCCTTTTTTGCCTATGGCGGCAATTCAGCTTATACTGCTTAATCTGATATACGACCTTTCGTGTACGGCTATACCGTGGGACAACGTTGACAGCGAATATCTTACAATTCCGCGCAAATGGGACGCATCTTCCGTAAGCAGGTTTATGCTGTGGATAGGGCCTACAAGCTCTGTGTTCGATCTGACAACGTATCTGCTGATGTATTTTGTTATATGCCCGGCTGTCTGCGGAGGATTGGAGTTTAGCCGGATAAGCGACATCGCAGTGCGCAATTTATATATTGCAACTTTTCAGACCGGGTGGTTTATAGAATCAATGTGGAGCCAGACTCTTGTAATACATATGATACGCACACCTAAGCTTCCGTTTATAAAAAGCCGTGCTTCACTGCCAGTAACGCTTACATCCTTCGGAGGTATAGCGGTGCTTACAAGTATTCCTTTTACAAGCATTGGCGAGGGTCTTGGTCTTACTGCGCTGCCGGCTGTTTATTTTGCATACCTTGCGCTTATCGTAGTCTGCTACATGATTTTGGCTACGGTAATGAAAAAACTGTATATCAGAAGATACGGCGAATTATTGTAATATGTTTTGCGTAAAAGCAGTATTATAACAGCGAATATCAGGCTGACAGGTATTTTGAAGAAGATATAAATATATTAAGAGCCTATTTGGTTATGAAACTCATATTAATTTTGTATTAGGCACGGGACATCCTCTGTTTATCGGAGGATGTTTTTTTTGTATAAAAAATACGGTCGGCAAAGCTGCAAAATCATCTGCGGCAGCGGATAAAACTGTTTTTAAAAGATATGGCAAACGGCTTATGACATAAAATTAAAAATGCTTGAAGCATAAAAATATCGCAATATTTTTAAAACTGGGTAACAAGACTATGGTTAAAACAAATATGATTTTAATATGCAAAGCATATTGCAGGATATTTTAAAAACAAAGGAGGATCTAAATGAAATATACAGAAAAATTTAATTTGAAAAAGCCGGATCCGGATGATTTTTATAATATTGCCGATTTTAACGACAATACGGATATTATAGACGAAAATCTAAAAACGGCTTTTGAAAAAGCAAACGCCGCGCTTCCAAGCGATAGCTATACGGCGGCCGATGTGCTTAGCAAGCTAAAAACAGTAGACGGAAGCGGAAGCGGCCTTGACGCGGATTTATTCAAAGGGCAGAGCATTATACCTGCGGCAAACGGCGGCACGGGAGCGGCAACGTTAAGCGATTTTATTAAGATAAAAAGCGTTACGTCAACTGACATTAACGACATTACGGAAGCCGGCATGTATGCAATGGGAAACGCATATGCAAATTGTCCGGCCGACTGGTCTGTACTGCCGGTATTCCGTGCGGGAGGTGACGCGGCCCAGTTCTGCCTTCCGGTGCTTACGGACGAATTTTATTACCGCGCGGTAAACGTGGGCGGTACATGGCGGCCGTGGAAAAAGATAATAGATTCAAAAAATCTGGCGGCGTCAGTACAGAGTTTATTTACAGGAGGGAGCATAAGCGTGATAAGACAGATCATAAAAGGCACAATTGTATTGCCAAGCACAGCGGATAACGTATCAGCAACGGTATCGCTTACAAATGCAGCCAAAGCATATGTGGTAATAAACGGTTCCGGCAATGTGTCAGGCGAGTTTGGGGTTGTGCCGTACCTTGTGTCATTGACAACTGCGGCAATAACGCTGCGTAATAACACAGGGGCATCCTTTGTGGCAAGCTATCAAATAGTGGAATTTTATTAAAAGGTTGTCCGCAGGACTAATATGTGAAACTTAAATGTACGGATGATAAATAATAATTGCATAGAGCATGTGCATAAGAGTTAATAAGAACAGGACAAACAAAAAGGGAGCAGCCGTGCTCCTTTTTTTATATAAGAAATAGCTGTATTTTTCGGTTCGTGCCGTTTCGCGTAAAAAATGAAGTTTTGATAATTTTGTGGACATTGACTGATTTACACGGTACAATCATAGTATGCTTGTAATACATGATTAGAAAAGACATATATACTTGATGAAATCAGATTCGGTTGGCGGAATTGAAAGAATGGCAATATAAACAGATTTTGTTGAGATAGGTTTTAACTTTAAAATTCGCAGTTGTTATTTGACGTATATTCCTTATTGGGGCATTTTACGGATTGTGAATTTATTTGTATACAGGGAGAACAAAAAATGGACAAAATAAAAATATTGCAGATTAATAAACTGTATTATCCGGTTGTTGGAGGAATAGAAAAGATAGTTCAGCAGCTTGCGGAAGGGCTTAATGACAAAACAGACATGAAAGTTCTGGTATGCAGAAAAAAAGGAATGGGTAAAACCGAAAATATCAATGGTGTAGAGGTCAGAAAAGCTTCGTCATTAGGGATATATTTTTCAATGCCTGTTTCCTTTTCATTTTTTTTATGTTTAAAAAAGATGTCAAAAGACAGAGACGTACTGCTTTTTCACATGCCGTTTCCGTTAGGCGACATGGCGGCTTTGATGTCGGGATTTAAAGGCAAAATAGTTGTATGGTGGCACAGCGATATAGTTAAGCAAAAAAATATAATGTGGCTTTATGAGCCGATTATGAATAAATTTCTCAAACGCGCGGATTTGATAATAGTTGCGACAAAGGGACATATCGACGGGTCAAAATATTTGAATCAATACAGAAAAAAATGTGTTGTCATTCCGTACGGAATAGACGGAAAAATCATGAGGGATTCCAAAAGCTGCGAGGTTCGCGTAAAAAAAGACAAAGATATTAATTTTTTGTTTATAGGCAGACTGGTTTATTACAAAGGATGTCAGGTTTTGCTTGAAGCTTTTTCCAAGCTCAAAACGGGCAAACTTATTGTGGCAGGCGAAGGCGTATTGAAAGAAACTCTGAAAAAACAGGCGGAAAAACTGAAAATAACTGGAAGAATAAAATTTGAGATAAATCCGTCGGATAAAAGAGTTATGGAGCTTTATAGAAAATGTGATGTTTTTGTGCTGCCTTCCGTCGAAAGAAGCGAGGCTTTCGGACTTGTTCAGGCAGAGGCGATGGCTTACGGGAAGCCGGTTATAAATACAAGACTTGAAAGCGGAGTGCCGTATGTAAGCGTTGACAAGCTGACAGGCATTACCGTTGAAGCGGGAAATGCGAAAGAACTTTCGAAAGCAATGGAATATCTTATAGAAAATCCTGACGTTCGTGAAAAAATGGGTATTGAAGCAAAAAAGAGAGCTTACGAAAATTTTTCAGAGGAAAAAATGATTGAAAAAACGTTGAAAATTCTTAACTCTGTAAGCCGAAAAGTTGATTGAAAAGGGCAATGGTGGTATAATTAAAAGAATATTGTATAAATAAAGTATAAAACGGAGGAAGAATTTTGAAAATAGCGTTTGAGGCACAGCTTTTGCTTGACGAAAACAAAACGGGAATAGGATGGCTGGCTCATAATGTTGTATGCAGCATGAAAAAAATTGCGCCTCTCAACAGCTATACAATGAATTTTTTTCTTTTGTCAAAAAAGAGAATAAGGCATGAAAAAATAATACGACAATACGGAAGCATGGGATTTAACACAAATTGCTGTAAATGGTTTAATTATGTTTTATATAAAATACTGTGGAATTTTATACCTGTAAGCTACAGCTGGTTTTTTGGCGGAAATGCCGACGTTACGGTGTTTTTTAATTATTATATCCCTCCCGGAGTCAAAGGAAAAAAGATAACCCTTATTCACGATATGACATACAAGGTTTTTCCTGAAACGGTAAATAAAAAAACGCTGTACATGCTTAACATGAACATGGAAAAATCATGCAGGCGGGCTGATAAAATAATTACAATTTCTGAATTTTCAAAAAGCGAAATAATTAAATACATGGGTGTTGATAAAAACAAAATATCGGTTATGCCTGTTGGGGTTGACCATAGCCTGTTTAAGATATGCGAGGATAAATCAGCAATACAGTCGGTGCTTTATAAATACAAAATAAACAGCCCGTATTTTCTATATCTTGGAACTCTTGAGCCACGGAAGAATATTGAAGGAATGATAGACGCGTATGCCATTTTGAAAAAAAGAAATCCGGATGCGCCCGAATTTGTTCTGGCAGGCAGAAAGGGCTGGCTTTATGACTCTATTTTCGAGAAGGTCAAGCAGTATCATATTGAAGAAAGCGTTGTTTTTACAGGATATGTAGAAGAAGCTGAGGCGCCGCTTATTATGAACGGAGCATTGGCGTTTATGTTTGTGTCTTTTTACGAAGGATTTGGTATGCCGCCTCTTGAGGCAATGGCATGCGGAACGCCTGTTATTACGTCAAATACGGCGTCACTTCCGGAAGTGGTGGGTGACAGCGCTATTACTGTTAATCCATACTCGGCCGAGGAAATCGCACAGGCGATGGAAAAGCTTTACAAAAACGATAATTTAAGGGAAGAACTGTCGGCTAAGGGGCTAAAAAGAGCTGATGAATTTACATGGACAAAATCTGCCGAGGCTGTCATTTCGGCAATAGATAATATATAGTTAGCGAGGGTTTGCTTATGTACCCGTTAAAACTTATCCCTGTATATAAAAATTACATATGGGGCGGAAACAGGCTTGAAGAAATATTCGGCAAGCACAGCGGATATGAAAAAACAGCTGAAAGCTGGGAATTAAGCTGTCATAAGGATGGACTGAGCATTATCGAAAACGGAGAGTTTGCCGCAATGACGCTTCAACAGGTTATTGAGAAAAATCCTGATTTTGTAGGCAATAACAAGTCTTATGACGGAAGGTTTCCAATACTTACAAAGCTTATTGACGCAGCCAAGGATTTGTCGATTCAGGTACATCCCTCAGATATTACGGCGGACGCTTCCAAGGGCGAAAGCGGCAAGGCTGAGATGTGGTATGTAGTTAAAGCGGACAGCGGAAGCTATATATACTATGGTTTAAACCAAAGCGTATCAAAAGAAAAGTTTACAGCAATGGCTAAAAACGGAACGGTATGTGACGTGCTGAACAAAGTATATGTAAACGAGGGCGAAGTGTTTTTTATCCTTCCGGGAACTATACATGCAATAGGAAAAGGCTGCCTTATAGCGGAAATACAGCAGAGTTCAAATACCACATTCAGAGTGTTTGACTATAACAGAACCGATGCGAAGGGAAACAAAAGACAACTGCATCTTGAACGCGCGGTTGAAGTGATCGACTATACTCCTATAATTCCCGACAGAACATCAAACAACAATATGATTTCAACTGATGATTTCTGCTTTTCAAACATATTTGAATGCCGGTATTTCAGAGTTGCAAAAATAACATGTGAAAAAGCAATTACTCTCAACTGCTCAAAAAAAACATTTCAGGCATTGCTTTTCATAGACGGTTACGGGAAAATAGTTTTTGAAAAAAAGGAATATCTGTTTAAAAAAGGCGACAGCTTCTTTATTCCGGCGGGGATGGGAAGCTATAACATAATCGGAAAATATACATTGCTGTTGTCGAGCATGTAAAAATTCAGGAGGCAGAAAATGAAAATTACAGCACTTATTATGGCAGGAGGCAGAGGAGAAAGATTTTGGCCAAAAAGCAGAAAAAATATGCCAAAACAGTTTCTGTCGCTTACCGATGACGGTAAAACAATGATACAGCTTACTGTTGAACGCATACTCCCTCTTGTTAATATGGAGGATATATATATATCAACAAACCAGGACTATAAACAGCTTGTTTTACAGCAGCTTCCGCTGATTCCGGAGGAAAACATTATTTGTGAGCCGATAGGAAAAAACACTGCGCCGTGCATAGGTCTTGGCGCTGTTCATATAAGCAGAAAATATGAGGATGCGGTTATGCTTGTGCTTCCGAGCGACCATCTTATAAAATATACGTCAATGTTTATCTCTACGCTTAAAGATGCCTGCACAGTGGCGCAGGAGGGCGAAAATCTTGTAACAATAGGCATTACGCCGGATTTTCCTGAAACAGGCTACGGTTATATTAAATTTAATCCGGATAAAATGGATGATGTTACAGGCAGAGCCTTTGCCGTAGACAGGTTTGTTGAAAAGCCTAACCTTGAAACAGCCAAGGAATATCTTGCTACAGAGCAGTATTTGTGGAACAGCGGAATGTTCGTTTGGAAAGTTTCCTCTATACTTAATGACATAAAAGAGTTCATGCCTGAAATATACGACGGGCTTATGAAAATAAAAAACGCAGAGGGAAAAGAAAATTACGAGGGTGTGCTTATTAAAGAGTTTTCAGGCTTTGAGTCAGAGTCAATAGACTACGGCATAATGGAAAAAGCGGACAACATATATATAATTCCCGGAACATTCGGCTGGGATGATGTAGGAAGCTGGCTCGCGGTGGAGAGGATTACAAAAACGAATGAATTTGGAAACGCCGTAAAAGGAAATATTATTACGGTAAACACAAAAAATTCGATTATTCAGGGCGCAGACAAGCTTATTGCTGCTGTAGGCATTGAAAATATTATTATTGTGGACACCGATGACGCAACTCTTGTTTGCAGCAAAGACAGTGCGGCTGACATTAAAAAGGTGCTTGAGAATCTTAAAATCTGCAACAGAAACGAATACATCTGAAAAGCATTGGCATCCTGAGTATAAAAGCATCAATGCTTCAGACAAAGGAATAAAAAATACCAGAGCGTTTGAAAATGTTCGGGCTTACAATTAAATATCCGTATAAAATCAAAGGAGATAAAAACATGAAGAATGCTTTAATTACAGGAATAACGGGGCAGGACGGCAGCTATCTTGCGGAGCTTTTGCTGGAAAAAGGCTATAAGGTTTACGGAATAATGAGAAGAAAAAGCGTTGTTGATTATGGCAATGTTGAACATATTAAAGACAAAATAAATTTTATATATGCGGACATGACAGATATAATTTCGCTTATAAATGCAATGAATGTATCACAGGCCGATGAGGTATACAATCTTGCCGCACAGTCGTTTGTTGCCACAAGCTGGGAGCAGCCTATCGCAACGGCAAATATTGACGCCATTGGCGTTACAAACATGCTTGAAGCCATAAGGACAGTAAAGCCTTCCGCAAGGTTTTATCAGGCGTCAACAAGTGAAATGTTCGGGCTTGTTCAGGAAATACCGCAGAAGGAAACGACGCCTTTTTATCCGAGAAGCCCGTACGGAGTTGCAAAGCTTTACGGACATTGGATTACAAAAAATTACAGGGAAAGCTATAATCTTTTTGCATGCTCAGGTATTCTTTTTAACCATGAAAGCGAAAGACGGGGCAAGGAATTCGTTACAAGAAAAATTACAAGTGCGGCGGCAGAGATAAAATACGGACTGCGCGACTGTGTTGAGCTTGGAAACCTTGATTCAAAGCGCGACTGGGGGCATTCAAAGGATTATGTAAAAGCCATGTGGCTTATGCTCCAGCAGGAAACTCCGGACGACTACGTTATAGCAACAAATGAAACAAGAACGGTGAGGGAGTTTGTTGAAACCGCATTTAAACATGCCGGCATTGAAATAAAGTGGCAGGGCTCAGGCATTAATGAAACAGGAATTGACGCTGCTACGGGAAAAACCGTAGTAAAGGTAAATAAAAAGTTCTTCAGACCGGCAGAAGTAGATATTCTTATAGGAGATCCTTCAAAGGCTGAAAATAAGCTTGGCTGGAAGAGAGATATACCTTTTGCGCAGCTTGTTGAAAGAATGGTTAAAAATGACATTGAGCTTACCAAAGCAGAAAATCATTTGAAATAAAAGGAGAGATTTGATGAAAGCCCTGGTTATCGGAATAGACGGGTTTGTCGGCGGTCATTTAAAAAAAGAACTTATTTCAAACGAATATGATGTATTTGGGACTTCGCTGAGCGGCAACGGTGAAAACACCGGAAAAATGAATATACTGGACTATGACTCTGTATACGGCACGATAGAAGCGGCAAAGCCGGATATTATATTTAATATGGCCGGACAGGCATCTGTAGCTGAGTCGTGGGAAAAGCCAAAGCTTACATTTGACCTTAATGTGGGCGGAACGGCCAATATTTTGGAAGCAATAAAAAAGCTTAACAAAAGCATAAAGCTGCTTGTTATAGGCTCCTCAGACCAGTATGGCATAATTTCAAAGGACAAAAGCTTTGTGGACGAAAATGTGCCGCTTAATCCTTCTACGCCGTATGCTATATCAAAGTGTACACAGGAACAGCTTGCATTGCTGTATTCAAACGTTTACGACATGAATGTATATCTTACAAGAAGCTTTAACCATATAGGAATAGGACAGAAAAAAGGATTTGTAATACCCGACATAGCAAGCGGCATTGCCGATATTGAGGCAAAAAAAACAGACAGGCTTTTAGTAGGCAATTTGTCGGCTTCAAGAGATTTTTCTGATGTAAGAGATATTGTAAGAGCATACAGGATGATTGCTGAAAACGGGAAAAAAGGCACGGTATATAATGTAGGCAGCGGAAAAGCATATTGCATTGAAGACCTTATGAATGAAATGATTGATATGGCAAAATGCGAAGTAAAGGTTGAAAAGGATCTAAGCAGAATAAGAAAATCAGACATGCCTGTAATCAGCTGCAACAATAAAAAACTTATTGATGATACCGGCTGGAACCAAAAGTATGACATTAAAACAACACTGAGAGATATTTTGGACAGCTTTAGAAAGGCAAATTGAAACAGTACACATTTTTTGCCCTGTGCTGGCGCTGTGCGTTTATGCGGACAAAGCACAAACCGCTTTGCAAGCGGGCATATTTAATCAAGGAACATAAATTTGCCGGAAAATGAGCTTCTTTCAAGAGAAGATGTTAAGTATTTTTATGATACTCTAAAAGAAATTATATTAGGGTAAGATAGGATAAATTCATTTATGAAAACTGTAATTTCATATTTTAGAAGAATATACAATGCAAGGTTTTTTCTGATACATCTTGTAAGATGGGATATAAAATTCAAGTTCAGGCGTTCAAAGCTGGGACTATTATGGACGATTTTGCAGCCGCTGCTGCTTACCATGATAATTGCGGCTGTTTTTGGCTTTGTATTCAAGCAGAAAGTAGGTACATATGCGCCTTATATACTTTCGGGAATACTTGTGTGGGATATAATATCAGCGGCGGTAATCGGCAACGGAAGTTCATTTATTCAGGCGGAGGCATACATTAAGCAGTTTGCTCATCCAATTATGATATATCCGATAAGGGCGTCGCTTGTGTCAATAATAAACTTTTTGATTGCCACAACAGGTTTGTTTGCATGGGTTTTGTTTGTATATCCCCAGAACGTTTTAACGGCGATTATATCTTTGCCGCTTACGGCGTTTATTTACTTTATAATGGCATGGTCGATTTCCGTCATATCAAGCCACATGTATGTGCGGTATAGGGATTATCCTTTTGTGATGTCTTTAGCCCTGCAGCTGTTATGGTATTTATCGCCTGTATTTTTTAAAGAGGAGATGTTTTTAAGCAATCCAATGCTCCATGTACTGTTTGTTGTAAATCCTATAACGCATATTTTAATGCTTATGAGACAGCCGTTTTTAAGCGGATGTTTTGCAGATACCGTAAGCTATGTTTATTCGTTAAGCATTGCGGCGATATTGCTTATAGTAGCATGGAGCGTAAACAGCAAGTGTGAAAAAACAGTAATCTATTACTTATGATTTAAGGTGGTCATATATGGGGAAAAGCAGCATAACAGCTAAAAATGTTTATCTTGACTATCCATCAACAGTGTATAACAGAAAAACACTCAAACAGACAGTTTTTGAGCTTATTAAATTACAGAAGCCGCAGAAAATTCTGCATGATGTTCATGCTTTGAGAGGCGTAAGCTTTGAAATAAATGAAGGCGAAAGAGTAGGCGTAATTGGACATAACGGCGCAGGCAAAAGCACACTGTTAAAGGCTATTGCCGGCATTTATCCTATAACCGGCGGAGAAATAAAAATAAACGGAACCATACAGAGCCTTTTTGATCTGTCGGTTGGTTTTGAAATTGACGCCACAGGGCGTGAGAATATTGCATACAGAGGCCTGCTTCTCGGAGAGACACCGAAAAGCATAAAAGAAAAGACGCAGGATATAATCGATTTTGCAGAGCTTGGCGAATTTATCGACTATCCGGTTAAATCATATTCATCGGGAATGATCGTAAGGCTTGCGTTTGCGATTTCAACAATGGTTGAAGGCGATGTTTTGCTGCTGGATGAAATATTCGGAGCAGGCGACGCAAAGTTTATGAAAAAAGCAAAAAAAAGAATTATGGGTCTTATTGAAACGGCGAAGATACTTGTTTTTGTTTCACATGATTTCAGTGCGGTGAAAGATCTTTGCAACAGAGTCATATGGCTTGATCACGGACAGATTAAAATGGATGGCGACGTTGATACGGTTATAAATGAATATGTAAGGGTAATGGGACTGTAGGTGGAAAAATGGGAAATTATTTAAGCAAAAAATACATCAGAAACAGGCTTAGGATAAGCCGTATTTATACTGAAAATAGCGAAAACTTGCAATCTTATGTAAAAAAACGCATAGAAATTAGAGGGTTGTCTTCAAAAGAAGCGGAAAAATACATTGTTTCGGAAAACAAGGGAATCAAAGGCAGGCTTATAAAATTTGCGTTTAACCATAAAGAAATTATAAAACGATTTCCGTATTTCGGCAAAAAAATTTTAAGCGTTAAAACCCGTATGCTTAAGCAGTCGGTTGCAACGGCAAACGAGGCAATAGATGTAGGGCCTTATTTTGAGATGTACAAAACGGATTTTATAGCTAAAATATACGAGGTTATGCTTCAAAGGAATGTTGATGAAAGCGGCATGAAAAACTGTATTGCCGCAATGCGAAACGGAGCGAGCAAAGGCGCGATTGTTTATATAATAAGTTCTTCCGAGGAATTTGGCGGAAGAATGAAAATATTGAATATAGAGCAATATAAGAAAGAATATAAAAGATATGTAAATAAGACAAGAATAAACACAATGCCGGTACTTGGAAGAATAATATCGCTGTACACTCTTAAGGGACAGATCAATGAGCTTTATGACAGGGTAGAAAGAACGGAAGAGATTTCAAACAATAACAGCGAAAAATTATTTAAAAAGCTTGATGTTATAAACCGCGGCATAACAAGCAAGAACGATAAAATGACCGAACAGATAATTCAAAACAGAGCTTTGATTGGCAAGCTGGGCAAAAATCTGATTGATTTGAATGATATTATATTGCAGAACAAATCGAGGATTGATTCATCGTTAGATATTCAGACAAGTTTATCTGAAAAAGCGGATTCGTCGTTGATGATACAGACTGAACTATCTGAAAAATTAGACAACCTGCCTCAGTTTATTGCAAGCATAGGCATTAAGAATAAAAGCATGGTTACAAGCGTAAGCGGCGGAGTGATCGCGGTAAATGCGGATGATTTTATTTTTGGTGTGCCGTCAGAAGAATGGGGCCTTGCTATGTTTTTATCATCCTATGGTCATTTTGAGTACGGCACAGAAACATTATTTGAGAGCATTGTGGAAAAAAACATGACGGTGCTTGATATAGGCGCAAATCTTGGCATGTTTACGCTGAGAGGGCTGAAAAAGGGTGCCGTGGTATATTCTTACGAGCCAACTCCTGCAACATTTTCAATACTAAACCAGAATATAAAGGCAAACGGATTTGCTGAATCTGGAAGAACCTACACTTTTAATGTCGGCGTATCGGAAAAAGCCGGAAGAGCAAAGTTTTCAATAGTTGACGGGATGTGTGGCCATAACTCGTTATATGCTGAACGCAAAGGGCTGAAAACGATAGATGTCGGGCTTGTTTCGATAGACGAGCATATGAAGAACGCAGAAAAAATAGATGTTATAAAGATGGACATAGAAGGCGAGGAATATTTTGCTCTTAAGGGAATGCGTGAGACCATAAGGAAAAATCCGCAGATTAAAATATTGATGGAATTCGGGCCTGGGCATATAAAAAGAGCAGGCGTAAGTTTTGACGCCTTTTTTGCGCTTATTGATGAGCTTGAATTAACGTATAAGCTTATAGATGAGAAAACAGGCGACGTTACGAATATCACAAGAGATGAACTTGAAAAAGTGTTTTCAGTCAATTTATTTCTTGAAAAAAGAGAGGCGTAAAACTGTATGAGAATTTTAATTGCCGGAAGTGTAATGTCAAATGAGGGCTACGAAGAAGAACGTCTTGTAAGAGGACTGGAAAAAGAACTTAAAAAAAATCATACAACAGATGCGTTTCTGCTTCCTTTTACAAGAAATTTTCTTACGCTTCCGGAACAGATTTTGGCTTGCACTCTTTTGGACGCAAGCGAGTGCGATATGCTTATAACGGTTGGTTATCCTGCATGTATGATTGAACATAACAAAAAAGTGGCATATCTTTTTGATGCCGCACCGCATTTTTGGGAATACTGGGACAGCCAGTATGGCGTATTGTGTAACAATCAGTATTTAAACATAAGAGATACGGTAAACAAAATAGATAAAAAAATTCTCTCAAAAGCCGATAAAGTCGTATGCGGTTCAAAGCTGCTTTCTGACGATATTAATAAAAGACTTGATATCAAAACCGAAACAATGTATTGCCCTGCTTTTGATTTCGATGAAAGCGACAATGAAAACGACAAGAAGTATATTTTGGCGGAAAGCGAGCTTTTACCGTTACAGAGGCCGGAAGTACTGATTGAGGCCGCAAAAAAATTAAATGACTATAAATTAAAACTTTTTGTTCCAAACGCAGATATTGTATACAAAGAAACTTTTGAAAAATGGGTATGCAGCGAAGGCTTGCAGGAAAAAATAAAAGTTTTATACAGACCGGCCGGAACAGAGGACTACAATAACGCTTCGGCATATATTACCTCTGACTTTGAGGCAAGAAGAATACCAAATTCATTAATTAAAGCTGTTAATGCAGAAGTACCTGTGTTTTTTGCACAAGACTGCGGCGCAGAAACGGAAATACTTAAAGGATATGGCTTAAAAATAGCTTTTTCGGCGGATAAGTGTGAGAATATCACAGATAAAAATATAGTTTATATGGGTAAAAACAACAGCGGCGCTTTTAAAAGCGAGGATATTTCAAGCTTTGCGGAAAGGCTGGCGGAATTATGAAAATAGCGCTTTTTAACGGCATGTCGCCTTTTATAAGAGGCGGAGCTGAAATACTTGTTGATGATTTATATGATGAATTAAAAAAAAGAGGACATAGTGTCACACTTTTCAGAATACCTTTTCCCAATAACTATGAAATGCCGTTGATGCAAACAATGCTTGCGGCAAAGCTGTTTGATTTTAGCGAATATGACAGAGTAATTGCATTCAAGTTTCCTGCGTTTTACGCGGTTCATCCCGGAAAGGTTTTGTGGATTTTTCATCAGTTCAGACAGGTTTATGAGCTTTACAACAAAGAATACGGTTTGTCTGATAAATATGAAAGCCATATCGCGTTAAGACAGCTTATAAGCGTATCTGATAAAAATTCGTTTGAAAACGCAAAACACATATACACAATTGCCGCAGAGGTTACAGAGCGTATGAAAAAATACAATGGCGTCGATTCTGTGAAAATCAATCCTCCGCTGAAGGATTTTGAAAAATACAGCTGCAAAGCATATGGCGATTATTTGTTTTACCCAAGCAGAGTTACAGATTTAAAAAGACAGCTTCTTCTTGTATCCGCAATGAAGCATACGAAAACAAATGTTAAACTGGTTATTGCGGGTATTTGTGAAAACGATAAATATTTAAGCCAAATCAAGAGTCAAATAAGCGAAAACGCGCTGGAAAACAGGGTAGTATTTGAAAACAGATGGATCAGTGAGCAGGAAAAGCTTGATTACCTTGCTAACTGTTTGGCCTGCGCGTTTATACCATACAAAGAAGATTACGGCTTTATAACATTGGAAGGCTTTTATTCGTCAAAAGCTGTGTTAACCTGCGTTGATTCCGGAGGGCCATTAGAATTTGTTGAGGACGGGAAAACCGGATACATTACGCAGCCTACGCCTCAGGCGCTTGCGGAGGCTATGGATAAACTATATGCCGACCGCAAAAATGCTGAAAAAATGGGGCAAGCCGCACGAAAAGAAATTATTGACAGGAATATAACGTGGGATGAAACTGTTAGGAGGTTATTGTTATGAAAATAGCCTGGTTTACACCTTTTTCGAACACAAGCGCCATAGGAAGAGTAAGCAGGGAAATATGCGAAGTGCTGGCGGAGAACAATGATGTCGATATATGGACGCAGCATAAGGAAAATTTGATTGAAACAAACTTGAATGTCATACATTTTGACAGCAGTACAAGTGCTGACAGGCTTAAGACATATGATTATATTTTTTATAATGTTGGAAACTTTGCCGGCAACCACAGAGAAATTTATGATATGCTTTCAAAGAAAAAAGGATATGTTATTCTTCATGATCAGACGATGTCCGGATTTTGGGGACAATATTATCTTTTTAATGAATTTGGCGGGGATTCGGCAAACGGATTTCAGCCATATAAAGATCTGATTACAAAATATTATGGCTATGAAGCCGGAAAGCTGTGCCGGGAGGCATATCAGTCGGATGTATATCCGATATATGCTTACAGGCACATGGAAGATTTTAAGCTTATAGAGCCGTTTATGGAAAATGCGCTTGGCGTATTTACCCATGCTGAATTTTTTGCGGAAAAGTTAAAGGATATTTTTAACGGAGAAATATCTTTTTCATATCTTCCGTGTAAAATTCCGGCAAAAGCGGAGTGCAGAGATGAAAAAATAATTGATATTATAAAAAAAGCAAGAAGCGAAGGACGGAAAATACTTGTTTCAAACGGAATAGTGCATCCTGTAAAATTAATTGACCGGCTTACGGATGTGCTTTTCAAAAATGAGAATATCGCGGAGAGGATATGCTATATTGTTATAGGTTCCTATGGTGGTGAATACGGGCAAAAGCTTGCGGAGCTTGGGAAAAACAAACTGAAGAACTGTCTTTATATGATGGATTATCAGCCATATTCTGTTATGGAATATGCGCTTGAAAACGCCGACATGTGCGTTAATATGCGATACCCGAATTCTGAGGTCTGCTCGCTTTCTCTTTTGGAACAGATGTCATATTCAAAGCCGGTCCTTGTATTAAACAGCGGGATATACGGTGAAATACCGGACGAGTGCGTAATAAGGATTCAATATGAAAATGTTGAAAAAGAAATCTACAATGTGCTTAATACATTTGATGAAAATGTTGAAATATACAGGCAAAAGGGTATAAATGCCGGAAAGTTTATAAGCATGAACTGTACGGCAAAAAAATATGCCGAGAGACTGCTTGCTTTTGCCGACAGGGCAGAGATTTTTGCAAAAACGGCGGCATTTGAAAACGAATTTTTGGATCTGCTTTCAGATAAGCTTAGATATCTTGGAATAAATGAAACCACGGCTCAATCGACAAGCACAAAGGTTGTGGATATAATAGAAAATATGTTTTCTGACACGGTAAGAAAAACAGACGGTAAAACCCTTGGTGTATGGGCTGGGTTTACATATAAAATACAAGGCCTGAACAGGGAAGGAATATCAAGATTTATAGCAAGCGTATCAGAAAACCTTGTTAAATACTACGATATTGACATTGAGGTTTGGACGTATTCGTTTAACGAAGAAGGAATGAAAATTTGTTTTAAAAATATTCTTGATGACGATAAATACAAAAATCATATTAAAATAATTACAGAAAAAAACTGGAAAAGCAAACTTGAGTATTCGGAGGGCACAGCGGAACAGCTGGGGGAAATAAATGAAACGAACGACAGATTAAGCGCTGTAGCCTGTGAATTTTCAAAAGCCGATGTTTTTGTTCCAATAATTATTTATCTTGATAACGTAATCGGAACAGGGAAAAGAATTGCTGTGCCGGCGCACGATATGTCGGTTGCCGCGCATTACGATGAATTCATTGCAAGGGACAGCCTGTATAAATCAAGGCATTTGGATATATTATACAGAGCGGAAAACATTGCGGCATATGATGCAAGGTTTTTCTCGTTATGTAAAACGGTAATGCACAATCATATTTCAAAATACGTAAGAAATGCCGCAAAAAGCAATTTAAGCTATGTATATGTTCCTGTAAACATATCGGAAAAACAGCAGGAAATATTGACTACAAAAGCGGAATTATCAGAAAAGTTCGGGTTATCGGATAAATATATGTTTTATCCGACGCAGATAAGGCCATATAAGAATATATTGACTCTTTTAATGGCTTTTAACGAAATAAAAAATAAGTACGGCGATTTAAGCTTAGTCCTTACAGGCAATGTAAGCGAATGGGATGAACTTGTTAAATACATAAAAGACAATGGTATTGAAAACAGGGTCATACTTACCGGAAATGTAACAAATAACGAGTTGTATGGTTTATATAAATATGCGGATATAATTCCGGTGGCTTCCAAAGTTGAAGGCGGCTTCCCGCTGCAGGCTGTTGAAGGATTTTTGGCAGATGCGCCTGTCATATTGCCGGGTATAGATGTTGTGGAGGAAAGAATTGAAAGCTGTGGTTTTACAAAAGAAAACTGCGGTGTTTATATTTTCGATGTGAGTGACTTTGAAGATCTTGCGAAAGGAATCTCAAAAGCGATTGAGGATAAAAGCGGATATATCAGCAATCAGAATAAATTTGCAAAAAAACTTCTGAGCTGGAGCTGGAAGGACGCGGCAAAGCAGTATTATGAAATTTTGTTTGGGAAAACGGAGAAATAAGGTATGAAAAAAGGCGCTTTTATATTTTTAACAGTAATGGTTATGACTATATTATATATAGTTCCGGCATTTTCAGAAGAAAAGCCTGCCGATGTGGTGATTTCAACAGATATTGCCAAAGTCCAGACCGAAGACGTGATAGCCGGAAAAGTAACAATTATATTTAGCAATACCTCTTTATATAATAAAAATGTTAAACTTTCTTACCATATCTACGATGAAAACGGCAATGAAATAGCCTATGAAAACGAGAGAACGCCGGTTGTGCTTAACGGAAACCAGGCGGTGATGCCGTTTAAACTGGATATAAACAAAACATCGTCTGTTTCCGATTTAAAGGCTTTTAAGCTTAAATTTGATTTGATAGACGAACAAAACCTGTTTTGGTTTTCTAAAGCGGAAAACATCAAAGCCGAGTTTTGTGAAATAACCTATCACACCAGTTTTAAAATTGCGTTTCTTAATAACTGGCATAAGATATTTGCAAAACAGAAAATCAGGCTTGTATTAAATGCGGCGGGCCTTATACTGATGGTTTTACTTATTTCAAAATATAGAAAAGACTATATTGTGTAATGGTTTTTATGATAAAAAAAGCTTCAAACAAAAAGCCGGATATACCTGAATGGCTCATTCTTCCAGGTGCATCCGGCTTTTTGAAAAGCTATACTCATGCTTTAATCGCGTCTGTACAAATCCCTTGTATAGACCTTTTCCTTTACATCGTCAAGCACGGATTCATATCGGTTTGCAACTATTGTATTGCTTCTTTGCTTAAATATATCAAGATTATTTACGATTTCGGAACCAAAGAATGTACTTCCGTTTTCAAGCATAGGTTCGTATATAATTACTGTAGCACCTTTTGCTTTTATTCTTTTCATAACGCCCTGAATTGAGCTTTGACGGAAATTATCGCTGTTTGACTTCATTGTAAGTCTGTAAACGCCGATTATGATTTGCTTTTCCATGTTTTTATCATAACTGCTTGAACCTGTGTATCCGCCTGCCTTTTCAAGCACGCGTTCTGCGATATAATCCTTTCTTGTTTTGTTTGCTTCAACAATTGCGCTTATCATGTTCTGGGGAACATCATTATAATTTGCAAGAAGCTGTTTTGTGTCCTTAGGAAGACAATAGCCGCCATAACCGAAAGAAGGATTGTTGTAGTGACCGCCGATTCTTGGGTCAAGACATATTCCGTCAATTATTTCTTTTGTAGAAAGCTCGTGAATTTCCGCATATGTATCAAGCTCATTAAAAAAGCTTACTCTTAAGGCGAGATATGTGTTTGCAAAAAGCTTTACGGCTTCGGCTTCCGTTGAATTTGTAAAAAGAACATCAATATTTTCTTTTATTGCACTTTTCTGCAAAAGTTCTGCAAATACCTTCGCCGCTTTTACAAGCTTTTTATTTTTTTCATCTCTTCCGACTATTATACGGCTTGGGTAAAGATTGTCATAAAGGGCTCGTCCTTCCCTTAAAAATTCCGGACTGAACATTATATTTTCATTTCCAAGCTCTTTTATTATTTTTTTTGTATACCCTACGGGTATGGTTGACTTTATAACTATTACAGCTTCTTTGTTTAACTTTGTAACAAGCTTTATTACGTCTTCAACAGAGGACGTATCAAAGTAATTTTTCTTTAAATCGTAATTTGTAGGCGTGCTTATAATTACAAAATCAGCGTTTTTATACGCCGATTCGCCGTCTGTTGTGGCAGTAAGATCAAGATTGTGATTTTCAAGGTATTCCCTTATTTCCAAATCGTCAACAGGCGATATTTTTCTGTTTACCTTATCTACCTTTTCCTTTACTATGTCAACTACTTTTACGCAGTTGTTCTGGCTTAACAAAACTGCGTTTGAAAGACCTACATAGCCCATTCCCGCTATTGCTATTTTCATTTTACCCCTCCAGAATTGCCCCTATGCAATTACCTCCCACAGTAATTGCCGCCTTGCTTGTTTTTTGAATCTTTAAATACATGTTTTTTGCCTATTATGTAATTTAAAATAATTACAAGAACAGTCAAAAAAATCTTACATGGCAGTTTTTCCAAATGCAGTACTTCTACCATAAAAATCAAACCGAACCAGTCTATAAGAAATGTTGCGCCTCTTGCAATCAGGAATCGCAAAAATTCCTTTGCAAGACCGGTAAGGTTTTTTGCATGGCTGTTAAAAACAATGTTTTTATTTAATACGTATGCTGAAAGTTTAACTATGACCAACGTAATAAAATTTGATATTTTATAATCAATTCCATAGTGCACAAGCAGCTGAAATAAAACAACATTTTCTACCGATGTCAAAACACCAAAAATTCCATATAAAATAAATTCACGGTTAAAAACTTTTTTTATTATCCTGCTTATCATGGCATAACTCCTGAATTTTTTATTCATATGCTGTTTTTAATACAAGGTGGCAGAACCATGTTTTTGTGTTTGACATATAAATATATAATTTTTAAAGCGATTTATTTATCGTTTTTGCAATCCAGCTTTCTTACCCTATACTGTACGTCTTCGAGTATTTTGCGGTTGGATGCGATAATATCGCCGAGAAGTGCCATAATAATTGTCTGAAATCCCATGAGTATAAGTATGGATGCAAGTATAAGCGACTGTGTGTGTCCGTTTCCGTTTCCGACAGACATAAATACAAGAAACCTCAACCCCACGATTACGCCTATTGCAAAAAGTATAACGCCTATTGTGCCGAAAAATTTAAGGGGTTTATACATTATAAATGAACGTAAAATAACAGACGCCGAACGCTTCATATATTTCCACATGCTTGAAAACAGTCTTGACGGCCTTGTTTCGCCGTTTGTTCTGATAGGAACGGACGTAATGGCGGCTTTGTTAAGACCTGCTTGAATTATTGTTTCAAGAGTGTATGTATATTCATTTGTTACATTGATTTTTAATGCAGCCTCTCTTGAGTATGCTCTAAAGCCGCTTGGAGCATCAGGAATATCAGTGCCGCTTGCAACGCGCACAACCCAGCTTCCCAGATGCTGAAATTTTTTCTTTTTCCATGAAAAATGCTCGGTGTCATCTATGGGTCTTTCACCTATTACAATATCGGCCTTTTTATCGATTATGGGTCGCACAAGCTTTTCGATATCAGCTCCGCAGTATTGATTGTCAGCATCGGTATTTACAATAATATCGGCACCAAGGTGCAGACAGGCATCAAGACCTGCCATAAAGCCCTTTGCAAGGCCTTTGTTTTGTTTAAAGGATACAATATGCTCAAATCCAAGCTTTTTGGCGACCCCAACGGTATCATCTATGCTTCCGTCGTTTATTATAAGATATTCAATTTCGTCTATGCCGTCTATATGCTTTGGCAAATCCTTATATGTTATTCCCAGTGTGCTTTCTTCGTTATAACAGGGAATTTGAATTATAAGCTTCATATTTGTCCTCCGTAACATTTGAAAACATATTGCATTCAAAAAATATTTCTGTCGTATTTGTTGAACCGTTTATTTGATTAAAATACAATTATATGCTATAATTATTCAAATTATAAATATAATACCTCACTTTAAAACATAATACATTAAAAATTTGGTGAATACAATGATAAAATTACACAAAAACAAAGAAAATCACAAATACCGTACAATAACATATTTCATAGTTGTTATATTATTAAATGCTTTTTTATTGTACAATCTGTGTACGAAAAACATTGTGGGTTTTGCAATAAATGCAGACGAAATGGTCTATTTCAGTCTTTCAAAATCTTTGTTTTTATCGTTTAACTATCAGCAGCACGCCCAGTATAACCCACTGTATCCGTTTTTAACGTCATTTTTATTTTACTTTACAAAAACTGCAAACGTTCCCGATCTTATGAGATTTTTTAATGGAATTGTTTTTTCATCAATGACGGTGCCGTTATATTTAATCTGCAAGCGCTTCTTTAAAGATAAAGCATGGCATTATATTATACCTGTAATAATTATATTATTGCCATGGAAAACGGTTACAAGCTATATTGTGGCTGAATCATATTATTATACATTTTTTGTGTGGTCTGTATTTTTTTACCTGTATTTTATGGAAGAAAAAAATATCAAGCGCGCAGTTATGCTTGGAGCATCTATCGGCCTTCTGTTCCTTTTAAAGCAGGCGGGGGGCATATTTTTTATGGCCGTAATACTGGGAATGCTGTATGAGTTTATATTTGTTGACAAGCTTGGCAAAAAAAATATTAAGGCGTATATAACGGCATCAATATCGGCTTTGGTTTTAATCCTTCCGTGGGTAGTGCGCAACAAAATTGTAACAGGAGGCGCGCTGGGTTATCAGTCTGAAGTTGAAAATATCGGTAATAATATGTTTAATTTTGCGGCGCTGCTTAGGTGTTTTATGTCTAACTTGTCATATATTTCGCTTGGAACGTGTTTGATATTTTTTGCTTTATTTATTTATAAGATAATTAATATAAAAAAACAGGACATAAACAGGCAGTCATTTTATGTTATGCTGGCTTTTTTTATGGCAGGGCTTTTGCTTATATGCTCTTTCCATTATGTGAGTGTGCCGCGTGTACCTTACGGACGGTATTCAACGGTGCTTATACCGATTATGATTATTATATCGGTAAGCACAATAATAACCGATATGCAAAATGCGGATATGTGCAAGAAGCTGTTTATAACCTGTATTTTGGCTGTTTTGTTAGTTATATGCCTGGCGTTTGACGTGATAAATGTTACCACATATGTGAAAGGATTTTTTAATAACTTTGATACGGCAATATGGAACAGTCTGTTCTTTAAAAACGCGGCTGTGTGGTCGATTGAGGAGTCGCAAGAAGTGGTGCTTTCGCAGCAGAACAGAATACTGCGTATATCAATTCCGGTTGTCATGTTTTTAATGTCAGCGGCTGTTATCTTTATTAATAATAAAAAAATAAAATATCTGATAGTTTTTATGCTGCTTACGCCTGCTGTGGTTTTTTCTCAAACGGATGATAAGCTTTTGACTAAATATTTGGGAGGAGCCGTAAACAGTTCAAATGAAGTCTGCAAATTTCTGGTGGATAAACAAATTAATTTGAACAGTGTATACTACACCGATTCATCAAAAATTCCAGAAGCAATGCTTTCAAAAGCATGGTTTCTGGATGAGTTGAGCGACGTAAAAAAGCTTCCGGCAAAAACAGCCGTTTCGGATGTATTTGCAAACGAGGATCTGTTTTTTGATTTCGGCGCCAAAGATACATACATAGCTGAAGGCGCAATTGAAATTTTAGCTCCGTGGATGCCGGAATATATGTATATACCGGACAGTTTAGGCGGACTTGATGCAAAAATGACATTTGTAAATAAAGACTGCACGGTGGGAAGCCTGACATCAGTGGCATATGCGGACAATACGGATTCTAAGGAAGATTCCATATACGGAACAAGCGAAAACATATTCACTGTTGCAAGGGGCGCGGGAACGTATGATATTACAATAAGCAGCGATCTGTCAGCTATGCCTTTCAACAAAAATATAGATTTTGACGTGTATATTAACGACAAATTTGCCGGAACGATAAAAAACGGAGGGCCTGAAACATTGACGGTAACATCGTTTAAAAACGAAAACGATGTTATGGCAATAAAACTGCTTCCAAGGGATTCAAATTCGGTATGGAGAATATCGTCTGTTAAGGTTTCGGTTTCAGCCGAAAAGACAAAAAGTATGAACAATGTTTATTTGCTGACAAAATCATCGGTAAAGCTGCCTTTGGACACAGTATTTGAAAATAAGGATTACAAGCTTTATTATAAAAAATGAAAAATATATTTTATGTCGAAATTTCAGAAAAGCGGTGTGGTTTTGAAAAAAGAATTAAAAAAAATGAATATTAACAACAAAGAAGACTTATGGAAGACTGCCGTTCAATTTATTAAGTTTGGAATTGTTGGAGTATCCAACACGGCGGTTTCGCTTGCAATATACTACGTATTCATATATTTTAATGAAAATTTATATATAGTAGGAAATACTGTTGGATTTATTGTAAGTGTTTTAAACTCTTATTACTGGAACAATAAATACGTGTTTGAAAAGAAAAACAGGGGAAATTTAAAACCGCTGATTAAAGTGTTCGCTTCATATGCGGCAACGTTTTTGCTTGGAACAGGAATGCTTTTTATAATGGTCAAAGTTCTTTCGGTATCAAAAGTTATTGCACCAATTATAAATTTATTGATTACAATACCGTTGAATTTTTTGCTGAATAAATTCTGGGCATTTAAATGATCTGTGTATTTTAGTCTTAGCCGGCAGGCAATTGTAATCACTATTGTCAAATGGGTTGATTCACGGTATCAGCAATAGTATAATAGCATGGTAAATTTAATTCCGGGATATTTTTGTATTGCAGGAGTTTGGACAGAAAATAAAAAAGATAAGTTTAAATTGAGGGTGCGGTTATGAAACTGAGTTTTGCAAAAAACAGACATATTGAGAGAATATGTTTATTTTTGATTTATTTTATAATACCGTTTTTATTGTACTTTGCGACCTCAGCCAATGGCAATTTGATTGTTTCTGGCGACGGCGCAGGCTTTTTTAGCTTTAAAGAGTATTTTAATACAAGTGTTATGAACGGTTCGTTTCCTTACTGGTGCCCATATATGCAAAACGGTGCGCCTTTTATTGCCGATTTGAGTTTTGCCCCGTTGTATCCGATAGGCTGGGTTTTATTCTGGCTGCCGTTAAAGTATTACGTATTGGTGTATTACAGTATTCATACGGCAATTGCTGGATTTTTCATGAATAAATATCTGCGTGAATTGAAATGTGACGGCTTTGTAAGCTTTGCTGTTGCACTGCTTTTTTCGCTTTCAATTTGTCTTGGCGGATACAGAAAAAGCCACATGGGCATTATTTCGACGGCAGTGTGGATACCTGTGATTTTTTATTTTGTACAGCGGTACATAAATTCAAAAAATATAAAATACTTGCTTATTTCAGCCATAGCTATGGCGCTGCAGTTTATGGCCGGCTTTATTCAGATTACTTTTTATACGGATATAATTATAGGCATTTATCTTTTGGCATATATGCGTAAGGATAAAATGAAGCTTTCGCAAATATTAAGGCATGGCTTTATGTGGGTGATTTCATACATGCTGCTTATTTGTGTGCAGCTTTTGCCTATGCTTGTTATTATGAGCTTTTATTCAAGCAAAGGCTCACTGAGTACGCCGTATGATACTTTTATAAGCTATTCGATTTCGTTTAGAAAAATTGCGATGATGATTTTCCCGAATATATTTGGCGCCGATATATACAAGCCATACGGCATTATGTATTCGTCGGAAATGGATATAGAATTATTTGTCGGCATCGGAATTGTAATTATATGTGCCACAACGGTTGTTTTGTATTTTAAAAAGTTTATTGTAAAGCTTATAACTTTATTGTCAGCAGGAATCTTTATTTATGCGGCTAACGCGCATGTGCCGTTTTTAAGCAAAATTTTATTCAGAATCCCGATTTTCAGCGGATTCAGAGTTCCAAGCAGAATTTTATTTATATTTATATTTATGGTTTTTACACTTTTTGCACTGGGGCTGCAGTTTTTAAAAGTTCAAAAAGAGAAGTCGGTATTTTTGAAAACCGCTGTATTGGTATATCTTATGATTACGGTAGCAGCCTGCCTAAGCTACAGCATAATAAACTCCGGACTGTTTACGCCGGAGCTTGCAGCCTACTACGCGGATAATGACGTGTTTGTAAAATCGTTGCTGGTTGGACTGATATTAGTGGCTGTATTGGCTTTTTATGTGTATAAGGACAGCAAAAAGTATTTTAATGTTTTTCTTATTGTATTAGCAGCGGCTACATTATTTCAGACATTTCCGTATTATAAGTTGTATGCGCCCGTTTCGTCGGCCTCGTTTGAGCTGACCGAAAACGAAAATAAAATTAAAGGATATGTTGGAAACGGTATGCTGTGGTATCCGTCACAGACACAAGCAGCGTATTTTAAAAGCTTTGTCGGGTTCAGCAAGTCTTTTGTAAGCCGTGTTCAAACTTTAAACTGTTATACCACATTTAATAATCCGGCTTTATATAGAATGTTTAACAATAACAGCTATGCGTATATGAACTATTCGGGACTGTATACATGGTTTCCTATGGGAGAAACAAATTTAATTATGCAAAACGACGAGCTTTCGATGCTTGGCGTTGATGTTATTGCAGACAGCGAAGGCATCGTTTCGGGGGATGCAGTAAAAACCGGAAAAGTCAAACAGCAGGTATTTTCGGAAAATTCCATTGATGTTCCGAATATGAACGGAAAGCTTTTTGTATACTCCAAAGAATTTGCGGCAGTTTCGGGCATGGTATATAAAATAGAATTTGAAGCTGACAGCGAAAAGGACGCGGACAGTATATATATAGATTTGTATGGTGAAAACTATGATAATCCGGCACAGGATTATAAATTTCATATAATAAAGGGCTCGAAAAAGTACACAGGCTATGTTTACAGCGGGAAAGTGCCTGATGGCAAACCTGTAAGCGTAAGGGTTATCGGAACACCGGTATGCAATACAAAAATCAGAAATTTTACGGTAAGCAGCATGGACACTGCCGTTGAAAAAGGGGTATATACTCCGATTTTGAAAGACGGAGGATACATCTATTACAAAAACAATAATGCAAAGGATATTTTGTATTTTTCTGAAAATGTAAAAAATATCGAATCGGAAGATGACTTTTTCAGCAGCGTTATTGTAAACGATATGCTTAATACAAGCTATATACAAGGAACAGAGTCACAGGAGAATCTTGGAGAGGGAAAAATTGAAATAACAAATCGGGATGAAAACTCAATTTATGCAAATGTAACTCTTGACAAGGACGGCTTTTTGAATTTTGGACAAAACTATTTTCCTGGCTGGAGAGCTTATATAGACAACAATGAGGCGAAGCTTTACACAGTAAACGGAATAATTCAGGGAATTTTTGTTCCGAAAGGAACCCACACAATATGTTTTAAATATATTCCGAAATATTTTTATGCGGGAGCCGGAATCAGTTTGGCCGGGCTTATTGCAATAGCCGGAATTATTTTAAATAGCCGGATGAAAATAAAAGGTATCGAAAGAGGGCAAAAGAATGAGCGCATTTAAAAAATCAAAGGATACACGCTTTTTGAATTTTGCTGTATCTTTCTTTATAATACTGATTTTTTCTGTTTTGCTATGCAATAAAAAACCCATATATGATTCAATGTATTACTGGAGCGAGGGAGAAAGCATATGGACGGGTGGATTTAATTTTGTATTTACAAATTTTCCCGAAACATTCCGCGGATATGTGTATCCGTTTTTAGTTATTTTTTTTAGAGCTGTTGGGAAGAAAATATTTTTTTCGGAGTGGCTTGGTTTTTTGATTGGAAACAGCCTTATGATAGCTGTGACAATAACATTAAGTATTCCAAAGATTTTTCATATTGATATGAAAAACAGGAGAGGGCTTTTAGGAAGCATCGTTTTTTCTTTATTTGTGGTTATATTTTGGACGGATCATTTGATTTACTCATTATCGGATATACCGGCTATGGCAATGCTGTTTGGAAGCATCGCAATGATAATTTACTTTAAAGAACAAAGGGCGGAAAACAGTGTCAAACATATTATAGAGATGCTTGTAATTTCATTTGCCATTGGGATGCTTTTATACTGTTCATATAATACCCGTGCTGTGTATCAGTATTCTGTTGTGATTTGTTTTGCCGTGTTTTTGTATGACGCATTGAAAAAAGTAAAAAAAGGGGAATTTATTGCATTATTTGCGGTTATAGCCGTATTTGTCGGAGCGGCATTTCCGGCGGTTTCGCAGTGTAAAATAAACGAAAAATATACCGGAAAATTTACTGCCAAGGTTATGACAGAGCAGCTTTTTGGATATGACTCAAGCTTACAGATGTATCAGATAGTTGAGGGTATGCAGAACAAAAGATACAATAGTTACATAGGAGCTACGGATAAGTACAATATGCCCGGAGTAAAATATGAAGACAACACGGGAAAGAAAATTGTCGAAGATGAAAATATTAGTTTAGATAATTTTGGATTTAAAGATGTTATAAGGTTATATTTTAAATATCCATTTGAATTTGCCCGAATATATTTTTGGCATTTTGTAAGCTATATTACTCTTTTTAGCGGCAGGACTTATATATATAATTTATTTGCGGATAAAACACTATACTTTATTTTTAATGCCGCAATATGGTTTACCGCAATTTTAGGATTTTTGACGGGTTTTAAAAAGAAAAAGCATGTGGCTGTGGATGAAGAGGTTTGTTTGTCTGCTGCTGTTGTGTTGCCGTGTCTGTTAATTATTCCAGGAGCGCCTGAAACGAGATTTTTTGTGCCACTGTATTTTTGTGTATATGGCTATATATGCTATCGCATTAACTATACGGATTTTTACCGGATGCTTTCTGAAAGAAAACGTGTTATAATTCCTATATTAGCTGTAATTTTGTGTATATGGGCATTTATTGCGGAGGATATTTTAAAAAGCAATTTAATCGCGGATTTTAGCCTTATGGCTATTCCTATGCAGCCGGTTGCCGTAATTATTGCAAATGCCTTATGTTATGCCGTATGCTTTGCATTCTTTATTGTACTGCTAAGATATTTTTCATTGCTATTGTCAGAAGAACAGAAAACAAGATATAAAAAATATATGTTGGTATTAGGGACAATTACGGCGATCTTTTGCTGCATTAGGGCTAAACCTGCTTTTTTGAATATGAATGAAAACCTAAAAAGCTATCTGCCAAAGACTTATGTTGTAAGTGAGAACATATATTCATTTGATGAAAAGGTTATTCCAAATACAAAGGGAGATTTATATGTTGAGCAAATTCCGGTAAGCATTAAACCTGATTCTTTATACAGGGTTGATTTTGAAATTGATCTTAAGGGCAAAGAAATACCTGAAGCATTATATTTTGATCTGTATGGAGACGGATACGATGGCGCGGGTCAGGATTATATAATTAAGTACGATAAAAGCACTAAAAAATATTCTATGGTGCTTTCATCCCAAAATCCGCCGGATAATGTTGTTTTCAGAATTGTGGCCAAGACTATGGATGAATACACATTGAAAAAATTATCGCTTAGCAGAGTTATTCAAAAGTGAAAATTCAAGAGAGGTTAGATAGGGAGCTGAAAATAATATAATGAAAATAATGCCAAACCGTTTAGACCGGGGTTTTAAGATGTATCAGGAAGAATTTGAAAATAAAGCAATAGAGGTTCTGCGTTCCGGCTGGTATGTTTTGGGAAAAGAAGTAACAGGCTTTGAAAATGAATTTGCTGCATATACGGGGGCTAAACATTGCGTTGGCCTTGCAAGCGGCCTTGATGCGCTTTGGATCGCTTTCAGGGTGCTTGGAATAGGTATGGGTGACGAAGTAATAGTTCAGGCAAACACATACATAGCAAGCGTTATGGGCATTACGATTAATGGAGCGAAGCCGGTATTTGTTGAGCCGGATGAATATTTCAATATTGACGCGTCAAAAATCGAGGAAAAAATTACCGGAAAGACAAAAGCCATTCTTGTGGTGCACTTATATGGACAAGCTTCGAACATGTACGCTATAATGGATATTGCCAGGAAGCATAAACTTAGAGTTGTTGAGGACTGTGCCCAGAGCCACGGAGCTTGTTTTAACGGAAAGATGACCGGTACATTTGGAGATATAGGCTGTTTTTCTTTTTATCCGTCAAAGAATCTTGGCGCTTTTGGTGATGCAGGAGCAATTGTAACAAATGACGATAAAATTGCCGTAGATGTAAGAATTTTCAGAAATTACGGAAGCGAAAAAAGATACTACAATAAGGTTGTAGGTACAAACTCAAGACTTGATGAAATACAGGCAGGGCTTTTAAGAGTAAGACTTGCGCATCTGGATGAGCTTGCGGCTGAAAAGGCAAAGCTTTGCGCCACATATTTACGAGAAATAAAAAACCCGGTTATTGAGCTTCCTAAAATACGCGGCGGCGCAACGCATATCTGGCATCAGTTTGTAATAAAAACAGATTACAGAAACAGGCTTATCGATTATCTTAACAGCTTTGATATAGGCACAATTATACATTATCCAATTCCCCCGCATCTTTCAGAGGCTTATTCATACCTCGGGCTTAAAGAGGGATGTTTGCCGATTGCGGAAAATTACGCAAACACTGTTTTGTCAATACCGCTTTATAACGGCATGACAGACGAAGAGCAGAGTTTTGTTATTGAAAAAATAAATAATTTTGTAATATAAAATCGTTTATGATTAAAGCTTGGCGGAGGTGTTTTATATGGCCGAAAACAGAAAAATAGGAACAGGTGTTATAATCAAGGACAATGTTGTACTTGGCGACAATGTTACAATAGGCGACAATGTTTATATTGATTACAACTGTATTATACGTGACAATGTTACAATAGGTGCCGGAAGCACAATAGGAGCTGACTGTATACTTGGCGAGTATCAGATGGATTTTTACAAGAACAACAGAAAAAATGGCGTACATCCTCTGATTATAGGAGAAAACGCCATATTAAGAAGCGGTACTATAATATACGGCGACTGCAATATAGGCGACAACTTTCAAACGGGACATAAGGCTTGCATAAGAGAGTTTTCACAAATAGGAAACAACGTAAGTGTTGGCACATTATCAGACATACAGGGATTTTGCAAAATCGGAAACTATGTGAGAATGCACAGCTATTGTCATATTGCCCAGAAAACAATCCTTGAAGATTATGTTATGCTTTTTCCAAGAGTTACATTTACCAATGATCCGACACCGCCTTGCGAAAATCTTGTTGGCACTACCGTTAAATCATTTGCCGTTATAACAACATCCGTTACCATACTTCCGGGAATTGTTATTGAGGGGGATTCACTTATTGCGGCCGGAGCAACGGTAACAAAAGACGTGAAGGAGTTTTCGGTAATAGGCGGAGTTCCGGGTAAAGTGATAGGAGATGTAAGGGATATAAAAAACCACGTAACAGGCGAAAGAGTATATCCGTGGAGATATACTTTTAAGAGGGGTCTTCCGTGGGAGGATTCAGACTATGAAACATGGTATAACAGCTTGAATATTAAATAAAGCTTAGAGGTTTGTGAATGATGGAAAAGTACAGAATTTTTGACTGGAACGAAAAAGGCGACAGCAACGGAAAACTTGTTGTTATTGAAAATTTAAAGGACATACCTTTTGAAATAAAACGTATATTTTATATTTACGGCGCACAAAAGGATATAGTTAGAGGAAAACACTCAAACAGAAAAAGCGAATTTGTACTTATAAATGTTGCAGGCAGTGCAAAGGTGCGCCTGCATGACGGCACTAAAGAAACAATTGTTGAGCTTGATAAACCTAACAAGGGGCTGTACATTCCAAAACTTATGTGGAAAGAAATGTATGATTTTTCATCCGACTGTGTTATGCTTGCGCTTTCAGACGAAATGTATGACGCAAAAGAATACATAAGAGATTTTGACGAATTTTTAAGGGAAGTGAATGCAAGATGAGTAAGCTGTCCATTGTTGTTCCGGTATATTTTAACAGCGGTTCTCTTGAAGCTTTATATGATGACCTTAAAAGGGTCGTTTTCGATAAGGTTGAAGAATATGAGCTTGTAATGGTAGACGACGGTTCAGGCGATAATTCATGGGAAATAATGAAAAGCATTGCTAAAAGGGACAATAATGTCAGGCTATTAAAACTATCAAGAAACTTTGGCTCACATGCTGCAATTTTTGCCGGTCTTTCAGTGTGCACGGGAGACTGCGCTACAATAAAGGCAGCGGATTTGCAGGAGCCGTCTGAAATATTGCTTGATATGTACGAAAGCTGGAAAAAAGGAAACAAGGTTGTGCTTGCGGTAAGAAGCGACAGAGAGGAAAGCTGGACGCAGAAGCTGTTTGCCAATACTTATTATTGGCTTGTAAGAAAATTTGCAATTTCCTCTATGCCAAAGGGCGGATTTGACTGCTATCTTGTAGACAGACAGGTAATTGAAGTTTTAAAATTGCTTGATGAAAAAAATTCAGCAATAACGCTTCAGATATTATGGTCGGGATTTAAGACGGATACCATATATTATGTGCGTAAAAAACGCGAAGTCGGTGTTTCAAAATGGACGTTTGCAAAAAAGGTTAAGCTTGTGGTTGATTCGCTTGTAAGCTTTTCGTTTTTTCCGATACGGCTTATGTCATGTATAGGAGTGCTGTTTTCGGGTGTAGCGGCCATATGGACTTTGGTTTTGATAATACAGAGGTTAAGAGGCGAAATACCAATAGCAGGCTGGACATCATTAGTTATAATCGTGCTTTTTTCTTCGGGTCTTATAATGCTTACACTTGGAATCTTAGGCGAATACATATGGCGGATACTTGATGCGTCAAGAAACAGGCCTGTTTATATTATAGAGGAAAAAAGCAATAACAAGACTGAAAAATAAACTCAGATTAAAAAAATGTGTTAATTTACGAATGAGGGTAGTTGTATGAAAGGCATAATATTAGCCGGTGGTTCCGGCACAAGGCTTTATCCGCTTACAAGGTCATTATCAAAACAGGCGCTGCCGATATATGACAAACCTATGATTTATTATCCGTTGTCAACCCTTATGCTTGCTGGCATAAGAGAAATCCTTATTATATCTACCCCGCGGGATACAGGGGTTTTTGAGGAAATGCTCGGCAACGGAAAGGACATCGGTCTGGATATTACATATGCTGTGCAGAAAAAACCAAATGGCCTTGCTGAGGCATTTATAATAGGTGAAAACTTTATAAATGATGATTCGGTATGTCTTGTTTTGGGCGATAATATATTCTATGCGAGTGGGTTTTCGGAATTGCTTGCGGAAGCGAAGAATAAAATCGAAAAAGACAAAGGCGCGGTTGTTTTTGGCTACAATGTTCCGAATCCATGGGATTTTGGGGTTGTTGAGTTTGATGAAAGCGGGCGCGTGATTTCAATAGAAGAAAAGCCAAAACAGCCAAAATCGCATTACGCAGTTCCGGGGTTATATTTTTACGACAATGATGTAATAAAAATTGCAAAAAATGTAAAGCCTTCGCAAAGAGGCGAACTTGAGATTACAGCAATAAACAACGAGTATTTGAAAAATCAAAGGCTTCAGGTAATGCTTTTTGGCCGAGGCTTGGCTTGATACAGGAACACATGCCGGCCTTTTAGAAGCTTCAAATTATGTTTCGATTATTCAAAGAAGACAAGGTCTGTATGTTTCCTGTATAGAGGAAATTGCGTACAGAAAGGGATATATATCAAAAGAAAAACTGATTGAATTGGCTCAGCCTATGCTTAAGACTGACTATGGCAAATACCTCGTTCGCGTGGCGGAGGATAAAATATGAAAAACATATTGGTTACAGGCGGAGCCGGTTTTATTGGCTCAAGTTTTGTAAGGTATATGATAAAAGAAATAACGGACTTTGAACTGCTTGTAAACATTGATTTGCTTACATATGCCGGGAACCTTGAAAATCTTAAGGAAATTGAGAATGACAGACGCTACAGATTTGTAAAAGGCGATATACGCGACCGTAAGTTAATTGAAAAGCTGTTTGCGGAATATAAGTTTGATACGGTTGTAAATTTTGCGGCGGAAAGTCATGTTGACCGTTCTATTACAGAGCCTGAGATTTTTGTTACAACAAACGTACTTGGTACACAGACACTTTTGGATGTTGCAAAGGAAAACTGGAAAACAGAGCCGGAAAACAAGTATTCGTTTGAATTCAAGAATAATGTAAAGTTTTTGCAGGTTTCAACCGACGAAGTTTACGGAGCGTTGGGAAGAGAGGGAATGTTTACGGAAACAACGCCTGTTTCGCCAAACAGCCCGTATTCGGCATCCAAAGCAAGCGCGGATATGTTTGTAAGAGCATACCACAATACATTCGGACTGCCTGTTAATATCACCAGATGCTCAAATAATTACGGGCCTTACCAGTTTCCCGAAAAGCTTATACCTCTTATGATTAATAACTGTAAAAACAACAAGCCGCTGCCTGTGTATGGCGACGGAATGCAGATTAGAGACTGGCTTTACGTTAAAGATCACTGTACGGCAATAAAAGCCGTTATTGAAAAAGGAAGAAACGGCGAAATTTATAATATTGGCGGAAACAATGAAAAAGCAAATATCGACATTGTAAAACTAATAATAAGAGAGCTTAATGCTTCTGAAAAGCTGATTGAGCATGTTCAGGACAGGCCGGGGCATGACAGACGATATGCAATAGACAATACGAAAATCACAACGGAGCTTGGATGGCGGCCATCGTATACTTTTGAGCAGGGAATATCCGAAACAATAAAATGGTATTGTGATAACGAACAATGGCTTAAAAATGTTGTTTCCGGAGAATACGGAAAATATTATAATAAAATGTATAAGTGATTTTTTTTAAAAATGATTAAAATAACCGTATAAAAAAAGTCCGTCTGAAAGCGAGCCGACCCTATGCACGATACATTATTCAAAGACCAAAGCGCATATCGTACCGGCGAGCGTAGGTGGCAAGTGATGGAGAAAAAAGAAAAGCTTGACATGATGGCGCAAGCCGAAGAAACCGGCAGGCACATCTTCCATATCGCTTAGGAACGGAGCCACAAAGACCGGAATCGCAGAGACGTTTTGCGCGGAGTATGACAACGATAATGGAGTGGCTGGGATTTGATTTAACGACTACTGGAACGGAAAGTATTACGAGAAAACCGAGATAGTTCCTCTCTCCTACATATAGGAGAGAGAAACGAGAGAAGGGCTCACGCAGAATCAGTTATTTTCAGAACATAAAAAATGGCATCCTCTGTTTATCTGAGGACGCCATTTTTTGAAGCCATTATGGGGTTAATTAGTAAAAGCACTGCCGGGTAATTTCTGCGCAAAGTATCCGGCGGGCCTAAAAACCAGTATTAATTATTTCCTGTTATGCTCTGCCAAAGCTTCTTTATGCATTACGTTTATTTCTTTTTCCTTTTCAGCTATACCCTTTACATTCTCAAAGAATATAGGGAAGTTCGGATCTATCTTGCCTATGCCCATGTAACGAGCTTTGTAGTCGCGGAATATCTCCCAGAACTTGCCACGCAGAACAATAAGCGAGAACAGGTTGAAGAATACCGGAAGGACAAGGGATATATCTGTTATTGCCCAGAATACTGTTGCATCGTAGTGGTGCAGAGTAAGGGTTGTAACGATAATTATGTTAGGAATAGGGAATAAGAACTTCCATGCATTTACAAGCCAGTCTCTTCCAACAGGATGGTTACGAAGCATATAACGAATGTTAACTATATCGTATGTATACCATGCTGATGTTGTTGTCAAACCAAAGAGTATTGCCATTATGCCTATGAACTTAGGGCCGAAAGCACCAAATGTATACTGGTATGCATCCATTGTAAGTGTTGCTCCTGCATGACCGTTTGTCCAAACGCCTGTGCACAAAACTGCAAGTGCTGTGATAGAGCATATTATTACTGTATCAAGGAAAACTTCAAATGCGCCCCAGAGTCCCTGTTTCATTGGGTGTTCTACGTTTGCTGAACCATGTACGAACGGAGATGTACCCTGTCCGGCTTCGTTTGAGTTCATTGAACGGGAAATGCCTGAACGCATTGTTATTGCTACTGCTGAGCCTAAGAATCCGCCTCTTGCGGCCGACCCTGTGAAAGCATCATGGAATACAGATACTATTACGCCAGGAAGAGCCTTATAGTTTATAACTATAAGAAGTACACCGCCGATTATGAAAGCGAGGCACATGAAAGGAACTATCTTTGTTGCAAAATTACCTACGCGGCTTGTTCCTTTATATGTGATATAGAATATGAAAACCGAGTAAATTAAAACAAATATGATAGGGTTTAAACCAAAGGCAACATGTATTGCCTCAGAAATCGTGTATGCCTGAGAACCGGCAAACCATGATATGAATAAGCCTATTGAAAAGCCCATGGCAAGGATGACGCCGTATTTTTTGCCTCTGTCCCAGTTGATGCCTTTTTCTATCATGAATGTGGCACCGCCATAGTACTTACCGTCATCATCAATATTTCTGTAGTAGCAGCCGAGTGAAACCTCAACTACCTTTACCATCATTCCGAAGAATGCCCATACGAGCATCCAGAACATTGCTCCCGGGCCGCCTGTTGCAATGGCCGTTGCAACACCTGCGATATTTCCGGCGCCTACTGTTCCGCCTACTGCTATGGCAACTGCCATGAATGAGGAAATAGTACCCTCTGTAGAACTGTGAGAATCTTTACTTGTCAATTTTCCGATAGTGTTGCGCATTATATAAGGCAAATGCACAATCGAGAAAAATCCGGAACGGATCATGTAATAAAGGCCTACTGCAAGCACGAAAAGGATGAATGGCATTCCCCATAGAAATCCATCGATTTTATCCAAAACCTCTGCCATAAAAAACATCTCCCTTATTGATTGAAATAATTACGTTAAAATTCTAAATACAAAATCAACATAAAACCTGAATAAGACTGAACATGAAAATATCAGAAGCGGATAAAAAATATTTTTTGCCTTGAAACCAAAACACTGACATAAATCCTGCAAATGCACACATATTCATTATGATTTACAAAGAAAAGCGGATTATCTGTTAATGCGTTGCATTTATATCCGTGTTTTATTTACTGTAGGGATACATTGGGACACAAAGAGATTTGAATTTCTGTCTGCGCATGTGAAAAAACACATGTGTACGGCTGCATTGCAATGTTTTTCGCAGATTCATTGCTTTTTAGCCGAAACAAACATATAAACATATGCCGGTTACTATCCCCCTTTAATTACCGTCACATCACTTATGTACTAATGTATAAGTGCTTCCGCAGAAAAGGCTTATCGCCGCTTTGCCGCTCTGGTTTTGCATGTTGAAACAGGCACTGTATGTTCTGTGCAGGCATACAGTCCGGATCAAAAAAGACCTAATCCGGATGTATTTGTAAACTGCTCTGCTACTTGCAACAGGATTCATTATAGACCATGTTTTTTTCTGCAACAATTATCAAAATGTGCATAACAAGCCATTCCATATTGATATACCTTTTACAGACACAGGCTTGTAAGGTTTTATAAGACATGTATTATTTGAAAAACTCAAATTCTGTGCCTATTCCCTTTGCAACAGCGGACTGATAAATTTTATATGCCTGCATGTTGTCCTGTATAGCCATGCCTGTGGAATCAAAGATCGTTATTTCGTAGTCGTTTGTTCTGCCTGGCTTTTTACCAAGAGCAAGTTCACCGATTTCAGCGTAAATATCTTCTTTTTTAATTATTCCCTTGTCGATAGGGTGCCATGTTTCGCCTCTGGTTGTGCACTGTGCTATCGAGTCATTTACGACCTTTGCACCTCTGAATATTTCAGGGTCAAATTCCTGTTTTCCTCTCATATCAGTGCCTATGGCTACGATATGTGTTCCCGGTTTAACCCATGACGCTTCAACGACGGAACCTTTTCCGCGTGTGGTTGTGATAAGTATGTCTGCTTTTTCAACAGCTTCCTTTTTCGTTTTTTCAAGTATTACAGGTATTCCAAGCTCGGATTCGATATCGGTTTTGAAGTTTTCCATTGATTCGGCAAACGCATCAAAAGCATGAATTTCCTTAATTTTCATAATCTGGCTTATGGCTCTTATCTGGTTTCTTGCCTGGTTTCCGGTACCGATTGAGGTTATAGTGTCGGCATTTTTTCTTGCAAGATATTTAACCGATATGGCTCCTGCGGCTCCTGTGCGGTAGCCTGTTATATAGCCGCCCTCCATTATGCATAAAAGAGCGCAGCTTCTTGCGTCCCACAAAAGAACGGTATTCATTCCTGCCGGAAGCTTGTACTGTGAAGGATTATTTATATATCCGCCGGAAGAAGCCTTTAATGAAATTATTTCGCTTCCAGAATAATAGCCTACTTTAAAATCAAGCTCTCCTCTTGGCGCATCAAACGGCATTGCTATGAAATCAGGCTGAACCACCTGCCCGCTGCAAAACGCTTTATAGCCTTCCTCTACAGCTTCAATGGCATCCTTCATGCTTACTACTTTTTCTACATCTTCTTTGGTCAATAATAATGTTTTCATTAAAATTCTCCTTGTCTTTAAATAATTAAGCATATCATTTGTACAAAATAAATATAAGCACAGCAGCTATACGCAAGCACCGGAAAGTGTTTACATACTATACACTTTTCATAAAAAAACACCTGCTTTTATAAGCAATCAGCAAGAGTTGCTTAGTACATACATCCTTAAAATATAGTATAGCTTCTAAACACTTTTGTCAATAATTCTTTTGCTTAAAAATATACAAACCAATGATTGCCAAATTGTGGTTTTTAACATAATCGGTACATTGCAAGTGGGAAAATATTATAGGAACAGCCGCAAATTTTTGTAAAAAATAAAGGCTTGCAGACAAATTTTACGTGCGGAAAAACCGGACAAAAGCCATGCCGAAACCAAAGGCTTGTATCCGGTTTAACCGAGAATCGTTTATATCTGTTTTTATTGTGCAGAAGAAGCGTCCTTCCATCTTAAAAGAAGTGCGGAATTGGTTATTACAAACACCGACCCGGCGTTATGCACAAGAGCGCCTATTACCGGATTAAGTATGCCGGTTATTGCAAGCACAATCGCAACAAAATTTAAAACCATTGAAAACGTAAGGTTATATTTTATTGTTTTCATCATGCGTTTTGAAAGCGACAAAAGATGCGGAAGCTCTTTTACTTCGTCATCTACCAACGCGATATCTGCTGCGTCAACGGCTATGTCGCTTCCTATTCCGCCCATGGCTATGCCGACATCGGATTTTTTAAGCGCCGGAGCGTCGTTTATTCCGTCGCCTATCATGCACACAGGCGCTTTATTGTTTTGAAAATCATCTATATGCTTAAGCTTATCCTCAGGAAGACAGTTTGCATAAACGGTTTTTATTCCAAGCTGGCCGGCAATGGCTGAAGCGGCGTTTTCGTGGTCGCCTGTAAGAAGCACAGGCTGAACGCCGATTTTTTCAAGTTTTTCAAGCATTTCCCTGCTTTCTGTTCTTATTGTGTCGGAAAGAGCGATAAAGCCGGCAAGCGTGTTTTCAACAGCAAGCAAAATCACGGTGCATCCGGTTGAAACATAGCCTTCTATTTCTTTTTTTGCGTCATCATTTATTGGTATGTTCTTTTCATTGAGCATTTTTTCGTTTCCGGCAATTATTTTTTTGCCGGCTATAAAGGCCTCAACACCTTGTCCCGGAGTCATTTTAAACTGCCCGGCTGTAAGAACGGCCGCATTTTTCTGCTGCTTATAACTTCTGAGTATCGCTTTTCCAAGAGGATGTTCGGAATTCATTTCCGCGGAGGCCGCATACTGATAAAGAACATCGTCGGGATATCCGGCCAAAACCGATTTTACGGCAACTACTTTTGGCGTTCCGTATGTAAGGGTTCCGGTTTTGTCAAAAGTGATTACGGAAACGTTTGCAAGTCTTTCAAGCGCGTCGCCTTCACGCACAAGAAAGCCGTGTTTTGTTACATTGCCTATTGCAGCCATTATTGCCGTAGGAGTAGCAAGCACAAGAGCGCAGGGGCAGAATACCACAAGTATTGTTACCGAACGGATAATTTGACCTGTTACAAGCCATGTGACAAGAGAAGCAGAAAGGGCGATGACAACTATCCATGTGGCCCATCGGTCGGCAAGGCCGACTATTTTTGCCTTTCCGGCGTCAGCCGACTGAACAAGGCGTATCATTCTTTGGATTGAGCTGTCTTCACCGATTTTTGACGCACGCATTTCAAAGGAGCCGAATTGGTTTACAGTGCCGCTTGAAACTTCATCGCCTGCAGATTTGTCTACCGGAAGGGATTCGCCTGTAACCACAGCCTGATTGATTGATGTCTGACCTGAAATTATAACTCCGTCAACAGGTATCGTTTCTCCGGGAAGAACCTTTAAAGTATCGCCTACGCAAACGTCCTTTGCGTCTATTATTTCCTCTTTTCCCTGCGAAAGCCTTCTGGCTGTCTGAGGCGTAAGATGCACAAGTTTTTCTATTCCGGCGCGTGCCCTTGCAACCGTAAGCTCCTCAAGAAGAGCGCCAAGCTGCATTATGAAGGCTACTTCTCCGGCCGCAAAATGTTCGCCGATTACTGCCGAAGCAATAAGCGCTATGGACACAAGCACGTCGGCTTTTATGTCAAATTCGGTAACAAGCCCGATAACGGCCTCAAGAATTATAGGCACTCCGCAAAGCACTATGGCTATCCATGCGGCGTCAAAGGGCAAAGGCACAATCTTTATAATGCTTAATAAAAGAGCGATACCTGAAATTATTAAAAAGGCGACGTCCTTTTTTGTTCCTCCGTATTCAAGGGCTTTTTGCAAAAGTTTCATGGCTCCAGATCCTTTCGGTTAAAATTAAAATAAGTATCATAAAGCAATTATACCTATAGGGGTATATGTATGTCAATAGGCAAAAAATAAAGTCAGCTTATTTTATGCTGACTTTATTTTTATGACATGTTTGCAAAGCGTTCAACGGCTTTTGTAAAGCTTTCTATGGTCTTGTCGGCATCGCCGTGTTCTATGCCGTCTCTTACGCAGTGATTGATATGTCCCTCCAAAATGACCTGTCCGCATTTATGAAGAGCGGATTTTGCGGCGTTTATCTGCGAAAGCACATCCTCACAGGGAACGTCCTCATCAACCATTTTATCTATTGCCTGAACCTGACCTATTATTTTTTTGAGCCGTCTGTGGAGATTATCGGAATCCATACACTGTATCATAAAAGCACCTCCATACCTTTAGGGGTATACGCATTATTATATATTTTAAGCTCTGATTAGTCAACAGTGCAAAGACAGATACACGACAACGTTTAATTTTACGCGGATTATTGACTACAGAGATAAAATATGCTACTATTAAAATTGCTTTAGTGTGAAAAAGCGTTATCATATTAATCTGGTAAAGTATAACAGGGGAGGATTTAAAAAATGAAAAAATTCGCGGCAGTAATATTGTCGTTATTGGTAGCGGCATCAATGGCCGGATGTGGCTCGGCGAAGACGGCTTCATCAACAGCAGCAAAGTCGGCGGCCAAATCGGCTTCAGCGGCAAAATCATCGTCTGCAAAATCGGCAGCGAAGTCAACAGCAGCCAAAAGCACAGCTTCAAGCACTTCCGGCAAAAAAACATTTACGGTTGGATTTGATGCGGAATATCCGCCATACGGATATATGGATGACAAGGGACAGTACGTCGGATTTGACCTTGACCTTGCTCAGGCAGTATGCGATATGGAAGGATGGGAGCTTGTAAAGACTCCTATCGACTGGGACAGCAAGGATATGGAACTTAATTCAGGTTCTATCGACTGCATATGGTCGGGCTTTACAATAAACGGACGTGAAAACGATTACCAGTGGACTCAGCCGTATGTTGACAACAGCCAGGTAATGATAGTATCGGAAAAATCCGGAATAAGCTCACTTGCTGATCTTAAGGGCAAAACAGTAGGCGTTCAGTCAGCTTCGGCGGCTCTTACGCTTCTTCAGGATCCGGAGGGACAGAAATCTCTTGCGGATACATTTAAAAATCTTCAGGAGTTCGGAGATTACAACAGTGCGTTTGTAGAGCTTCAGTCAGGCTCGATAGACGCTGTGGCAATGGATATAGGTGTTGCAAACTACCAGATAAAATCAAGAGGCGATGGCTTTAAGATACTTGGAGAGGCGCTTAATACCGAACAGTACGGAGTAGGCTTTAAGAAAGGCAACACGGCTCTTTGCGATACGGTAAATGCGGATCTTACAAAACTTGCAAACGACGGAACGGTTGCAAAGCTTGCGGATAAATACGGAATATCAGATCTTGTATGCCTTAAAGCAAAATAACAAATTCACCAGCCGCTGTGCCTTGATGTGGCACGGCGGTTTTTTTTAGACTGGAGCTGATCCGATGAGTTTTCAAATGATGCTTATGCAGCTTGCTGCCGGCATGCTTAAATCAATAAATATTTTTGTGCTTACGCTGATTTTTTCCCTGCCGCTGGGGCTTATAGTATCTTTTGGCAGGATGTCGCACAACAAACCGCTTAGCCTTATTGTAAAAATATACATATCTATTATGCGCGGAACGCCGCTTATGCTTCAGCTGCTTGTTGTATATTTCGGGCCGTATTATCTTTTTAAGATGTCGATTGGCGGAACATACAGATTTGTGGCAATAATACTTGGCTTTTCAATTAACTATGCCGCATATTTTGCAGAAATATTCCGTTCGGGAATAGAGTCTATGCCGGTTGGACAGTATGAAGCCGCACAGATACTTGGGTATTCCAAAAACCAGACGTTTTTCAGGATAATACTTCCACAGGTTATAAAAAGGATACTTCCGTCAATAACAAACGAGGTAATAACGCTTGTAAAGGACACATCTCTCGCCTTTTCGCTTGCGTATCTTGAAATGTTCAGCATATCAAAACAGATTGCGGCAAAGGAAACAACATTTGTGCCTTTTATCGTAGCCGGACTGTTTTACTATATTTTCAACTTTGTTGTGGCTATGATTATGGAAGGCCTGGAAAACAAGCTTAAATATTACAAATAACAGGGAGGCACGATAAATGAAAATACTTGAAATGAACCATATAAATAAAAAATTCGGGTCTCTTGAAGTAATAAAGGATATTTCGCTTTCCGTTTCCGAGGGTGAAATACTTTCGATAATCGGCCCGTCGGGTTCGGGAAAATCGACGATTCTTCGTTGTGCCACAATGCTTGAAACCATAAGCGGCGGTGAAATTAAGTATCTCGGCCAGCAGGCGGCCTATGCAGACGAAAACTCCGCTGTATACGCAAAAGGCGAAAACATGAAAAAAATCAAATCAAACTTTGGCCTTGTTTTTCAAAACTTCAATCTGTTTCCGCACTATTCCGTTTTAAAAAACATTATGGACGCGCCTATTACCGTTCAAAAACGAGATAAAAAAGAAGTATACGAAACGGCCGTCGATCTTTTAAACAAAATGGGGCTTTCTGATAAGGCCGACTGTTATCCATGCCAGCTTTCGGGCGGCCAGCAGCAGAGGGTGTCAATAGCAAGGGCACTGGCTATGAAGCCTAAGATACTGTTTTTTGACGAGCCTACGTCTGCTCTTGACCCGGAGCTTACGCTTGAAATACTTAAGGTAATACGTTCCCTTGCCGAGGAACATATGACAATGGTTATAGTTACGCATGAAATGCATTTTGCCAGGGAGGTTTCAAGCCGCATAATATTTATGGAAAAAGGCGTAATAGTAGAGGAAACCACGCCTGAAAAGATGTTTAACTCTGAAAATCAGCGTACCCGCGAGTTTTTGGGAAGATACAGCAATCTCAGCTAAATGAAAAGAGTTGGTATTTTTGCTCTACAGTGAAAAAATAAAAAAAGCTCTTATAATTGCCTATAAGGCGCATGACGGCCAGCTTGACAAGGGCGGATATCCGTATATATTCCATCCGTATCACCTGGCGGAGCAGATGAATGACGAAAACGAGATAATAACGGCAATTCTTCACGATGTATGCGAGGATACAAAAATAACTTTTAATGAGCTTGAAAAGGAAGGCTTCGGCGAGGAAATAATTCGTGCGTTAAGACTTCTTACCCGTGAAAAGGGTGCTGATTATTTTGAGTACATAAAGCGGCTTTCATCAAACGATACTGCAAAAAAGGTGAAGCTTGCAGACCTTATGCATAACATGGATTTAAGCCGTGTGGGCAGCTTTGACGAAAACAGAATGGAAAAATACAAAAAGGCATATGCCTTTTTAAACGGAGATATTGAAAAACTGTAAAAAGCAAACGTCTTAAGTCTGGATTTAAAATCCGGCGTAAGACGTTTTTTTAGTGCTTTTGTTTAATAAGCCCAAAAACAGCTTCATTTTTTTGTCATAAAGTGCGTATTGATATGAGAAAGAGTATATGGTATATTAAGTGTGTTAGTTGAGATAGTACAGCAAGTACAGCAAGTACAGTGGTTTTGCGAACTGCCCTTTGCTGCGCGAAAGAAGGGATACGATGATAATTATCGACTACAAGGACGTTAGGCCGATATATGAGCAGGTGGTAGATAAGTTCCAGACGCTCATAATAAAAGGCGCGCTTAAGCCGGATAGTCAGATGCCTTCGGTACGAAGCCTTGCGGTAGATCTTTCGATAAATCCGAACACAATTCAGAAAGCTTATGCAGAACTTGAAAGGCGCGGATTTATTTATACCGTAAAAGGTCGCGGAAGTTTCATATCGGAGAGCGGTTCTTTCAGACAGTACGTCATAGAAGAACTGAAAACAAAGCTCAAAGACATTGTTGAGCAGGCGGAAAATATCGGCATTTCAAAGGAACGTTTAGCGCTATATATATCAAAGGGTGAGGAAGGCTTATGATAGAAATCAAAAATATCAGTAAAACATTTGATGACTTCAGAGCTGTTGACAATATCAGTTTTGAGATCAAAGAAGACAGTGTTTTTGGTCTTATAGGCACAAACGGAGCCGGAAAAAGTACCGTACTGAGAATGATAGCAGGGGTTTTAAAACCGGATCTCGGTACAATAACCATAGACTCAGAACCTGTATATGATAACATAAAGGCAAAGAGGAATTTCTTTTTCATTGCCGACGAGCCGTACTTTTTTGCAAATGCCAATGCAAACGATATGGCCGTGTTTTACAGAAGAATTTATAAAGATTTTGACAGGCAGATGTTTGACGAATATCTGAAAAATTTTGCTCTTGAAAGCAGGCGCAAGATAAACACTTATTCAAAGGGTATGAAAAAACAGCTCGCACTGCTTTTGGGAATATGCTCAAATACAAAATATTTGTTTTGCGACGAAACATTTGACGGGCTTGACCCTGTAATGCGCCAAAGCATAAAGAGCATATTTGCTTCGGAAATGGATAAAAGAGGTCTTACGCCTGTAATAGCAAGCCACAATCTGCGCGAGCTTGAGGATATATGCGACCATATAGGCCTTCTGCACAAAGGCGGAGTGATTTTATCAAAAGACCTTGAGGATCTGAAATGCGGCATACAAAAGGTACAGTGCGTGTTTACAGATGACGAGGCAAAAAAGAGTACGGAAGAAAAAATAAATATTGCCACAAGCGAAAACCGCGGTTCACTTTGCACATACACGGTAAGAGGTACGAGAGAAGAAGTAACAGCTGTTTTTGAAAACTCACGCACGGTATTTTACGAGGTGCTTCCTCTTTCTCTTGAGGAAATATTTATTAGCGAAACGGAGGTGGCTGGATATGACGTCAAAAAACTCATTCTTGGCTGATCTTGCCTCTAACAACAAAAGAAGAAAATGGAATATCGCTTTGTTTGTGGTAATGCTGTTAATAATATACCCTCTTGCACTGTCTCTTTTTCTGAGGGCTGATTTTTATAACGGCTATGATCCAAGCGAGATAGCAAAAAATTTGATAAGCACATACAACCGGTACATGTGTTTTTCGGCAATGGGGATAATTGTTGCCACGCTTTTTGCGGCAATAGCGGCTATACACGGCTTTTCATTTTTGTACAGCCAAAAAAAGATCGACATGTATATGTCTATACCGGTAAGCAAAAAAAGACAGTTTGCGATAATATATGTAAACGGTATTTTAATGTACTGCATACCGCTTGCGGTTTCGTTTTTCCTGTGCGTGCTTATAGGAAAATCATTCGGCGCCGCGCAAAGCGAAGCGATTAAGCTTACGGTAATGACATTTGCAATCAACTGCCTTTACTATTTTGCAGTATACAATGTTGTTCTTATAGCGCAGATGCTTACAGGAAACGTTGTGGTAACAGTGCTTGGCGCTCTTGTGCTGCTGTTTTATGAAAACGGGGTCAAAATACTGGTTTTGGGATATTTCAGACAGTTCTTTAACTCCTACAGCAAGTACAGCGACGACATGCTGCTTAAAACACTGCTTTCGCCAATAGGAATAATAATATCTTTGTTTACGAAAGCAAATGTAAACGCGGATGAAACGGTTGCAAAGGCTTCACAGGTATTTGGCGCAATAAGCTTCAGTGTTTGCCATCTTACGGTGGTTTCGATACTGTTTTTGATAATAGCCTTTGTGCTTTACATGAAGCGGCCAATGGAAAGCTGTTCAAAAGCAATGTCGTTTAGAAAAACAAAAACAACCATAAAACGTCTTATAATTGTGCCTGCGGCTCTTTTTACCGGGCTTTGCTTCTGCATGAGCACAGGAAACAAAAACGATGTTCCTGTAATGCTTTTGGGACTTGCAATAGGAACAGTTCTCTGCCACTGCGTGATAGAGATGATATATGAGTTTGATATAGGAGCTGTATTTAAAGACAAACGGTCGATTATTTACTGCTTAGTTGCGGCTGGAATAATATTTGCCATATTCAACTTTGATATTTTCGGCTACAACAAGTTTGTTCCGGCAAGCGAAAAGGTTGAAAGCGCCGGGATATTTGTAAATTACTACAACTCATATCAAAACAACTTTAATGAAAAGAACAGCAATAACATGGATGAAAGCGCAAGGCTTGTAAGAAACATGAATGTTACAGACACGGCTCTTATAACGGATATTGCAAAAGCCGGAGTTGAGAACATGAAAAACAAGGAATCGGACTCTGATTCCACTTACGCCGATATAGCCTTCAGAATGAAAAACGGCAAAATAGTTTACAGACAATATACGCTGAGTTATACAAAAAACAGAGATGTATTCAACAGGCTTTTTGCCGACAGCAACTATAAAGAAGTATTGAACGGACTGAATTCAAACAGTATAAAAAACAATCTCGACAAAGCACAGCTTGTATTTTCAAACGGCGTGGCGGAACAGGATATAATGATACCGGCCGGAAAGTTTCTTGATGTATACAAAAAGGATTACAACAATATGACCTTTGACGATGCTTATAATACCGTGCCTATAGGGATTATAAATGTTGAAATCAATTCTCAGACAAATCAAAGGACAGTAGCCTATCCTCTGTACGAAAGCTATAAGGAAACCATAGCTCTGATGAAAAGCAGCGGCGTAGAAGCGGGCAGTCATATAAGCCCGGATAATATATCAAGCATTGTTATGAACAACTACATGCTGCAAGGAAAAGGTGAAAACGGTGTTTTGGATAAAACCTATACCGATCCTGCACAGATAAGCGAAATATGTGCCGGTATCGTGCCGACAAACGTAGTAGGATACGGATATGTATACAGCAGCAGATTTTACAATAACTGCGGCGCTGTGGTAAATTTCAAAAACAACATCTTCGGCTACAGCGCAAATGTGGTTGACTGCAGCATATTAAGGGACGGTCTTCCGGATTACGTCAAGGCGGATATCCAGATTGAAGATACGGGAAACGGAGAAACGGACAATAAACAGACAGCGGCGGATTCGGCGGTAATGCGCGGAGTAACGACAGTAGGAAGCGTGCTTGGCACAAACAACTGACATCAGGGCTATAACAGCCATAAAAGCTATATGAAAAGGAGAGTGGAAAGATATGGCATATCTGCTTATCGAGGAAAAGGACACATACAAACTTGAAATGTTAAAAAGATGTTTGGAGGACTATGGTTTTATTTGCACCCGCTCGGATATCCCGGTTTATGACAAGAGCAACGTATACAGCTTTGACGGCCTTGAAATAGACGATGAGGCTAAGATAGCAAGGCTTAACGGTGAAAACGTCGGTCTTACGCCTACGGAGTTTCGGATACTGAGCATATTAATAAAAAATAAGGGCAAGGTGCTTTCGGCCGAGGAAATATACAGCAGCATATGGAACATGAAAGCCCTTGGAATGGAAGACAACACCGTTGCCGTACATATAAGAAGAATACGAAAAAAAATTGAAGCCGATCCCAAAAGACCGCATTACATAAAGGCTGTATGGGGTTCGGGCTACAGAGTAGGATAAAGCCTTCCCGATTTGCCGGTACCCCCCGGTAAATATAATAACACCGCGGTTTTCATAATGGCAGATGAAAACCGCGGCTTTTTTTACATAAAAAAGCAAAAGATGAAAATTGATTTTTGCAGGTTGTTGATAAAGTTGAAAATTAATAGTAAAATAAAATAGGACAAGGGAGGGGATAGGATAAATGGATATACTCAACTGGAAGGAAATGCTCTGTCCGTATGAACAGGCGGTAGCCGAGCTTAAGCTTAAGTTTGAATATATGAAAGCGGAATATAAAAAACTTGGCCTTTACTGTCCTATAGAGTCTATAAGCGGAAGAGTAAAGGAACCTTCGAGCATACTTGCCAAAGCGAAGAAAAAAGACATTCCTCTTGAAAAAATAGAGGAGGACATTGAGGATATAGCGGGAGTGCGTATAATCTGCCAGTTTTCAGAAGATATACAAAAGGCAATCTCCCTTGTAAGAAGGCATGACGGATATGACTTCAACATAGTGGAAGAACGGGATTACATTACAAATACAAAGCCGAGCGGCTACAGAAGCTATCATATAATAATAAAATATCCGGTAAGCTCCGTTATGGGCTACAAGGATGTTTTGGCGGAGATACAGATACGCACAATGGCAATGAATTTCTGGGCGGTAACGGAGCATACTCTAAACTACAAATACAGGGGAAATATGCCTGACGATATACGCCAAAGACTTAAAAACTGCGCCGAAGCGGCCTTCAACCTCGATAATGAGATGAGCACTATCAGAAACGAAATCATGTACGCCCAAAGAGTAAACAAGCGCATGGATAATCTAACGTCGAATATTATCGACAACATACAAAACATGTATTTTAATCTTAAGCTTTCTGAAATGGACAAGATAAATACGCAATTTGTGGAACTTTGGAACAAGGGCGACATAGACGAGCTTAAAAAGTTCAGCGATATGCTTGACAAAATGGCCGAAAGCTACAGGGGGTAAGAAAGTGGATATTTACGCGCTTTCCGACCTGCATTTAAGCCTGGCAATTGAAAAGCCGATGGAAATATTCGGCGCTGTATGGCATGAGCATTGGCTGAAAATTGAAAAAAACTGGAACGAAACTGTTAAAGATGATGACATTGTGCTTATACCGGGCGATATTTCATGGGCAATGAGCGCAGAAGATGCAAAAAAGGACATTGATTTCATTGCTGCTTTAAAAGGCAAAAAAGTGCTTTTAAGGGGAAACCACGATTACTGGTGGGATTCAGTATCAAAGGTACGAGAAGCATTTAAAGAAGTTTTGTTTATTCAAAACGATGTGCTTTTTGCCGGAAACATTGCAATTTGCGGGGCGAGAGGCTGGAAAACTCCTCTTGACGAGAGCTTTGACAAGAAAAACGATGAAAAAATATACAGACGGGAGCTTATACGCTGTGAGCTTTCGCTTAAGGCAGCAAAAAGCACGGGTGAAACTGTATTTATGTCACACTATCCTCCGGTGCTTAAAGACGGACAGTCTACCGGATTTTCAGAGCTTATTGAAAAGTATAATGTAAAAAAAGCGGTTTACGGACATGTTCACGGAAGCGAAAATTTTAAAAACATATTTGAGGGTACAAAAAACGGAGTGTCCTACAGCCTTGTATCGGCTGACTATATTGGCTTTAAGCCATTAAAAATATATGATTCGGAGGAAAAAATATGGTTATAATGGTAATAGACGGGCAGGGCGGCGGAATTGGCAAATCGATAATTGAAAAGCTTAAAACGCGCATACGTCCTACAGATAAAATAATAGCGGTTGGCACAAATTCAACAGCAACGGCAAGCATGATGAAATCCGGCGCCTCAGCCGCGGCTACCGGCGAAAACGCCATTGTTGTAAATGCCAGAAGAGCGGATATAATTGCCGGAAGCATAGGGATAATTTCGTCAAACGCGATGTATGGCGAATTAACATCTAAAATGGCAGAGGCAATAAGCGAAAGCAATGCTGAAAAGGTACTTATACCTATAAAAAAATGCGGGCTAAACGTGGTGGGCGTTTCAATAGATGCTTTGCCAAAGCTTATAGACGAAGCCGTAGATATGATTTGCGGCTTTTTGCAGGCAGACCAGAAGACAGGCTGCTGATTATATTTTTCGGGAAGAAGGAAGTTTTATGAAACGTGGGATTTTAACTTTTGCGGCAGGACTTGTTACTATTTCGATGAGCGTAAATGCTTTTGCGGGTATAAGGCTTAACGTGGACGGAAACGACTACAACAGAACCGACCTTGGAGAACCGTTTATCGATTCAAATTCAAGAACAATGGTGCCTTTAAGAAGCGCGGCGTATGCTCTCGGTCTTTCAGATAACGACGTTGTTTGGAATAATGAAACAAAAACAGCCGTATTCACAAAAGAGAAAACCGACGGAAGCAGTGTAAGGGTAAGCTTTGCCATAGGCGAAAAAAGCTGCGGCATTTCAAGCACAGACACTGACGGAAAAACAACCGACAAAAAAACAGACATGGATACCAAAGCCGTAATAAAAGAAGGACGCACTTACGCACCTATAAGATATCTTGCCGAAGCTTTCGGCTACACGGTTGGGTGGAATGCCGATACGTCAACCATTAATCTTTCTTCACAGGCCATTACAACCGATGAGGCACTCGGAATTTTAAACGAGATATTCGGAACAACTGATTACGATACCGGCTTAAGCAACGTTTTCGGCTACGATAAAACGGTTTTATTTAACGGACAAAAATACTATGCTTTCAATCTTTTCCTGCTTCAAAACGATATTCTTGTGCCTAAGGACGTAATGTTTGTAAAATACGACGGCCAGCAGGTATGGGATGGGAAATATGACGATTCAACCGGAAAATACACAATGTATGTTTATGATGATACAGGAAAGAAAAGCGAAGTGCTTTCAGACTGAAAGCTCCGTTAGTCACATTGCGTGCGGGAGGTCAGAGAAATGATAAAAAAAATTGCAGCTGTGTTTCTGACTGTATGTATAACGTTTTTTGTTCCGGCTTTTTCATATGCCGGCGAAAACAAGGAAGAATATAAATACAGAATAATTGTAAACGCCAGTCAAAATATTGTAACGGTATACGAAACCGGACAGGACTCAACAGATACAGCCATAAGAGCCTTCGTATGTTCTTCGGGAGAAGACACGCCGGAGGGAAGCTTTGAAACGTCAGACAAATATATATGGCGTCCGCTTTTCGGAAATGTCTTCGGACAGTATGCAACAAGAATAACCGGAAACATATTGTTTCATTCGGTGCCGTATTACACAAAAGACAAGAGCGATCTCGAGTATGAAGAATACAATAAGCTTGGACAGACGGCTTCAATGGGCTGTATACGTCTTTGCGTAAGAGATGCAAAATGGATATATGACAACTGTCCTTCAGGCACAAAGGTTGAAATTATAAAAAGCGGGGAACAGGAACCGCTGCCTAAGCCTCTGGCGGCTGTTATTGATGTAAACGATACCGAAAAACGCGGATGGGATCCAACCGACCCTGATGTTTCAAACCCGTACATATCAGGCGGAGCAAAGCTTGCCGACAATACATGTACTGTAATTAAAAACGGCGACATAAGCATAAACGGAAATGTTTCGACAATAAGGATATGCTGCGTAAACGGAAGTTATCTGTTTAAAATAAGCGACATAAACAATGCCTTTGAAAATGCAAGCGTGCCTTTTTCGTATGAATACGGAAATTACAACACGAAAAACAATGTGCTTATGGTAAATACGTCGCATAAGCCTACGGCGTCAGATTTGGAAATACTTACGGGCTATGTTCCGCAGTTAGGTACAACGCCTGTTTTGGCTATCTACGGCGGAGGAAAGACGTTTTTGAGCGCCTACAGCGTAAACGGCGAAAACAGCTACAGCATAGAGGATATAGCAAAAATATCACAGGCAGGTATTTTATGGGATGACTCTAACGGCTGTCTTGAGCTTAGCAGAAAAATCAATACATGATTTTTGATTTTAGAAAGTAAACATATCAGTTATTTTGAATATATAGTTTTGAATTTTCTATTGACACGAAAGAATATTTGTGTTAAAGTACAATAAATTTAATAAATTAAACCGTTGAAGCGGAGATAACGTTGGTCATGATCTTACAGAGAGTTCGGGTTGGTGAAAGCCGAGCAGAAAACAGACTATCAAATGGACCGCTGAGGGCGCAGTCAAAGGCTTTGGCCGAGTATTCTGCGACGTAGGGCATACGTCAGTTGCCGGAAATATGTTTGTATTTCGCAAAGAGTGCGGCTTTTATAAGGCTGCAAATCAAGGTGGCACCGCGGAGAAATAATTCGTCCTTGACAAAAGATTACTTTTGTCAGGGATTTTTTTTGTTTACAGGAGGCTTATTTATGATAAAACCAAGCTTTAATGAAATAGAGGAGTTTGCAAAAAGCGGGCTTTACAACACAGTGCCGGTGGCAAGCGAATTGCTTTCCGACATAAAAACACCAATCGAGGTTATGAGGATACTTATGAACGTATCTGACCATTGCTATATGCTTGAAAGCGCCGGAGACAACGAAAACTGGGGACGCTATACTTTTTTGGGCTATGATCCTAAAACGGAGATAACATGTGTGAACGGTAAGATGAAGGTAAACGGGCTTTGCATAGAAACAGATACTCCGAATAAATATATACGCCAGATACTTTCGGAGCACAAAAGCCCTGTGATTGACGGCTTTCCGTCGTTTACGGGCGGGCTTGTGGGATATTTTTCATACGATTACCTGAAATATTTCGAGCCTACGCTTAAGCTTGACGCCGAAGATACAGAGGGCTTTAAAGATGTGGATCTGATGCTTTTTGACAAAGTGATAGCCTTCGACAATTTCCGGCAGAAAATAGTGCTTATTGTAAACATATCTCTTGAGCATACGCAAGAGGAGTATAACAGGGCAAAGCTTGAATTAAAGCAGATGAGCGAGCTTATACGTTTCGGAAAGCCGAAAAACAATATTTCTGGACACATGACAAGCGATATAAAGCCTTTGTTTTCAAAAGAAAAATACTGTGAAATGGTTGAAGAAGCAAAAAAACATATTTTTGAAGGCGATATATTCCAGATAGTTTTGTCAAACAGACTTGAAGCCGAATTTGATGGCAGCCTGTTTAATACATACCGCATTTTAAGAACGCTCAATCCTTCGCCTTATATGTTTTATTTTTCGGGATCGGACATGGAGGTTGCCGGAGCATCGCCGGAAACTCTTGTAAAGCTTGAAAAAGGCGTTTTGCATACATTTCCGCTTGCCGGTACGCGCAAAAGAGGGATAACGCCAAAAGAGGATATGGCTCTTGAAAAAGAACTTCTGTCCGACGAAAAAGAACTTGCGGAGCACAACATGCTTGTGGATCTCGGGCGAAACGACATAGGCAGAATAAGCCGTTTCGGCACAGTAGAGGTTGAAAGATACCACGAGATACTTCGTTTTTCGCATGTTATGCACATCGGTTCAACGGTGAAAGGCACGATACGCACCGACTGCGACGCGCTTGATGCGATACGCGCTGTGCTTCCTGCCGGAACACTTTCCGGAGCGCCTAAGATAAAGGCCTGCCAGCTTATAAACGATATAGAAAACAACAAACGCGGAATTTACGGCGGAGCCATAGGATATATAGATTTTGCCGGAAACCTTGATACCTGTATAGCCATACGCATAGCGTACAAGAAAAACGGAAAGGTATTTGTAAGAAGCGGCGCAGGAATAGTTGCGGATTCTCAAGCCGAAAAGGAATATCAGGAATGTATAAACAAAGCAGCGGCGGTTGTAAGCGCCCTCAGGGAAGCACAGGAGGCTGAAAATGATACTTTTGATAGATAATTACGACAGCTTTTCTTATAACCTGTATCAGCTTATAGGTTCAATAAAGCCCGACATCGTGGTAATACGAAATGATGAAAAAACTGTCGGACAAATAGAGGACATGAAGCCGGAAGCGATAATTATTTCACCGGGGCCGGGAAGACCGGAAAACGCCGGAGTATGCGTTGAACTTATAAAAAAGGCTTCAAAAAGCATACCGATTTTTGGAGTATGTCTTGGACATCAGGCAATATGCAAAGCTTTCGGCGCCGAGGTTTCATATGCCAAAACACTCATGCACGGAAAGCAGTCCCTATGCCGGCTTGATACTGGCTGCCCGATATTTAAAAACCTTCCCAAAACCATACCGGCAGCAAGATACCATTCGCTTTCGGCGGTTGAAAGCACTATGCCGGATTGCCTTGAGGTAACAGCAAGAGCCGATGACGGCGAAATAATGGCAGTAAAGCACAGGAATTTTGAAGTATACGGAGTACAGTTTCATCCGGAATCGATAATGACGCCGGACGGAAAGACAATATTACAAAATTTTATCGACAGAGCATGTACAAAAAAGGAGGAAACAAAATGATTAAGGAAGCAATAGTTAAAATAGTGAGCAAGGGTGATCTTACATACAACGAAGCATACACGGTTATGAATGAGATAATGAACGGCCAGACAAGCCAGACTCAAAACGCGGCATTTTTGGCGGCGCTTTCAACAAAAAGCACGAAATCGGAAACAATAGATGAAATCTCAGGCTGCGCGGCAGCTATGAGAAGCCACGCCTTAAGCATCGAACACAACATGGAAGTTATGGATATCGTAGGTACAGGCGGCGACGGCGCCCACAGCTTCAATATATCCACAACTTCGGCCTTCGTGCTTGCGGCAGCCGGAATCAAGGTGGCAAAGCACGGAAACCGTGCCGCGTCATCAAACTCGGGAACAGCCGACTGCCTTGAAGCTTTGGGCGTAAACATAAACCTGACGCCGGAAAAATGTGTGGAACTTCTTGAAAACGTTGGTATATGCTTCCTTTTTGCGCAGAAGTACCACACATCAATGAAATATGTAGGCGCTATTCGCCGCGAGCTTGGTTTCAGAACGGTGTTCAACATTCTTGGGCCTCTTACAAATCCGGCACATCCGGCAATACAGCTTTTGGGTGTGTATGACGAATCACTTGTAGTGCCTTTAGCGCATGTGCTTATGAGCCTTGGAGTGAAGCGCGGAATGGTTGTGTACGGCAAAGACCGTCTTGATGAAATATCGCTTAGCGCACCTACCGCCGTATGTGAATTTAAGGACAACAATATTAAGTCATACGAGATAACTCCGGAGCAGTTTGGATTTAAGAGATGCGAGAAAAAAGACATAGAAGGCGGCACGCCTGATGAAAACGCCGAAATAACAAAAGACATACTTAAAGGCAAAAAAGGGCCGATGAGAGATGTTGTTTTGCTTAACGCAGGCGCCGGTCTTTATGCTGCGGGGAAGGCCGAAAGCATAGCCGATGGTATTGAAACGGCAGGAAAGCTTATAGACAGCGGCGCAGCGTATGACAAGCTTGAAAAGTTGAAAGAGGCGTCGAAAAAATGAGCACTATACTTGAAAAAATAGCCGAAAGCACAAGAATACGGGTTGAAAAAGCAAAGCTTGAGGTGCCTTTGGAAAAACTTAAGTCACAGGCTCTTGAAATGAACTGCAAGACATGCTTCCCTTTTGAAAAGGCTCTTAAAAAGAAAGGCCTTTCGTTTATATGCGAATGCAAGAAGGCTTCTCCGTCAAAGGGAATTATAGCCGAAAGCTTTCCGTACAGAGAAATTGCAAAGGAATACGAAGCGGCCGGAGCCGATGCCATTTCGGTGCTTACAGAACCTGAGTGGTTTTTAGGCAAAAACGAGTATCTTAAGGAAATTTCGGCCGATGTAAAAATACCGTGTCTTAGAAAGGATTTTACAATAGACGAATATATGCTTTATGAGGCAAAGCTTCTTGGCGCCTCAGCTGTGCTTTTGATATGCTCTTTGCTTGATGAAAAAGCTATTGCGGGATATATAAGCATTTGCAATGTTTTGGGGCTTTCGGCGCTTGTGGAAGCCCACAATGAGTTTGAAATAGCGATGGCTGTAAACGCAAGAGCGCGAATTATAGGTGTAAACAACAGAAACCTCAGCGATTTTTCGGTAGACATCGAAAACAGTCAAAAACTGAGAAGCCTTGTGCCTAATGACATACTTTTCGTGGCGGAAAGCGGAATACATTCACAAAAGGAAGTTCAGTTGTTAAGAGAAGCCGGTGTTGACGCGGTGCTTATAGGCGAGGCGCTTATGAGAGAAAAAAACAAAAAGGAAGCTCTTGAAAGACTGAGAGGCGAAAGATGACAAAGGTTAAAATATGCGGCTTAAGAAGGCCGTGCGATATTGAATATGCCAATATTCTCAAACCAGAATACATAGGCTTTGTGTTTGCCAAAAGCAGCAAACGGTGTGTAACGGCTGATGAGGCAGGAAAACTTAAAAAAGCTCTCGACAAAAATATAATTGCCGCGGGAGTGTTTGTAAACGAGAAACCGGAAGTTATTGCGGATATATGCGGCAGAGGAATAATAGACATTATACAGCTTCACGGAAACGAAGATGAAGAATACATTGCTTTAGTGCGCAAGCTTACGGATAAAAAAATAATAAAAACATTTAAAATAGAAACAAAAAACGATATAATTCTTGCAGAAAAATCATCAGCCGATTATGTTTGCCTTGATAACGGAAAAGGAACGGGAAAAAACTTTGACTGGTCACTTTTGGAGGGCATTTGCAGGCCGTATTTTCTGGCAGGAGGACTTGATGAAAAGAACGTTAAAGAAGCACTGAAAAAATTCAGGCCATATGCCGTGGACACAAGCTCAAACGTTGAGGGAAGCGACGGATATAAGAGTTTTGAGAAGATGAAACGATTTATTGAGACAGTACGAAGTTCAGAGGAGGATTAAAAATGTCAATTTCAAAAGGAAGATTCGACGCACACGGAGGACAGTACATACCCGAAACGCTTATGAACGCCGTAATAGAGCTTGAAGAAGCATATAATCATTACAAAAACGACAAGGAGTTTAACGCCGAGCTTACGGAGCTTTTAAACGAATATGCCGGAAGGCCGAGCAGACTGTATTTTGCAAAAAAAATGACCGGCGATCTCGGCGGAGCAAAAATATACCTTAAACGTGAGGATTTAAACCACACTGGCGCACACAAGATAAATAACGTGCTTGGGCAGGCGCTTTTAGCAAAAAAAATGGGAAAAACAAGACTTATAGCCGAAACGGGTGCCGGCCAGCACGGTGTGGCTACTGCTACGGCGGCTGCGCTTATGGGTATGGAATGCGTCGTTTTCATGGGCGAAGAAGATACCAAAAGACAGGCGTTAAACGTATACAAAATGAAACTTTTGGGAGCTGAGGTAATACCGGTAACAACAGGCACGGCCACGCTTAAAGACGCGGTATCGGAGGCAATGCGCGAATGGACAAGCAGAATAAGCGATACCCACTACTGTCTTGGTTCGGTTATGGGCCCGCATCCGTTTCCTACTATAGTGCGTGATTTTCAGGCGGTAATTTCAAAAGAGATAAAGGAACAGCTTTTTGAAAAGGAAGGCAGACTTCCGGATGCGGTAATCGCCTGTGTTGGCGGAGGCTCAAATGCCATAGGAAGCTTTTACAACTTTATAGACGATAAAAGCGTGCGGCTTATAGGCTGTGAGGCGGCAGGCAGGGGAATAGACACATTTGAAACGGCGGCTACTATAAATACAGGCCGGCTTGGGATATTCCACGGCATGAAATCATATTTCTGCCAGGACAAATACGGACAGATAGCGCCTGTGTATTCAATTTCAGCCGGACTTGACTACCCCGGAATAGGCCCGGAGCACGCCTATCTTCACGACATCGGACGTGCGGAATATGTTCCGGTTACCGACGCCGAAGCGGTTGACGCTTTTGAGTATCTTTCAAAAACAGAGGGCATAATACCTGCAATAGAATCGGCACATGCGGTGGCACACGCCATTAAAATCGCACCCGCAATGCCTAAGGACAGCATAATAGTTATTACAATTTCGGGCCGCGGCGACAAGGACTGCGCCTCTATTGCAAGATACAGGGGGGAAAACATAAATGAGTAATATTGCTGAGGCGTTTAAAAAAGGAAAAGCGTTTATACCGTTTATAACCTGCGGCGACCCAACTCTTGAGGCAACGGCGGCAAACGTAAGGGAAATGGCCAAAAACGGAGCAGACTTAATTGAACTCGGAATACCTTTTTCGGATCCGACGGCAGAAGGGCCTGTAATACAGGGCGCAAATATCAGGGCGCTTTCTGGCGGAGTTACAACGGATAAAATATTTGACTTTGTGAGTGAGCTAAGAAAAGATGTAAAAGTGCCTATGGTATTTATGACATACGCAAACGTTGTTTTTTCATACGGAACTGAAAAATTCATATCAACCTGTGCAAAAATCGGAATAGACGGGCTTATTCTTCCCGATGTGCCGTTTGAGGAAAAAGCCGAGTTTGACTCGGTATGCAAAAAGTACGGCCTAGACCTTATTTCGCTTATCGCACCAACGTCTGAAAACCGCATTGCCATGATTGCAAAGGAGGCAAAAGGCTTTATTTATGTGGTTTCATCTCTTGGAGTAACCGGAGTGCGGTCAAAAATCAATACGGACATAGGCGCCATTGTGCGGGTAATAAGAGAAAATACAGATATTCCGTGTGCCGTAGGCTTCGGTATTTCTACGGCTGAACAGGCAGAGAAAATGGCTGCCTTTGCCGACGGGGTAATAGTAGGAAGCGCTATTGTAAAGATGGCAAAGCAGTATGGCGAAAAAGCCGCAAAGCCAATAGGCGAGTATGTACATGAAATGAAAAAAGCCATAACAAAATAAAAAAGCGGGAGCATAAGCTCCCGCGATTTTTTTACAGTTCAATTATCAATGTGTCTTGTTGTATTCTTCAAGATCTACAACAGCCTTCATCATCATTTCCTTTGTGATCTTATAAGGTGCAAACTCTATATCGTACTTTGTAGAAGCAGCCTCGATGGCAGGACCCATCTCGTCAAGCTTAACTTCCATATCGGCAAGCTTTGTAGGAAGGCCGATAGACTTCATGAATTTATAAATCTTGTCAAGAAGATCCATCTGCTTATCCATCATAAGCATGCAAAGTACACCGTAGGAAACAACTTCGCCGTGAAGATGTCTTTCTTCTATCTGAGGAAGGACAGTCATTCCGTAGAATATTGCATGGCCCATATTTGAGTTGTACTTGAAGGAATCGATCATGTATGAAACCATGCCGCTTGTAACGGTGATTGCAAGAACGCACTGTTCAAGAGCAAATGTAGCTTTTCCAGCTTTAACGCCTTCGTAGGCTTCTTTACCATACTGAAGAAGAGGCTCGCCTGTCATTCTGCTCATGCAAAGAGGAAGAGCGTCCTTATGTGCCATCTCATGCTCATGGCCTCTTGAGGAGAAAGGAACTTCCGTGTACTTTGCAAGTGTATCGCCTATGCCGGCCCAAAGATAGATTGGAGGAGCCTGAGCGATTATGTCAAGATTGATGAAAGCATGTATTGCAGGTCTCTTGCCTATAAATACGTCCTTTTGAACGCCATTTGGGAAGTACATAACCGCTATGGCCGTAATTGAAGCGCAGGTAGCTGCTATTGTAGGAAATGTGAAGAACGGCTTTTCAGTATCTCTTGCAACGCATTTTGAAGTATCGATAGCTTTTCCGCCGCCGCAGGCAAAAATCATGTCGGCGTTTTTAACTGAATCAAGCTGGCAGAGTCTGTCAGCGTTTTCGTAGGAAGCAACTCCGCCAAACCACTCAAAGCCTGTAATTTCGATACCTGCATCGGCTGCCGCCTTTGTGATATAAGGCTTTGCCGCCTCTATAGCTTTTTGACCGCCGATAACTACTGCCTTTTTGCCGTATCTTGTGCAGATGGTGCCAAACTGCGAGTAGGTCTCCTGACCATAACCAATGGTATAACCCGCAAACGTTACAGTTGTTTCACTCATTTTAAAACACTCCTTTATAAAATGTATTTGTTTAAAAGAAGCACATCAGTGCGCATATCGGAAACTGCCACAACACAGTTCTCTCAATATATTCATATTATATGCCAAAGAGGTAATATTTTCAATAAACAATTTTCAACTAAATAAAAGAATGTAAATTGTATAAAAAAGATAGCGGATTGTCAAAGAAAATGTGTTATGATAAACTAAAATACAAATGAAAGCGGATTGAAGCATAGTACATGTTGTATTTTTACTTAAATCAAATTTCTGTATCGGGAGAGAGCCAAAATGAGAACAAAAAACAAAATCTGCTTTCTTGCTTTTTCACAGGGCTATGCAGGGCATATTTCAAAGCTTTGCATAGAAAACGGAATAGAAGCCGATGTGCGGTCTTGCGACGAGGACAGCATGTTTTTTGTATGCCGTGACATGCTTGAAGCGGGGACAAGACTTTTTATCGCCGCCGGAGCCGATTTGCGAAATATATACGGCGGAAACGCCGAATATCTTACAAATATAAGACACCATACAATAGACTACATGAATACGGAAATAAAAAACGAAAATACGGTGTATGTTCTTCATCGTGACTGCGAACATATAGATTGCTCGCTTGCCGCAAAGGTATGGGGCTGCAAGTGCACAGAGGTTGTTATGCCGCGTTCCGAGGTTGAAAGGGACAGGTTCTTTTTTAAGGCGCATACGGAAAATATTTTATGTGTGGGGCCTTTTGAATATGAGGAGCAGGCCCGCCGGACAGGGGTTAGATTTAAGACAATAAACCCATCCCTTGAAACGGTAGACTATGCTTTTGAAAAAGCAAAAAGCATACTTGAGATGCAGGATGCGGAGGAACGGAAAAACCGTGAAAACATGCTCCGCCTTGAGCAGTATAAGGCGGTATTTAACTTTACAAACGACGCCATACTTGCCATAGACGAAAACGGCAAAATAATAGCTGCAAATGACATGGTGTATAAGTTTCTGCGCTGGGATATAAACGACCGCCTTGAGGGAAAGCACATAACAAGCGTGGTAAAAGGTACAAAAATGATGAAGGTTATGGAAAAAGGCGAAAGCGACATAGGCGATGTGTTTGAGCTTCCAAACCGCACAGTGCTTACCCACAGGATACCAATAGTAATAAACGGACAAAAAAGAGGCGTGGTATCGACCTTTCAGGATCTGGCGCTTCTGCGCGAGCATGAAAAAAATGCGCGTCTTAATATAAAAGGCAAAAAAGGATTTGCCGCAAAATATACATTTGACGATATTAAAGGAAGCTCGTCAGCCATTACGGAAGCAAAAAATGTAGCCAAAAGCTATGCCAATTCGGATTCTACGGTGCTGATACTTGGCGAAACCGGTACGGGCAAGGAGCTTTTTGCCCAGAGCATACATAATGCGGGGCCAAGGGCGTCAGAGCCGTTTGTAGCCGTAAATTGCGCCGCCATACCTAAAAATTTGCTTGAAGCAGAGTTTTTCGGCTACGAGGAAGGTTCTTTTACAGGGGCAAGCAAAGGCGGAAAAATGGGAATGTTTGAGATGGCTCATCTTGGCACGATTTTTCTTGATGAAATAGGTGAAATGCCGCTTGAAATGCAGGTTCAGCTTTTAAGAGTGATTCAGGAAAAGGAAGTACGCCGGATAGGAAGCGACAGAGTGATACCGGTTGATGTAAGAGTAATATCAGCCACAAACAGAAATCTCAAGCAGGAGGTTGAAAAGGGAAGCTTCAGAAATGACCTGTATTACAGGCTTGATGTGTTGGAGCTTAAGATTCCGCCGTTAAGAAAAAGAAAAGAGGATATTGCCGAAATAGCCGTAAGCTGCCTTAAGAATCTGGACTACAAAAGCTTTAAGGCAAATGAAGCGCTTTGGGGCTCAATTATAGAAGAACTTGAAAAGCATGAAATGCGCGGAAATGTGCGCGAACTTCAAAATATGCTTGAAAGGCTTACTGTAATGCTTAAAAACAGCCGCATAAACACAAGCGCACTTTTTTCGGAAATAGAGCGAAGCATAGGCGTATCGGAGGAAAGACCGTCATCTTCCTGCATATACGAAGATGACGAAGAAGCTTACAGCGAAAACGCCGACTGGGAGAAAAAACGCATAGTTAAGGCTCTTAAGGAAAACGGACTGTCACGTACCAAAACGGCAAAATATCTCGGCATTAGCCGCTCAACGCTTTGGAGTAAGATAAAGCAGTACGATATAAAACTGTAAATAAAAAGGCGGCTTCGTATTTTTACGAAACCGCCGTAAATTTATCTCTCTTCGTACCAGCCGGCTTTTCCCGGCTTAAGATTAATTGTTATCTGTTTTGTTTCCTGATATTCCTCAAGACCGTTTGTACTCAGCTCACGGCCTATGCCGCTTTTTTTATATCCTCCCCACGGTGCCTCAACATAGGCCGGGTTGTAGCAGTTTATCCATGTTATTCCGGCGCGTATCTGCTTTATCACTCTTAACGCACGCGCTCCGTCTGATGTAAACACCGCCCCTGCAAGGCCATACTGTGTGTTGTTTGCAATATTTATGGCTTCATCCTCGGTTTTAAAGGTTTCTATGCACGCAACAGGGCCGAATATTTCTTTTTTGATTACCGTGTTTTCCTCCGTACAGCCGCTTATTATTGTTGGCTCAATAAAGTAGCCTCTCTTGCACTCACCTTCAGTATAACGTTTTCCGCCGTATTCGATTTTACAGCCTTCCTTTTTGGCCGTTTCAATAAAGCCGAGCACTGTCTTAAGCTGATGCTCTGATACAAGAGGCCCCATATCCGGATCATGCAGACCGTTTCCTATTGTCATTTTTGAAGCGCGCTCTTTAAGCCGGGTTATAAACTTATCCTTTATGCTTTCTTCAATTATTATCCTTGAGCCTGCCGAGCAAACCTCGCCCTGATTAAAGAAAACGCCTATCATGGCCCATTCTACGGCGCCTTCAATATCAGCGTCTGCAAAAATAATGTTCGGAGATTTTCCGCCAAGTTCAAGGCCGAGCTTTTTGATGTTTACAGCTGCGTTTTTGTATATGCTCTGTCCGGCTTCAGTGCTTCCGGTAAACGAAACCATATCCACGTCCTCGCTTTTTGAAAGACAATCGCCTACAACGCTTCCGCTGCCCATTACAAGGTTTGCGGTTCCGGCAGGAATGCTGGCGTTTTCAAGAAGCTTGAAAAATTTTACTGACGTAAGAGGAGTGTTGGAACTTGGTTTGAAAATTATTGTATTTCCTGCCGCAAGAGCAGGCGCAATCTTTTGAACGCCCATAAGAAGCGGGTAATTCCACGGCGTAATAAGTGCGCATACTCCGACAGGCTCCTTTACAGTAAAGGACTGCATAGGCCCGAAGCCGTCGTTTACGTCGTATGTAACGCCTGAAGGCATACGTATTGCTCCGGCGTAGTAGCGGATATAGCTTACTGCATCGGTTACGTCGCACATTGCCTCTCTCAGCGGCTTTCCGTTATCAATTGTTTCTGTTTTTGCAAACTCATCTATGCGCTTTTCAAGCTCATCGGCTATTGACAGAAGAATTTCACTGCGCTTTTGGGCACAAAAACTTCTCCAGCCGTTTTTGTTTTCGTAAAACTCACGTTTGGCGGCAGCTATGGCTCTTTCGGTATCGGCTGCGGTGCCTTTTGCCGCTTTTGCGGCTATTTCGCCAGTTGCAGGGTCGTAAACGTCAAAATAATTTCCGTCTAAGCTTTCGCACCATTTTCCGTCAATGTAGTTAAGTTCAAATCTCATTTATGTCACTCTTTCTTCAAAAACCGAAAAGTATGCCTATTATGCCGGAAATGGCTATGGCAACTATCGGATGGAATTTTGTCTTTTTAGTAAATATTATCATTACTGCAAAAAGTATCAGGCACTTTATATCAAGCCCGGAAAAACTGAAGGCCGAGATATTTGTTTTGAAAAGCGCAAGTACAATTACGGATAACCCGGCTGCGCCTATAAGACCCGTTGCCGCAGGGCGCAGTGTGTAGAAAATATTTTTAACAGCCTTGCTTTCTTTGAATTTTACAAGCACATTTGCAACTATTATTATAACAATTATGGAAGGCGTAACAAGGCCGAGAGTTGTTGTAACAGCGCCCAGTATGCCGCCGTTTTGAAATCCGACATAGGTAGCCATGTTTACGCCCATAGGGCCGGGAGTCGATTCGGAAATGGCTATCATATCGCTTATCATACTGGCAGTTATCCAGGTGTATTTATGGGCGAGATCATATAAAAAAGGAAGCGTGGCAAGTCCGCCGCCTACGGCAAAAAGGCCTACTTTGAAAAATTCAAAATACATCAAAAGAAGGAGGTTCATTTTTTATTCGCCTCCAGATTCTGTATTTTGCCAGAAAAGAACAGGCCGAAAACTCCGGCTGCAACTACTATTAATACCGATGAAATATCGGTAAAAGCTGACAAAATCAATACTATAAACATTATTGCCGCCGTAATTTTGCCTTTTACGGCGCCCTTCCAAAGCTTTATAACCGCGTTTAATATGAGAACTCCGACGCATACACGTATGCCGGCAAAAGCGTGCTGAACAACTGCAAGATCGGCAAAGTTTTTCAAAAAAGCCGCTATTATGCTTATTATGACAAGCGACGGAAAAACAAGACCGAGAGTGGCAAATATTCCGCCAAGTATACCCTTTTGCTTGTAGCCTATGAACGTAGCGGTATTTACGGCAATTATTCCGGGCGTACACTGGCCAATGGCAAAATAATCGAGAAGATCTTCCTCTGTTGCCCATTTTTTATTTTCTACAACTGTCTTTTGCAAAATAGGCAGCATGGCATAACCGCCGCCGAAGGTTACTACTCCCATTTTGGCAAATGTAACAAAAAGCTCTATGCAAACATTCAAATATTACATCCCCTTTTAAAAATAATAAAAATATTATACAACCCGTGGGGATTTATTTCAATATCAGGCTTTAAGTATACTATTTGCGGCTGCACGTATTATTTTATCGGTCATTATAACTATATCGTCTTTGGCCTTCAGAGGAACGGTATTGAACCATTTTTTTATAATTCCTACAGTTCCGCAGGAAATAAAGCTGAAGAAATACTCGTAATTTTCAAGAGATGCGCCCGGATACTGCCTGTTTACAAAGGAATAGCCGTTTTTTGATATAAGCTGCTGAAATTTATCAGAAAAGTCGGTTGAAGCTCTGTTGTTGAAAAGACTCTTGCATATGTCAATATTTTCAATGACATAGCCGGCTATAGGCGAAAGCACGGGCAGCAGGGTAGGATTATGGGCGTCTATGTTTTGCGCATATTTGTCTATCATATCTTGAAAATCCTGAAGTATTTCGCCCTCTACCTTTCTTAAAAGATCATAGGTATCGGAGTAGTGGAGATAAAACGTACCGCGGTTTAAGTCTACTTTTTCGGTTATGTCTTTTACAGTGATGTCCTTAAATTCTTTTTCATTCATCATTTCCGCAAGACCTTGTTTAAGAAGTTTTTTGGTTCTGCGTATCCTTCTGTCTTCTTTTGTCTCTGCCATTTGTTAACCCTCCCGTAAAAGCTGGACATTCTGTTTTAATGAATTTCTAATTTAATAATACTAAAAAAATTTAATCAGAATAATTATTGAATATATGAACTTCTTGTATTATAATACATCTTAGTTCAAAAATCAATTCAATGTTTATTATTGGAGGCAAATATGAAAAAGTTGTCTTTTGAGAGAATGTACCATTTCATCGTTACAAAATATGGACACATTCAAAGGGTGTTTTTAATATTCTTTATTATAAGCGCGGTATTGTACCCGTTTGTTGGCGTAAATTATGACCTGAGTTCATATCTGCCCGAGTCGGCTCCGTCTAAGCAGGCTCTTGATGTAATGAAAGAAGAATTCGGCTATCCCGGAACGGCAAGGATAATGCTTAATGATGTATCAATATATGAGGCAAGGAAGATAAGAGAAAAGATTTCAAATATTGACGGGGTATCCGTTGCCATAGGCCCCGACAGCATGACAGACCCCTATATGTCGCAGTCGTTTGCAAACAGCGGAATAGAGGACTTCAATTCGAAATTTGATCAGTCAGCAGGCTTTTATAAGGATAATAAAGCTCTTATAGAGGTAGTTTTTGACGGAGACAACTACGCAAAATCAACCAGAAACGCTATTGACCAGATATATCAGATTGCCGGAGACAAGGCAAATTATTCGGGAAGCGCCGTCGTAAATAAAGAAAAGCAGGAAGCGGTAGAAAAAGAAATAAGAATAGCCATAACGATTGGCTTTGCCATTATATTTCTTATACTCGCTCTTACAACGGAAAGCTGGTTTGAACCCTTCCTATTTATATTGGTAATGGTTGTGGCTATAGTGCTTAACCTCGGTACGAATATAATTTTCGGCACTATATCGTTTTTTACGTTTGCAACCTGTGCCATACTTCAGCTTGCGGTATCGATGGACTACTCCATATTTCTTCTGCATACCTACAAAGGCTATAAAAAACAGGGTATGGAGATACACTGGGCTATGGAAGAAGCTCTTAAGGATGCCTGCCGAAGCGTTTTCGCAAGCGCCGCTACAACGATTGTCGGGTTTATAGTGCTTGTATTTATGAAGTTTACTATCGGTACTGACGTAGGGCTTGTGCTTACAAAGGGTATAATGTTTTCACTTGTTACGGTTGTATTCCTTATGCCGTCGCTTATACTGCATTTTGACGGTGTAATAGCAAAAACAGCACACAGGCCGTTTACACCGCCTTTTGACGGTTTCGCAAAAGCAATGTATAAAGTAAGGGCTCCGCTTCTTATTATATCCGTTTTGGTTGCCATACCATGCTATTTCGGACAGTCAATGAACACGTTTTATTTCGGCGACGCGGCAAGCGGACAGGGCCCCGGCTCAAAGGTATATGACGACGGTGAAAAGATAAACAACGTATTCGGAAAGTCAAACATGATTCTCGCCATAGTGCCTAACGGATCGGTGGTCAAGGAAAAGGAACTTACGAAAAACATAAAGGATCTGAACTTTGTAAACTATGCCGTATCGCTTTCTGATGCGCTTCCTACAGGACTGCCGGAAAGCTTTCTTCCGAAAAACGATGTGCAGAAATTAAGAACAGACGATTATGCGAGAATAATAGTTTCAATGAAAAACGAGGAGGAAAGCCAGTATTCCTTTGACTGTGTTGATAAGCTTACAAGCCTTGTAGACAAATATTATCCAAAGAACTCTTATGTGCTTGGCATGACGTCTTCAACAATGGACATAAAGAAGATCCTTATGGCTGACTACAACCGTGTATCCATACTGTCGCTTATAGGCGTTATACTGGTAGTTATGTTTTCGTTTAAAACGGCGTTCATACCGATACTTGTTGTTATCCCTATAGAGATAGCCATATATCTTAACATGACGCTTCCTTATATTATGGGTGAGAGCGTGATTTACATAGGCTATGTAATTGTAAGCTGCCTGCAGCTTGGAGCTACAGTAGACTATTCAATACTTATGACAAATAACTATCTTGACATGCGTAAGCAGTTTGACAAAAAGGATGCGGCAATAAAGGCTATTTCAAAAAGCGCCATATCTATTTTATCCTCAGGCTCAATACTTACCGTTGTAGGATATATACTCTACTTCCTTTCAAGCGTAAGAACAATATCGCAGGTTGGAAGGCTTGTAGGCCGAGGTGCTCTTTTAAGCATGGCGCTTGTGCTTTCGGTACTTCCTGCACTGCTTGCATTTTTTGACAAGGCTATAATGAAACAGATAAAAAACAGCAGCCTAAGACGTGAAAAGAAAATTCAAAAGCTGCAAAAGCTTAAGGAAAAGGGGCTCGGCCTGAGGGGCAAAGGCGGCAGCGCGAACAATGATGAAAGCGATAATGCGGAAGAAAACAGAGCCGGCGAAAACGACGAAAGTAATGAAAATATGACTGAAGGAGTTGCTACAGATGAAAATTAATAAATTGATAGCAGTTTCGTTATCAGCGGTTTTTGGGGTTACATATTCTCTGTCGGCCTTTGGTGCGCAGCCTACTCCGACATATGACGAGGCTATGTATGTAAATCTTGATTACTACGGTACGCCTACCCAGACAAGCGTGGTAAAAAGCTACAACATGAACGGCGCAAACAAGGTTACGGATTACGGAACGTATGACTCGGTAACAAACATGACAAACTATGCCGAGCCTAAAATCGACAATGGCACGGTATCGTTTGATTTTGGCGACGATGTTCCGGACAGATTTTACTTTGAAGGCAAAAACAACTCTTTGAGCCAGAATCTTCCGTGGAATATAAACATTACGTATTATTTTAACGGAACAATGGTTGACCCGTCAACTCTTGCCGGCAAAAGCGGTCTTGTAAAGATAGCCATGGACATAACGCCGAACGAAAATGCAAACGATTATGAAAAAAACAATTTCCTGCTGGAAGCTACATGTGCAGTTGACGCCGATAAAAATACGCTTAATGCCACCGGCGCACAGCTTCAGAACGTGGGAAACATAAAAACGGCAATATTTTTTGCATTGCCTGGAGAAACACAGCATTTTGAGGTTGAAATAGGCTCTAATGATTTTGATAAGTTTAACGGAATTATATTTATGATGGAGCCGGTAACAGCCTCGCAGGCAAATGATATAAAGGATCTTCGTGACGCGAGGGACGATATAAAAGATTCGTCAGATGCAATAAGCAACAGCCTCGACATTGTGCTGGATACTTTAAACTCGATGCAAAAAGGACTGAACGACACTTCAAAAGGACTTTCCGGCTTAAATGACGCGAGAGGCACTCTTTCAGCCGAAAAGGGCGGAGTATACGCAAGCGCGGACGACGCAAGAAACGAAATAACCAAGCTTACCGATGCCTTAAAGCCGTATGACGAGCATTTTAACCAGCTTAAGAGTTCGGTTGACGATATAAATTCAAACATAACATCGGTAACGAAATCCCTTGACGAGGTGGTTCCGAGCCTTACAAGCCTTAAATCCAATATGGAAAATTTGAAGACAGACCTTGCGGCTATAGATGACCTTATTACAAAGGAAGACGCAGATAAGGACAGCTGGAGCAAAAACCTCACAAACCTGAAAAAAGACCTTGATGACGTAAATTCGGATCTTTCGGCTACAAAAGCATACCTCAAAGGAATTAAGGACGCGGGAAACAATCTTTCAAACGACATGTCTAATCTTTCTTCAAGCGGCGACCTTTCGCAGGTGATGACCGGTCTTGAATACAACCTTGCCGGAAAGGGCGATATAAACTCAGGCGGAATATATTCGATACTTTATACAATCACATACCTTTCGTCGGATATAGCCGATCTTTCAAGAAACCTGGGCGACCTGTGCGGAGTGCTTAATGACACAATAGGAGATACCGACAGTGTTGATAACTTTGTTGATGATTCGCAAAACCTTATCGATCTTACAAATAAGACTATAGACAATATCTACAGCCACAGCGACGATTACCATTCTCTTATAAAGGATTCAACGGGAATTTCAGACAACATAAGCGAAATATCCGATAAGCTTACAAACGTAATAAAGTCTGTGGATACGTTTAAAACAACTGCCGACAAATATAAAGACGAGATAAAAAAGACGGCTGACGACAGTTCTAATCTTATAGATGAATCGTCAAAGCAGCTTACTGTTTTACAGACATTCCTTTCAAAGCTTGAGGATACAGCAAAAGAAGTTGGCGACAAGGCCGATGTAAGCTCCGAAGCCACGCTTTTAGGCCTTATAGACGTTTTGAAATATACTGTATCCGGCCTTGCCCAGACGGATGTAATTAAAGACGCAAAAGATACGATAAAGAATCTTATGGATGACAAGTGGGACAAATATACAGGAGATGACAACAATCTTTTCAATATCGATAACAATGCGCCAAAGGTTTCGCTTACGTCAAGCAGCAATGCGTCGCCTGTAAGCCTTCAGGTGGTTTTGAAAACAGACGAGATACGAAAATCAACCGATGACGATAAGGCAAACGTAGATGAAAAGTATCATGCTTCAGGCAATATCTGGTCACGTATCTGGTCAATATTCAGCAATATATTCAACTCCATAAAAGCAGCATTTGCAAGATAACAAATAAATTATTATCCAAACGGCCTTCCAGGGCGGGACTTAACAAGTCACACTTTTGGAAGGCTGTTTTATGTCATAAATGCTGTGGTAAGTTTCAAAAATATATGCTATTATAATTAAATAATACAGACAAGAAATATCAATCGGAGGTTAAGTATGATAAGCTTTGACAGTGTTAAAATTGCCGAAAGCCCACAACAGGCATATGAGCTTTGCCAAAACAGAAACAACAGGATAATCGGCGGCATGATGTGGCTTAGAATGTCAGAAAGACATTATTCTTCGGTAGTGGATTTATCCGGGCTTGGCTTGGAAAAAATTGAGGATACCGCTGAATCTTTTAAAATCGGCGCAATGACAACTTTGCGTGATATGGAAAAGAGTGAAAAGCTAAAACAGACTTTTGGCAATGTTTTTAGCGACTGTGTAAGGCATATAGTTGGTGTGCAGTTCAGGTCGATGGCCACGGTTGGAGGAAGCGTTTTCGGACGCTTCGGCTTTTCTGACGTGCTTACGGCGCTTATGGCTTTTGATTCATATGTGGAAACATATAAGCATGGAATAATTCCGCTTTGTGATTTTGCAAAGCTTCCTTACGAAAAGGATGTTTTGTTGAATATTATAATAAAAAAAGACGGCACAAAAGCTTACTATTCTTCATTCAGGAACGAGGATAAGGATTTTCCTGTAATAACAGTATGCGTAAGTGAAAAGGACGGCTCTTTTTCGGCAACAGTGGGTGCAAGGCCGTCAAAGGCAGAAAAGATTTTTGACGAAGAAGGAATACTGACAGACTTTTACGCCAAGACCGGCGATGAACGTGAAGCGGCGGCCGAGGATTTTGGAAAATATGTGTGCGGAAAGCTTGACTTTAACACAAACATGCGCGCAGGCGGAAAATACAGGGAAAAGCTTGCCGGTATTTATATAAAACGGGCGCTTATGGGAGACATGAGATGAACATAACTTTTGTGCTTAACGGAAGAAAAACAACAGCGGAAATAAACGCGGATACAATGCTTTTCGGCCTTTTAAGAATGCTTGGCTGTTACAGTGTGAAATGTGGCTGTGAAACGGCAAACTGTGGCCTTTGCACGGTTATTTTTAACGGCAAGCCGGTATTATCGTGCGCTATGCCTGCATTTCGCGCCGACGGGTGCACAATAGAAACTCTTGAAGGCCTTCAGAATGAAGCTGAGCTTTTCGGCTCTTTTATGGCTGACGAAGGCGCAGACCAATGCGGATTTTGCAATCCCGGCTTTATAATGAACGTAATTGCAATGGAGCGTGAGCTTAAAGACCCTGATGACGGCGAGATAAAAGAATATCTTGCCGGAAATCTATGCCGCTGTACCGGATATGTAGGACATTTGAGGGCAATTAAAAAATATCTTTCATACAAAAGAGGTGAGGGCAGATGAAAAGCGTAAACGAGCCTGTAAGGAAAAAAGACGCCATGGCGCTTGTAACAGGAAAACCGGTTTATATGGATGATATAGCGCCAAAGGACTGTCTTGTAATAAAGCTTTTAAGAAGCCCTTACGCAAGAGCGATTATTAAAAACATTGACATATCGCCGGCAATGAAGGTCGAAAAAATGACGGCTGTATTTACATATGAGGATGTGCCGCAAAAAAGATATACGAATGCCGGACAGACATATCCCGAGCCAAGCCCTTATGACAGGCTTATTCTTGACAGGCTTTTAAGGTGTGTCGGAGACCCGGTGGCGATAGTTGTGGGCGAAAACGAAAAAGCCGTAGACAAGGCCATGAGGCTTATTAAAGTAGAGTATGAGGTTTTGGAGCCTCTGCTTGACTTTACAAAGGCAAAAGACAGCCCGATAATAATTCACCCTGAGGATAACTGGAAAGTGCTGTGCGAGGTTGGAGCGGACAACAGACGAAATCTTGTAAGCACGGGAGTTGAGCAGGGCGGAGACGTAGACCGCGTGCTTAAGGAATGCGACGTGGTCGTTGATGAAGTGTATCACACAAAGGCAGTTCAGCAGACGATGATGGAAACGTTCAGAACTTTTGCGTATATGGACGCTTTCGGAAGGCTGAATATTGTAAGCTCAACACAGATAGCGTTTCACGTTCGCAGGGTTGTGGCAAACGCTCTTGACATACCGAAATCAAAGATACGTGTGACAAAACCGCGTATAGGCGGAGGTTTTGGCGCGAAACAGACGGCTGTAAGCGAGTTTTATCCGGCTTTTGTAACATGGAAAACAGGAAGGCCTTCAAAGATTATTTACAGCAGAAAAGAAACCCAGACTATATCTTCTCCGCGGCATGAAATGAGTATCCGCGTGCGTTTGGGAGCAATGAAAAACGGAAAAATACGTGCAATAGACGTATACACTCTTTCAAACCAGGGCGCTTATGGCGAACATGGGCCTACTACCGTAGGTCTTACAGGGCACAAGTCGATACCGATTTACGACCCGGAGGCATTCAGGTTCAGTTATGATGTGGTGTACACCAATACAATGGCTGCCGGCGCCTACAGGGGCTACGGGGCAACACAGGGACAATTTGCGGTTGAATCGGCTGTAAACGAGCTGGCACATAAAATCGGCTTGGATCCCGTAAAAATACGCGAAATGAACATGCTTAAGGAAGGCAAAACAATGCCGGCCTATTATGACGAGCCTAACAACGCCTGTGCTCTTGACAGATGCCTTAAGCGGGCAAAGGAAATGTCGGGCTGGGACGGAAAATATCCATGCGTAAAGGTTGGAAAAAACAGGGTGCGTGCGCTTGGAGTCGCTCTTTCGATGCAGGGCAGCGGAATATCAAATGTGGACGAAGGCTCAGCCACAGTTAAGCTAAACGAAGGCGGTTTTTATTCGCTTGCCATAGGCGCGGCAGACATGGGAACAGGGTGCGACACAATACTTTCGCAGATGATGGCGGAATGTATGTCATGTTCGGTTGATGATATTACGGTTTTTGGGCCGGACACAGACGTTTCGCCTTACGATTCGGGCTCTTATGCCTCAAGCACTACCTACATTACCGGTATGGCCGTAGTAAAGGCGTGTGACGAGCTTAAGAAAAAAATGTACGCTCTCGCGGCAAAAAGCCTTTGTACAACTGAGGACAAGGTTGAATTTGACGGAAAAAACTTTCGTTCGCAGAAAGGCACTCTGTCGCTTGAGGAACTTTCGTATATAAATACGGATAACGCGGGCGATCTTCTTTATGCCACATGTTCACATGTATCTCCGGTTTCACCTCCGCCTTTTGCGGCAGGAATTGCGGAAATAGAAGCAGATATTGAAACAGGGAAGATAGATCTTTTAAACTTTTATGCGGTCTTTGACTGCGGAACGGTAATAAACACAAATCTTGCAAGAGTACAGGCCGAGGGCGGGCTTTTGCAGGGAATAGGAATGGCGCTTTTCGAGGACATACAACACGGAAAAGACGGACGTGACTACTCAAACTCGCTTATGCAGTACAAGATACCGACAAGAACGGATTTTGGAAACATACAGGTTGCTTTTGAATCAAGCTATGAGCCTACAGGGCCGTTTGGTGCAAAATCAATAGGCGAAATCGTCATAAATACGCCTCTTGCTTCTATTGCGGACGCAATTTACAACGCGACGGGAGTGAGGATAAGAGAACTTCCGGCAACACCTGAAAAGGTGCTTATGGGGATGCTTGAAAAATGATTGTATTGACATTGCTTATAAGCGGATATTCAAAAAGATTCGGACAAAACAAGCTTTTTTATCCTGTTGAGGGAAAAGCAATGTATCTTAATGTGCTTGAAATGCTTGAAAAAACGGCAAAGAACAATCCGTTGACTGCTGATGTTGCGGTGGTGTCGCGTTTTGAAGAGGTAAAAGCAGAATGTGAAAAACGCGGCATAACGTACATTCAAAATAATGAAAGCCAAAATGGCATGTCGGCTTCGATAATCGCCGCCGTGAAAAATATAAACGCGGAATATATTATGTTTTTTGCAGGAGATATGCCATATATAAAAAGAAAAACCGTTGAGTGTTTTTTAAAGGCTTTCCTGGCTTCGAAAAAAGGTATAGGCTGCGTTAAAACAGACGGGATTTACACTATACCGGCTGTTTTCAGCGGAAAATACACAAATGAGCTTCTTGCATTAAGGGGTGACAGCGGCGCGAGAAAAATTATTGAAAGGCACGGCGGGGATGTATTTTCATTTGATGCGCAAAGCAAAGAATTCAGAGATATAGACACGCCGAGCGAGCTTTGAGCATGTGGTTTGTATACATGGAGAGATAGGGGGATTTCAATGAAAAAAATCATTAGATTTTTACTTGTGATTGCAATTGCAGCTTCCTGCTTGTGTGTAAATGCCGCCGCAGAAATAGCGCCTGCGTCTGTTCCGGCCAATCCGGGGCCTTTTAAGGTAAACAACGGAAAAGGTGAAACGGTGAAAATTACCATGGTTGGCGACGAAAACTTCAGCTTTAACATGGATATGAAAAGCTACGTTGTTTTATGGGACAGTGATGATGTGTTAAGGTACCTGATGAAAACCGGAAACGGCTTTTTTCTCGGAGATGTGGTTACAAACGAATTCAGCGCGTTTACGGATGATTTTGTAAACCACGACACAGTGGATTCTGGCACATGGCTTAAGGCAATGGAGTACATAAAGTCTTTGAGAAATTCAATTGCGGATACGAAAAAAATAAAATTTGATGATGTGAAAACAACCGACTGGTTTTACGATTCCGTAAAATATGTTGTTCAAAAAGGCATAATGAGCGGAACAAAAGATAATTGTTTTGAGCCGGATAAGCCTCTTACAAGGGAAATGCTTGCGGCAATTCTTTACAACATTGAAGGACAGCCGGAAAACGAAGGAAAAACATCATTTGAGGACGTAAAAGAAAACCAGTGGTATACAAAGGCAATAGCATGGGCCGAAAAAAACGGTATAATGCAGGGGCGCGAAAACAGCATTTTCGGTTTGGGAGAAAGTGTGACAAGGGAGCAGATGGCGGCAGTTTTGTACAGATACAGCAAATACAAAAACTGCGAAACGGCTGTAACAGTGACAAATAATACTTTTAACGATTCCGGCAGTGTTTCAGAATATGCGAAAGAAGCTGTGGCATGGGCAGAGCAAAACGGAATAATGACCGGATATGACAACAATTTCAATCCGCAAGCCGAAACCTCAAGAGCACAGTCGGCGTCGGTTATGGCACGCTTTTTACAAAGATGCATAAAATAATACGTTTTTTTTATTGCTTTTTTTGAAATGTGTTTAAAATTATGTGCATAATATTGAATATTTGTTGAAATTATTCGCAGTTGCAGTATAATATATACAAAAACCTTGATTCAAAACATGTATATATTTTTTGTCTTCAGGCAAACACCAAAGGGGGGAAGATGAATGAAGAAACACTTTAGATTTTTAATTTCACTTACGCTTTCGGCGGCATTTTTGTTCACAAGCATAATGCCTGTATCGGCGGCTCAAGCCTTGGCTCAAAACCGCAATGAGTTAACCGCGAAGTCGTCAACAGCTGCAAATCCGGGGCCGTTTACGGTGGATAACGGCCGGGGCGAAAAGATACAGATAACAGTGCTTGGCGATGAAAATTTTACAATCAGCATGGATATGAAAAACAATGTGGTTGTAGAAGACGGCGACAATGTGTACAGGTATCTGGTTACGACTGATGACGGCTTTGGGCTCGGAGACGTGGTTACAAACGAATATGATGCGTTTGACGATACTTTTGTAAATTATAACACATCGTCACAGGATGTATGGGAGCAGGCACTTGAATACGTACAGTTTTTAAACAGCCCGCCTATGCTTATGTCAGCTTCAGGGCTTGTTACCGAGCCTGAAAACGACCCTCTGGCGGGGAAAATAAAGGATCTGAAAGGCAATACTTTGAGCAACAGAGAACCGGCAACGCCGATGCTTGCGATACTTGTAAACTTTAACGACACAAAAATGAAATTTACAGACGCCCAATGGAATATGAAGCTTTACGGCGAAGGCGGGATAAGCAATTTCTTTGCCAGAAATACAAACAACACATTCGGCTATACGCCTGTTGAAGCCGGGCTTGATACGCCGGGAATAGCGGACATAACGCTTCCTATAGACCATCCGCCATACAGGGGCAATAATTATGATTCATATAACTACATCACAAAAGGTACTGACGGGAAAAATTATCGTATTCTGAATTCAAGTTCTTTAATGGCATATGCTGTAAATGAACTTAATGAAGAATATACTGATTTTGATTTCAGTGTGTATGACAAAAACAAAGACGGATTTGTAGATACAAACGAACTTGCCATTTTGCTCATAGTATCAGGTTTTGAATCGGCAAGCTTTCCAAAATCAGACGGAACCAAATCGGTATGGGCGCACAGATGGGGTATATACTATAATGATAACGGCGACGGGAGCCTTGATCCGAATTCGTATGATGAGCTTATGATTGATAACGTCGGAGTAAGCAGTTATCTTATGGTAGGTGAAAAGCTGGCATTTTATTTAGGCAAGGACGGGGACGTTTTAAATTCCGAAAATCCATTTGAAGAGGAGCATGATTATTCTTCAAATGGTATAGGAACGATATGCCATGAGCTTACGCATTATTCCGGTGCGCTCGATTTGTATGATATATTCTATACTCTCGTTAACAGAATGAAGGTTTACTGGATGAGCATTATGGCTGGCGGAAGCTGGGGAAAAACAAATGAAAGCCCTTTTCCTGGCTCTGTACCTGTCAATATAGACACATTCAGCAAACTGTGTGCAAGCTTCCTTGAGCCGCAGGCAATAACCGAAAGCGGACAATACCGGCTTTATTCAAACGACAGCGGACAGTATAATTCACTGAGAATAGATACATCAGACCCAAACAGGAGCTATCTTGTGGAATACAGGCCGTATACCGGCTTTGACAAAGCACTGGAATATATGTATAGCCAGCAAGCAAAGACCATAACAGGAACAGGCATCTCAAAAGGCGGTATAGTTGTATGGAGAATAAATAAGGGCATAGTAGAGGATTGCATTAAAAACAATATCAATACAATAAATTCGCGTAAAGAAGACGACGGAGTCATGCCTGTATTTGCCGACGGAGTTAAGTGTGACAGAGGAATTTGGAACAAGGAAAACGTGGATATAGGAAAATATGATGATACAGTCTACAGCGATATACTTTTCCCTGCGGGTCAGACGCATTATGCGCTTGTTTTGCAGGAAGAACCGAGAATAGCGCTTTACGTGGACAAGGAGCCTGATTCAGACGAATATTTTGACCTTAAGGTGGAAATGGGAGAAACGACTCCGCAGCCTGTTTTGGCGGAAACGAGCAAGTATATAAAGTTTGACGGAAATGAGCCGAGGATAGACGTAAAGCTCGACAATACGGATTATGACGAAAACACACAGTGGAAGGTATATGACGACGTAAGAAGCGGACATGTGTCGGATGACATAAGCACTGTATACAATAAGAACACGAATACACTTACCCTTGTAAGCGATTCGGACGACGTGCCTGACTGCGATTACTGGATAAGCGCCACAAATCCGGACCTGCTTGAAAGCGAGCTTACAAAATTTACGGTAACAGTGCCTAAATGCGAGTTTGTGCTGACTACAAACACGATGGATTTCGGAACGGTTTACCTTCCTTATAAGTCTAAGAGCAAGACCCTGCCTTTTGCAAACACCGGCGGACTGCCTATAGATTATGTTGGCACAACAAGCGAAGCTGTAAGCTTTGACCTTACAGACGGAACAACAGGAAGTGCTTTCAGTCTTGAATTTCCGGATCAAAGCCTTGAAAATCTTTATGATATAGGGAATATAAAAGTAGTACTCAATTCCGGCTTGCCTGAAGGAACGTATGAACAGACGTTTATCGTATCGGCAAAATCAGGCAGCGAAGAATATTACGACAGTGACAAGGATTCAAAAATCTATACCGGCATTACGGCAAAGGTAAAAATAGCTTACTATGACAGCTCAGAAGAGGATAACGAAACGCCTGCTGAAAACTGGTATGTGCTTAAGTTCGTTACAAACGGCGGAAGCAGCATAGATAATGTAATTAAAAAGTCAGGTACAAAGATAGATCTTGGCGACTATACCACAGAAAAAGATGGTTATACCTTTGAAGGCTGGTACAGCGACAAGAATTTTGAAAACAGCATAAACAGCATAACCCTCACTGAAAATACAACGGTTTATGCAAAATGGAACAAGAATTCAACAGCAACAACGGGCGGCACAACGGGCGGCACAACGGG
>Ga0183095_10354_pt3 | contig 77529 bp, 57 predicted proteins | sample BioMet4_FD_130346 | JGI IMG/M metagenome (GOLD analysis project Ga0183095, IMG submission 130346) | Microbial communities from bioreactor (seeded with sewage sludge) at LBNL, California, USA - Biofuel metagenome 4 (v2) (version 3) | ecosystem: Engineered > Bioreactor > Anaerobic > Unclassified ... | reverse complement strand
AATGAGATGGATATTTTTCAAGTTTCAGGGAATTACAGAACTTATAACGCAGAAAAAAGGGAAAACAAAGTCAGAAATACTGAATATGGAAGAAATTCACTGGAAAATATTGAGTCTCATGGGAGAGGAATATGAAAATATATATCTCTAGTTGCGTTAACCTGCCGAATCTAGGCTCTATATACTCGTGCCCTAAAAATCGCTGAAAAAGCGCTTGGCTCTGAACATCCGACTGTAGGGATTTGCCTTAAAAATTTAGCATTATTCTTCCACAATCAAAAGAAGTATCTCAAGGCGAGACCTTATTATGAGCGAGCAATCAAAGTTATGGAAAAAACCAAAGGGGAAAATAGTCTTGAGCTTGCTAACCTCCTAGAAAGCTATGCTTCTTTGCTGGATAAAATGAGAAGGAACAGGGAAGCTACAACAAAACGTAATCGTGCTAAAGTGATACGTTCAAAAATAGAAAAAGAAACAAAAAAGTGAGCTCAATAATTGGTGTAAGTATCGATGAACTCACGACGACACAGGAATGCTACATGAGCGGCTGGGAGTGCGGGACATAATTTAGAAAAGCAATAGAGAATAATTTCCGCAATCAAAAAACTATGATATTTTAGAAATGCAGCGAATATTATCGCTTTTAATTTTTGATTGTGTTTCATTTTCAAAGGTGATGATATTTGCTGCATTTCAGAATCTTCACGAAAATTATATATACTTATATATTCTGTAACAAATTAATGTGTACTGTAAAAATTTAACCAAACTGTGTAATTAATTTTACTTTTTAAAAATAACTTTACTTCATAAGCATTATCCTACATTATATATATTTTCATACTTTGTAATAGTGACTGTACTTATTTTTTAATAATTTTTGACAAAAGATGCATATTTTGATATTTATCATAGACAGTTTTATAACCAATAACACGTAAAGGACATAATTAATGTATAATTTATTTACAACTGCCTTTGGAAAAAATAATATATTTATTACTTTTTGTAAAAATATTTTGACTCACTTTTAATAAGGAAATTTTACGTGAAATCGATAGCAGTAATAACTGTAAAGTACTCTTGAGATCCTGGTCATAAACTATTGATCAACATATGTTGGGAAATAATGGATACCTGGTGTATGAGAAAACATTCAGAGTCTAAAAACTTTACAGAAAGTGAATTAAAAATTGAGCGTTAAACATCAAACGATTAAATCGAACGATTGCATCAAACATTTTACTGTCAGGTTCTGGATTTTGAAAGTCCTGGAAAAAGGGTAATGAATAAACTGATTGATATGGCAAAATTTTAGAAAAATTGCCTGATCTTACAGGTGACAAATAACTTAAAGGTGACGAATTTCTCGCACCTGATTAAATACTAGCTTTAAATTACCTTTGAATTCGGAAAGGGTTGAAATGGAAAAAAGTTTGAGAAAATCTGGGATTGACTTTATTGGAGAGATGCCCTGGGGAACGCATTTCTGTCAATTCTACCAGACAAAACAGGATTTAATTGACATACTTGTTCCTTATTTTAAAGCCGGCCTGGAAAATAACGAATTCTGCATGTGGGTTACATCAGAGCCCCTGGAAGTGGAAGAGGCAAAAGGAGCTCTTAGAAAAGCTATTCCTGAGATTGATGTTTATCTGGAAAAAGGACAAATTGAGATTATTCCTTACACTTACTGGTATGTCAAAGAGGGAATTTTCGATTCGCAAAAAGTGCTTAACGGCTGGATAGAAAAACTCAATCGAGCACTGGCTGATGGCTACGACGGTTTAAGGTTGAGCGGAAACACCTTCTGGCTGGAAAAAAAAGACTGGAACAGTTTTGTTGATTATGAAGAAGAGATCGACAGCATCATTGGCAACTACTCCATGATAGCCCTGTGCACATATTGCCTTGAGAGGTGCAGTGCAACCGAAATTATTGATGTAGTTATCAACCACCAATTTGCCCTGGTTAAAAAAGAAAAGAAATGGACACAAATCGAGAGTTCCAGGCGCAAAAAGGAAGACGAGAAAGCTTTTCAAGTCACACAGTACTGGGGGTCTACCTTTGATTCCATGCCAGACCTGATAGCCATACTTGACAATGAATATCGGATTGTTCGCGCAAATAAGGCAATGGCGACAAGATTGGGGCTGAAACCGGAAGAGTGCATAGGGTTAACCTGCTATCGGGCTTTGCACGGGACAGCTAGTCCTCCCTCTTTTTGTCCGCACAGACTTTTGATTGAGGACGGGCTTGAACATACTGCAGAGATTTTTGAAGAATGCCTGGGTGGTTATTTTATATTAAGTGTCTCGCCACTCTATAATTCCAAAGGGAAAATTATTGGGAGTGTGCATGTTGCCCGTGATATTAACGAACGCAAAAAGGCTGAAAAAGATCTGAAAAGGAGTGAAAACGAGTTCCGCACACTGGCAGAAAATTCCCCTGACATAATTGCCCGATTTGATAGAAAAAATCGCCATATGTATGTAAATCCTGCCGCTACCGAAGTCTATGGTTGTTCTCAGGACGAAATCATCGGGAAATCCCATTGTGAACTGGGAAGAGACCCTGAACAGATAAAGCTCTGGGAAAAACATCATCAAAATGTTTTTGCTACAGGAAAATCGGGGACAATGGAATTCCAGTATAGATCGCCTCAAGGAAAAGAATACTATTTTAACACAAGAATAGTACCTGAGTTTGTTAACGGCAAAGTGGCTTCCGTCCTTGCTATTTCCCGTGATATTACAGAAATAAAAAAAGCTGAAGCCAGGTTAAAAGAAACCCTTGATAATTTAGAAGAGTTAGTTAAAGAAAGGACATCAGAAGTTGAAAAGGCTTGTAATTCTTTGAAAGAAAGCAAAAGGAGTCTTTCTGAAGCTCAAAGGATGGCACACCTTGGAAACTGGAACTGGAACATTATAACTAATGAATTGTACTGGTCTGATGAAATTTATTGTATCTTCGGACGCAGTCCTCAAGAGTTCGGGGCAACTTTCGATGCATTTCTAAATTATGTACATCCAGACGATCGAGATTATGTAAATAAGGCTGTTAAAGAAGCTTTAAACGGAAAAAACTACAGTATTAATCACCGGATTACCTTAGCCAGTGGAGAAGAGCGGATAGTACATGAACAGGCTGAGGTTATTTTTAATGAGGGAAATATCCCTGCCCATATGAGAGGAACAGTTCAGGACATTACTGAGCAGAAAAAGGCTGAAAAAGCCTTAGAGCTGGCTAACGCGTATAATCGCAGTCTCATTGAGGCCAGTATAGATCCCTTTGTAGCTATCGGTCCGGATGGTAAAATTACTGATGTAAATAATTCAACCGAATTTGTTACGGGTTATTCCCGTAAGGAGTTAATTGGGACTGATTTTTCGGATTATTTCACCGAGCCTGAAAAAGCCAGAGAAGTATATCAGCATGTATTCCAGAAAGGGCTGGTGCGAAATTATCCGCTGGAAATTCGACATAAAAACTTGCAGATAACGCCTGTTTTGTATAATGCATCGGTTTACAGGGATGAAACTGGAGAAGTTATTGGGGTTTTTGCAGCTGCACGTGATATTTGTGAGCAGAAAAAGGCTGAAGAAAAGATACAGATACTGGCGAGTGCTGTAGAGTCATCGGATGATGCCATTATGACCAAGTCTATTGATGGCATTATTACAAGCTGGAATAAGGGAGCAGAGCAGATTTATGGCTATCTCGCCGAAGAAATTCTTGGAAAAAATATCTCAATACTTGAGCCAGATAATCGTAAAGGAGAGATAAAGCAGTTAGTTAAGAAAATTCAAGAGGAAGAGAGAATCCAGCACTATGAAACAGTACGGTTAAGAAAGGATCGTACATTAATAGATATTTCAGTAACTCTTTCTCCGGTTTTGGATGTTTCTGGGCAACTTATAGCTTTCTCTGTTATTGCAAGAGACATTACTGAGCGAAAAAAGGCAGAAGAAACTCTGAGGTTGTCAAACATTTATAATCGTAGTCTGATAGAAGCCAGTCTTGACCCTATGGTTACTATCGGCCCTGATGGGAAGATAACCGATGTAAATAAAGCTACAGAACTAGTTACCGGTTATTCAAGAAATGAGTTAATTGGGACTGATTTTTCAGACTATTTCACCGAGCCTGAGAAAGCCAGAGAAGGATATCAACATGTTTTCAGAGAAGGTTTGGTACTGGACTACGAACTTGGAATTCAAAACAAAAATGGTCACGTAACTCCTGTTTTGTATAATGCTTCGATTTATAAAGACGAAGCTGACGAGGTTATTGGAATTTTTGCAGCTGCCCGTGACATCACCGAACGGAAAAAGGCAGAAGAGATGTTAAAACTGAAATTAGAGGAGCTTGCTCGCTCAAACGCAGAGCTGGAACAATTTGCCTACGTATCATCCCACGACTTGCAAGAACCCTTGAGAATGATAGCAAGTTATTTACAGCTTTTACAAAGAAAATATCAGGGAAAGCTTGACGAGAGGGCTGATAAATACATCTATTTTGCTGTGGATGGGGCTTCCCGTATGCAAAACCTGATAAATGATCTTCTGGAATTTTCTCGAGTAACTACAAGAGCCAGAGAATTCGAGCCTACTGATTGCAAATCTGTTCTGGATCGAGTGTTATTTGATTTAGATGTATCCATAAAAGAAAATGAAGCTAGTATATCTTCTGGTTCTTTACCTGTAGTAATGGCAGACCCTGTCCAGTTTACTCAGCTGTTCCAGAATCTTATAAGCAACGCTATAAAATTCCGCAGTGAAAAAGCTCCGGAAATTGAGATTTCTGCCAAAAAAGAGACTGATCAATGGTTATTTTCAGTAAAGGATAATGGAATTGGAATTGACCCGAAATATTCTGAGAGAATTTTCGAAGTTTTTAAAAGGCTTAATAAAAGAGAAGAGTACCCAGGTACAGGCATAGGGCTTTCAATCTGTAAAAAAATTGTAGAAAGGCATGGAGGACAGATTTGGGTAGAATCTGAATCGGGTAAGGGTTCGACTTTCTACTTCATTTTGCCAGTAATTCCCATAAAAGTTTCATTATAACGACTTTATCATAAATTTCATGAGACTGATACTTTACCGTGAACTTAACAGTACTAACTTTACCGTGAACTTAACAGTACTAACTTTACCGTGAATTCCTGATAACGACTATACCATAAAAATTTAATCTTTATAAATTTGGTTCGAATTAGACAATCAGTTTCGGGAACGCTCAAAGTTTTTGACATATAATCAGGATGGTCATATAAATGAGAACTCGAATAGCATTTAAACCGGTAGAGATTCTTGTAGTAGAAGACAGTAAAGGCGATATTGGACTAATAGAAGAAGGTTTTGAAGATGCAAAAATCGGGAACATTCTTCATATTGTAGAGGACGGAGAAGAAGCAATCGCTTTTTTACGTGGTGAAGGACAGTTTTCAGGTTCCCCGCGCCCGGATATAATACTTCTGGACTTAAATTTGCCAAAAAAAGACGGGCGTGAAGTTCTGGAGGAAGTGAAAGGCGACGATGAACTTAAAAACATACCTGTTGTGGTTTTAACCACTTCTAAAGCTGAGGAGGACATCCTGAGATCTTATAATCTTCATGCCAATGCATATATTACTAAACCTGTTGATTTTGATCAGTTTCTAGATGTAATTAGATCCATAGAAAATTTCTGGCTTGAGATTGTAAAGTTGCCATCGAAGTAAGGCCAGAATAACCCGGATCGGACGGTTTGACTATGGATGAAAAAGTAGAAATCTTGCTTTTTGAAGACAATCCCGGGGATGCAGGTTTAATTGAAGAGATGCTAGAAGGGTCCGCCAACTTTCAATACGAACTTAAAACCGTTCAGACCCTGAATGAAGGTTTGAGCCTTCTTAAAGAGAACCGGTTTGATATAATATTATCTGACCTGGGATTGCCAGATAGCGATGGCATTGATACTTTTCTTGAAATTCATGCAAGGAACTCACGAATTCCCATTATAATTCTGACGGGAATGAATGATGAAAAAATCGGAATTGAGGCTGTAAAGAAAGGTGCTCAGGACTATCTGGTCAAAGGGCAGGTAGATGGCAGATTATTGAAACGTTCTATCCAGTATTCCATTGAGCGTAAAAAAGCAGAGGAAAAAGTTCAGAACTTAGCGAATATAGTGGAATCGTCAAATGATGCTATTGTAACCCGGTCTCTTGACGGTTTTATTACCAGCTGGAACCTGGGAGCAGAGCAAATATATGGGTATTTGGCTGAAGAAATTTTGGGGAAGCCTGCATCAGTCTTAATACCATGCGACGTGGGGAATGAATCCCAAAAACTGACTGAGATGATAAAACAGGGAGAAAAGATTCGCCAGTATGAGACTTCACGGTTAAGAAAAGACGGTACGATTATCGATGTCTCAATGACTCTTTCTCCGGTTTTCGATATCTTCGGAGAGCTTATGGCTATCTCAGTTATCGCCAGAGACATAACCGAGAGTAAAAAAGCCGAAGAAAGGCTTCACAATAGTGAGGAAAGATATCGGATTGTTACGGAACAAACAGGTCAGCTAATATATGAGCACGATATCGAGGAAAATAAAATCTACTGGGCAGGCACCATAGAAGAGATTACAGGATATACTCAGGAAGAATTGCTGAACACTGGTATTAAACTATGGATAAACAATGTCCACCCTGAAGACCAGAAGAAAGTCTGGAATCAAAAGATAAACGGCTGCGGCCATGACTTAAAGAACACTGAGAATAAGAGAAACTTCCATCTGGAGTATCGTTTTAGAAGAAAGGACGGAGAATATATCCATATTGAAGATCACGGGATCTGTCTTCAAAAGGGAAATTATCTTACAAACAAAGTCCTCGGAATAATGAAGGATATCACAGAGCGTAAGCGGACAGAAGAAGCACTACGAAAGTCCGAGGAACGCTTTCGCCTTGCCCTGAGAGGCTCAAGCATCGTTATGTTCAGTCAGGATCTCGAGCTGAGGTACACGTGGGTGTACAACCCTGCACCTGGCTTCAAAATAGAGGATGTCCTGGGTAAGCGTGACTACGAGATATATCAGCCAGAGGATGCTGAGATATTTACCGCTATCAAGCGTCAGGTCTTAGCCAGTGGCGTAGGCCGACGTGACGAGGTAGTCACCCATAGGCCAGCTTCCGCTGGTGGTAATCTGATCCACGATATGACCACCGAGCCGCTGCACGACGCCACAGGAACCATCATCGGAGTCATCTGTGTCGCAATGGATATTACTGAGAAAAAGGAGGCTGAAAATTCCCTGAAAAAAATTGAAGAAGCCCGTAAAAAGGAAATTCATCATAGAATTAAAAATAATCTGCAGGTAATCTCGTCTCTGCTCGACCTGCAGGCTGAAAAATTCGCTGTCAATGAGGTTTATGATACTTCAAAGGTGCTTGCAGCTTTCAGGGACAGCCAGAACAGGGTTATTTCTATGGCTTTGATCCACGAAGAACTGTATGGGTCAAAAGAAGTCAGTACTCTTAATTTTGCAACTTACCTTCAAAAACTGACTGAGGAGCTCTTCAGGTGTTACAACGTTGGAGCTTCAGAAGTCAAAATGGTTCTGGAAATTGAGGAAAATATTTTCTTCGATATGGACACTGCAGTTCCGTTAGGAATGATTGTTAATGAACTGGTCTCAAATTCCCTCAAACATGCATTTCCAGGTGGGAAAACAGGAGAAATTAAAATAAAACTCTCCAGGGAAATAAATGAAAACTCTGGAGCTCGCGGAATTGAAGACAGTAACGAAGCGTGTAAAGTTATCAGTTATATCCTGGTCGTTTCAGATAACGGAGTAGGTATGCCTGAGAGCATCAGTCTGGAAGACTCCGATACCCTTGGATTACAACTGGTAACCATCCTGGTAGACCAGTTAGACGGAGAACTTGACTTGGACAGGGACTCTAGTACCAAATTTACAATAAAAATCACAGTAGCGGACAATAAGTAAAAATGTGTTAGTGAGAGCAAGTCTATAGAGACGTTTATTTTGAGAGTTAATAATTTTATATTATTTTAGACTGTTCCGTAATATACAAGTTATAGTCACGCCTGTAATTGTTGCAATAAAAAAACTTCATTGTACCTCATTGGGCAGTTGCATTATTTAGCCTCGTAACTATATATAACGCCAACTGGTGTCATGGCAATTTAATTACTGGGCATTAATACTTAGATGATACATCATCCGTAGTCCCTTTCTTAATTATAAGAACTCAGAAATAAATTTTCTAGATACTAGTGCATCGATTCCAAAGTATGTCCATAATGAATTTTTTGAAAACCAGATCGAATCACTCTGTGATCGGCTGCGTTTTTCGTGTTACAAAATTCCATGTGACTTTAAAATAATATTTGTGTCAATATTTGCGTCATAAGCTGTAATCATTTTCTTATTATGCACGTATTTAAGAATAGATGCACTAGACTATGAAATCGTGTCGTTAAAAACATGAATTAAATTTAAATAATTAAAAACTCATCAAGTAATAATGATAATTTATGTTACAAAAGATATCAATCCAATCATTGTCAACAATATTTATAATAATATTACTAATTATTGGCATTGCCTATTATATTTTTCCAGGCCATGACTCCCTGTTTATACTTATTGGTAGCATTGTAGGCGCTGGACCTATTCTAATCATTGCAACCCTTGTTATGATAGGTTTAATAATTTCAATAGCCAAAATTGTTATTCGATATATTCATAAATAACAAACGTAACCTAAAACACTTCAAAAAGGTAGGGTAGATCTGCTTCTCAACCTGCACTTAAGTTGTGTTTTACACTCAGAAATTTATAATAGTGATAGTCACTAGTGCATCGATTCCAAAGTATGTCCAAAATGAATTTTTTGAAAACCAGATCGAATCACTCTGCGACCGGCTGCGTTTTTCGTGTTACAGAATTCGATGTGACTTTAAAATAATATTTGTGTCAATATTTGCGTCATAAGTTGTAATTATTTTCTTATTATGCACGTATTTGAGAATCGATGCACTAGATATAACCGAAGCACCGAAGTTTTGGAATAGGCTCATAAAATATGAACCTATATAAAGAATGATAAGATTTGCACAATAGTATTTATATTGACTTTGTCACATTCCCTTTTTTATATCTACCGCAATATCCAATATTAGAAATATTGATCCTACATTCGGCAGCAAGTACATCCTAACATTTAAATATCCTTAATTGTTATTTTTTGTAGGTTCAGTTATAAATCAGTATCATGCAGACTGCATATCTAATTTCATTTGTCATTTTTCCCATTTAATATAAATATATATTAATTATGTTATGGTTAACATTTAGTAATTTCTGATTTAAATTAAATTCTAAAAGTTTCAAAAAAAACGATATCAATAGAAAAATTAAATGGATTTTTATGTCGACCTGCCGAATGTGGGATTGATCTAATTTCATGAGTTCCATAACTGGAGACTTTATTGCGTCAAATAAAATCTCAATAGAAAAGTACCTTTTAGATGAACATCTTGAATCCTATCTTAAAACAAAAACGCGTTCTGCCGTTTCAGTTTGTATTGATTACATTCATGGTTTGATTCTTCTTCCAAAACGGAAGAATATGAGTAAAATGGCAATCTACTGTTGTAAGTGTTCCAACAACCAGTCTTTAAGCCATTTCATCTCAAATTCTCCTTGGCCTTCTACAAATCTCCTCAAATTTGTTAGAACAAAAGCCATTGAAATCATAGGGATAGTGTAATTATACTTGACGAATCGGGTATGAAAAAATCAGGATAGGACTTACGCAGTTGAAATGCCGAAAGCTTCATATCATTAAAAATATAATTATGGTTTCGTGTTTCTCTAAAAACATACGGAGTTATGGACATAAATCCACCTAAGTGTAATGGCATTGACTACATTAATTTTCTCATAGCTGCTTCTAACGTTTTTAGTTGCACTGAAGCTGCTAGGTGTTATCCAGACATAGCTAATGCTCCTTCTCATGGTGCTTTTACTCGCTTACTTCAAAAGCAACGTCCAGACACAGAATCGCTATGGGAGGAAGTAAAAAATTATGTCAAGCCTGAAGAAGGATGCCTAATTGTTGACGATTCAACATTAGATAAACCATATGCAAAAGAAATGGCTTTTGTTCGTCGTATGTGGAGTGGAAAACATCATCGTACTGTAAAAGGGGATAGGTCTTGTTTCCTTAGTTTGGACTGACGGTACAACCGTTATACCTATCGATTTTAGAATTTATAACATCGATGTAGACGACAAAACGAAGAATGACCATTTCCGCGATATGCTTGACAAAGCCAAAGAACGTGGTTTTAAGCCAGAATTCGTTTTATTTGATACATGGTATGCAAGTGTGAAAAACCTTAAAGCCATTAGACAGAAAGAATGGCATTTCCTTACAAGATTGAAAAATAATCGGTTGGTAAATCCTGACAACAAGAGAAATGTGCCACTTGAAACAGTAGATATTCCTCCAAAAGGACTTGTGGTTCACCTCAAGGCATATGGATTCGTAAAGGTGTTTAGGATAGTTTCTAAAGATAGAGACACGCAACACTGAGTTACAGATCATATGGATTCGTAAAGGTGTTTAGGATAGTTTCTAAAGATAGAGACACGCAACACTGAGTTACAGATGTGCTGAATATGGATGAACAAAAACGTGAAGATTTGGCAAAGAAGTCATGGAAAATTGAGGAATATCATAGAGGGATAAAGCAGTTTTGTGGGGTTGAAAAATGTCAGGTAAGAAAGGAAGAATCACAAAGAACACATATATTGTTCTCATTAAGAGCTTTCCTTAGACTGGAATTACAAAGAATCAAGAGTGGAATATCCTGGTTTGAAAGTGATATGAAAATTAGAAGAGTGGCAGTGAAAGCATATTTAAATAATCCCCTGTACACAGTAAATTAATTTTCAGATTGGGAAAGTTGTTTAAAACGATATGCTAGGAGCCAACTGCGTAACTCCTAAAGTAAAAGGATACAAATAACCAATCCAAAAATGTCAAAAGAGTGTCCTTAAGAATGTTCCAAAAGCTTTCATAAGTCTGAAGGAATTTCCTGAAAACATAAGCTTTCTCAGAAGGATAGAAGGATGGTCCATGTCTCCATACTCGGTAATCGTGTCTAGAATCGAAGGGGTGTTTAGCGAACCTATAAGGTCATTGAACTGCCTGTCTTCCAGCTTCCCGATGTAGTCATGGATTTTCATGCCTATTTCAAGCTCTTTTCCAAGGCCCTTCCGCCAGAGCTGATCATATTCGGAAAGCCGCTTTGCCGAGGTATCTCCTTCAAGGGCAGCCTGTGCAGCGACCTTTCCAGCAATTTTCGCCGCAAAAGCTCCGGTATAGATTCCTCCTCCTGATGTCGGTTTTGTCTGCCCTGCCGCATCGCCAACCAGCAGAACCCCACCAGACACCGTTTTTTTCTGAGGGCCTATCGGGATTCCACCTACTACAAAATCAAGCATACCTCCTGAGTATCTCGCTTTTACATGAGAGTTGGAGCGGAGGAATTTCTCAAGATAAGCAAGAGGAGAGCTTTCTTCGTGCCCATTTTTCCAGGCAAGCCCAGGTTCAAGGGCAAGTGCAATCCTTGAAATTTTTTCATTAACAGGTACGGTCCAGGCAAAAAAGCCGGGAGCAACAGAACCCGGAAAAAGTTCAACAAAATCGCTGTCATCTGAGGCATAAGGGGCTTCTATCTGGATCCCCGGAAGTACGTGGGCAGGTTTTTCAAGCCCTGCATAGCTGGCTATCCGGCTTTTTACTCCATCTGCCCCTATCACAGTGGATGCGCATATTGTTTCAGGTTTGCCGTTTTTCAGTACCTTGAGTTTTACCGTAGAATTTTGCTGTCCCTCTTTATCGGTTTTCGGATTCGGTTTTTCGAGCCCCACAGCCCTTGTCCTCAGAGAGAGTTCCACACCTTCTTCCACAGCCCTTATTGCAAGGGTGCGGTCGAAGTTTTTCCGCGAGACCACATACGCTTTGGTCTGCTTTCCATCGATTGGCAGGCACTGCCCATCTGGAGCATGTACAAAGGCTCCACGCACGGAATTGAACACAAACTCGTCCGAAGGCTTGAGCTCGCACTCTGCAACTGCTCTGGTGCTCAAAAGTCCAGTACAGCTTACAGGCGACCCTATGAAAGCATGCTCTTCAAGCAGGAGAACCTTTGCCCCATTCAGGGCTGCATAGCGAGCTGCAGTGGATCCCACAGGCCCGGCTCCAACCACAACAACATCATATTTCATACCGTGTTACCCTCAAGAATAAGCCCTTACTATAGAAGGAAGCTTAATATACTCATAATTCATAAATACAGTTAAAATTATAATGTTTATATATAAATATTGTACTTTGAATACAGTGATACTGAATACAGTGACACTGTATACAATGACATTTACTCTATATGCGTGAGCTCTATTGATGAGAACGATTTATTATCTACTAGAATAATCCCATTTTCGATAAAAGTATATATTTATGGGCTAGCTTGTCTTTAATTAATTGCGCTGACTATTTATTGCTGATTATTTATTGCTGACTATTTATTAAGTTGAAAAGTTTTTAATTAATATCGATGTCGCTTAATGTATAAAGCCAAATATTTTTAGGTTGTATAAGTTTTCCAGGCTTCACAATCTTGATATATTGATAAGTAGCTTATGGTATTCGTTAATATATTTGTTCTTATTGGGTAAAAATCGGCACTTAAGGTATTTCGGAAATTTGATTTCATTTTTAGGGACTTAAGACAGATTTCGAAACTACCTGGGATTTTTACTAACACGGTTTGACCAATTTGAGATTATGCTATTTTTAAAGCAATATGGCTAAAAAAAGGCTACTATTTGAAGATTGAGAGTTAAGTTATTCTCGAATAATTTCTACAATCTTGCAGGAAAGTTTCTGCATAAACTTTTTAAAAAAAGAAAAAAATTCAATTATCAAATAATTTTTACCGCTATTTGATAGAAGATAATACATGCAAACCAATAAGGGATTTCTAATATCAAATACGAGCCATTATATAGACCTATTTCTACTTTTAATGTGTTAAACATATTTAATAACCTTTTAGATATTTCTGGAAATACACTTCGATGTATTTTCAGAATTTTTCTGTTTTTCTTAATCATTAGGAATTATATAATGTTGTCATAATATATAAATCTGTTTCATTAAAAAGTCATTTTAAGCCTTATTTTCAAAAAATAAAGGCATCAACAAAATTATATAGGTTTTTAGTGAGTATTAAACGCTTAATAATAAAAAAATACCTTATACAGGTCTTATTCCGGTCTTACGCCTGTCTTACACCTGTCTTACCTGTATTACACTATATTGTCATTAAAAAACCACTTTACCAGTAAAAAAACTATAATTCTTCACATGCGTTAAATTTCCTGTAGCAAACTCTCTATAAAAGTTTTTAAAAGTATTTTACCCCTGTCTGCCTGTAAGGTCTTGGACTGCAGAGAACTTTCAAAAAAGAATTTTAAATGATATATAAAAACCTTGAAGTTATTATATAGACAAGGTTTTTAAACAATGGTATATAATTACTTTTAAGGTAATTATATAGATCTGGTAACTTATAAAGGTTTTTTTCACGTTATGGTGTATTATTTTATTATTTAGACCCCTTGAAAAATGATTAGTTTTTTAAGGGATATTAAACCTTATTTGCCCAATTAAATGTAGTGTTATCCCTTCCACCGTTAAGGTACATTCATTAAAGGATTTATTTGCTGTTTAAAGTACTTAAGTACTTTAATTAGTAAATTAAACGTTGATTTGCCCTTACTTTTAACATTGAATTTTGTATGGGTGAAAATGACATCAGATGCCTTATTTATAAATAAACATAAATTGTAAAAGAATAAAGTATTTATCTCGCTCTCTTCTTGATTTAAAAGAGTATTATAGATTATTTATTACTACGGGAGCGCAGAGGGTCACGAATACACCATTCTTTACAGGCTGTCCGACAATTACCTTCATTAATAAACGAATTCCTTCTTTTTTAATTTAAAGGTTTTATTTGCTTTCTTTTTAGCACTTTTGGCACCTAATTTTTTGGATAGTATCTATATTTTATCTGAGATTCATGCTATCTGTTAAATTTTATACCAAAAATTTGGTCAAAAATCATAAAACCTAGATTCGGCAGGTCGACATAAAAAATTTGAATATTTTTCTTGATATCGTTTTTGAACACTTGATAACTATACATTAGATTTAAAACTGGTTGACGTGTGGCTCAACCCCCACGACACATCTAAATACTGAATCATTTTTCCATTAAAGTTTAGTATGAGAGATTATGTTTAGATCATATGTAAACCTCACAACTGCACACAATAAGGGATCATTATTTTAAAATCGCCATCAACAGAAATTATCAAAAATGAAATGTCGACCTGCCGGATCTAGGATAAAAATAGCCATCAAGAGAAAGAGAACCATCTGTCAAATAGAATCGTAAAAATGAGCAAAAATTTGTTGAAATAATATTACTTATCATTTCAACGGATATGAAAACAATCTTCCCACATAAAAATCAAACTGTCAAACTAAGTTAAAAAGGCCAAAGTTTAATCAGGATTTAAGTGCAAAATTGATAGCTTTCAAGCAAGAAAATTCCTTACCCGATGACATGAAAGGAAATTAATTTAATAAAATATTGCAGCTTATTTATAGATTGTATTCCCAGTTTTTGCTATTATTTTGTTATCAATTCGCATGGGTTGTTTTTTACACTTTTTATCTCTTTTTCGCGATTTGTCTTGAGTAAATTTTCAATAATAAGCTGCACAATGTAGCTTTTCTCAACAATCCCGCAGTATTTATCATTATTAGTAATTGGTATAAAATCACTTTCAAAATTGAGTGCTTTAAGGAGATCTTCAGTAGAGAAATATTTTTTATTTCCTTCTTCAGTAAGCTGCAAATCTTTTTCATTGAGTATTTTAGGTGATCCTTCACGTAATCGTTCTAAAGTTTTTTCAGTAAATGATTCATCTTTAGATGGACCTAACTTTTTAATAAGTTCCTCGTATTTTTTAAAGCTTTTCCTTGGGTAACTTTCTTTACTTGAGTACGATGGTATTGGCTTACCTTCAATCTTATTAGCAAGTTCACATAAAAATTTTGCATACGCCTGCTCATAGGCTTGTAAATAAATAGGTTTCTCTTTTTCGAAATATGAGAGGAATTCTTCTACGTCTGTAGTTCCAATAAATTTCTTCTCATTAGTAAAAACAAGGACTTTTAAACCTTTTGAATTATAAAGATATTTCACAGAATAGTATAGTTTAGCATATGAAGTTGAATTATTTTGTTCTTTTGATAATTCTACTTCTAATACTTTTCTTCTCTTTTTGAGGAAATCTAAATTTTCATTATCGAAGGGTATTGACTCAAGTATTATAGAATTGTCTTGTATTGCCTCACTGAATTCAATTTTAATACTTGATAATGAGAGAGAGTGAATTTCTCCATGTTCTAATTTTGTTATTATAGATAATATTAAACATTTTATTTCTTTTCTCCATAATATTATAGCAATTAGCAAGATCACTGGAAAAGATAATATGGCAGATATGGTTGGCGGCACAGATTCAATTACAGATGAAGTTACGTTCGAATCCATAGAAGTACGCTCCTTATATATGCCTTGAAGATTACTCTACTTGCCGAAACGCAATAAAAATGAGAGAGTATAACTAAATAGAAAAAGGCATGCTTCATTATAAAAATTATTGATTAAAACTATAAATAGTTTTCAATGTTACTTTATGTATAAAGTTAAATATTATTTGGATGTAAAAGTTTTCCAGGCTTCACAATCTTGATATATTGAGAAATACATTCATCGTGCGACTGAACCATAAAACTGAAAGATCAAATATTTAATGATTTCTTCAAACTACTAACCAGGGTTTTCATGCAGCAGAAAAAGCAGAAAAAAGAAAAACGCCAGGTTTCGGGCCCAGAGAAAATAGATACAGATTCTCAGGGCACAAAGAAAGCCCGGACTTCGGATAAAAGAACTTCCCGAAACTCGGATAATAAAGCTTCCAGGGCTTCGGATAGAAAAAACTCTCAGACACGGCAAAGCAGGGTAAAAAACAAATCTCCAGGTTTTAAAGGAAAGCCTTCTGAGGGAAAACACACTTCCAGCAAAAGCGCCAGCTTTAAAGGAAGTCAGGACTTGATCCCCGCGAAGAAAAAGAACTTCCAGCGTTTTGAGTATGAAGACGATAAAATTTTCTGGTGCGAAAAATGTAACTTGCCCCTTATAGGAGAAGAATGTGGAATCTGCGGCAGCAAAGGGAAAGTCCTTCATCTCTCCCAACCTGCTGACGTCCGTTTTTGTTCTCCTTACGAGCGAGAAGTCATGGACAGGCAGCTTCACTCAGCTTTTGGTTGCAATCCCCTTGGAAATAAGCTCATTCTTCTAAATAAAATCCCTGGCGAGGACAAAACTGATGAAGTGCTCGTAGATGGCTTTATTTTTGGAGTTCTCCGGTTTGAGCTTTCAAAAATGAATTACAGTTTTGAACCTTCCATCCAGGGCGCAAAAATTCTCCTGAAACATGCTAAAGGCAGGAAAGTCGAGCTTAAGAAAACAAACAGGCACCTTAACGGAAAAAGTGTTGCAGCAGAGTCTGTTGAAGCCTTCGACAGCAATATAAAAGCAGGAGACTTTGTCCTTATCACTGCAGGCAGCCTGACAGGCTATGGGGTTTCTTATATTGACGGCGCGGACTTTTTGGACCTGAAAACCCTGCCTGAGCCCGAGAACCGGACTGAATTGGAGTCTTCAAGCGGAGCCAGGACAAACGTGGAATCTTCAAGTGGAGCCAAAACAAAAGTTCTCAGGATCAGGAAGGTTGACAGCAGTGAAGCGTCACTTCGTCCTGAAACTCCGGATCTTGCGGCATGCATAGAAGCAAACAAAAAGCATCTCCAGGTGCTTGGGAAGAACGCAATCAATACTATTCGCGGGATTATTTCCAGGAAAGAATACAAAAACCTGCCTGTCTATGTCTCCTTCAGCGGCGGTAAAGACAGTCTTGTGGTGCTTGACCTGGCGCGGGCTTCCCTTAAGCAAAGGGAGCTCAAAGCTTTCTTCCTGAACACCGGGATTGAGTTTCCGGAAACTGTAGAGTTTGTACGAAACTTTTGCCGGGAAAGAGAAATTTCACTCATCGAGGCAAATGCAGGTTCCACTTTCAGGGAACAGGTAGGAAAATTCGGGCCTCCTGCAAAGGATTTCCGCTGGTGCTGTAAGGTCTGCAAGCTGGCATCAGCAGGGGACTTCGATACACAGAAAGGAGCTTCCTCTCGAAAAGGAGACAACGATGTGGCTTATCTCACAATTGACGGTAAGCGTAAGCACGAATCGTTCTCAAGGGCAAGGATTGCAGCAAGCGAGACAAATCCTTTTGTCCCTGCCCAACTCAACATCTTTCCTATACGGGATTGGAAAGCAATTGAGGTGTGGCTTTACATACACTGGAGACAGCTTTCCTACAATCCTCTCTATGACCTTGGCTTTGAAAGAGTAGGCTGCTGGCTTTGCCCGTCTGCCCTCGCTGCCGAGTACGCCAGGGTGAAAGACCTGCATCCCGAAATGTATGCAAAGTGGAATGCTTTTCTGCTGGAATGGGCAAAGTCCAGAGGGCTGTCCGAAAAATTCGTAGAGCATGGTTTCTGGCGCTGGAAAGAACTGCCTCCCAAGATGCTAAAACTGTCTGAGGAGTTAGGGATTTCCGTGCTTGCCAGAGAAAAAACTGAAGACTTTGAAATTGAAGTCGTGTCAGGAATTTCTCCCTGCCGGGCAGGCGGCTATTCAATAGAAGCAGCTGTGAAAGGCATCAGGGAAAAAGAAGCTGCAGGTTTCATCAATGTTCTCGGAAACACGGTTTATGCGGAAGATCTGGGGATGTTGCTGGTCAAAACCGGAACCGGAACTGTAAAGTTTTTTTCAAACGGAAATCTGCTTGCAAGTTCGGAAACAAAGGAAAAAGCGGTTTCACTTTTTAAGGAGGCTGCAAAGCAGTTTACAAGGCTTTCTCGCTGTACTGGCTGCGGGATCTGTGTAAAAGCCTGTCCTGTCGGGGCGGCTTCTCTCGAAGGAAAAATACCGCATGTAAGCGAAGCCTGCATCAGATGCGGAAAATGTACAGAGTCCTGTGTGGTAATCCGATACTTTGATAAGCTCGTACCTGACCGGAATCAAAAGTTAAAGGTGTGATCCATCAAAAATCCGAATTTCATATCTCTGTGATATTTTTAAATAGTTTCTAAATATATTTAGATATTACACGTTTTAATTAAGTTTAAATCTCACATTTTTATCATATTCCCATAAACTTGATTTTAACCTGTATACTTGATTTTAACCTGTATAATTCATCTATTCAAACGGAAACTAAAAAATGAGATTGAGCCAAAACCCTGACGGAGTAAGTCAGATCATAGCCAGCCGATGGAAAATTGGAGCAGCCCTTGCGGTAGCGCTGCTTCTGTACTTTTCATTTCTAATTCTGCTGCCCCTTGCAGACGGAATCGTACTGGGCATAGTCTTTGCTTACATTGCCAGGCCTATTCGGGTAAAATTCACAAAGCACAGAAAAATAGGAGCCCTCTTTGCCAGCCTGTGCATATTCGTCCCTATAGTGTTCATTGTCGGGGCAGGCATTGTTGAGATCCTTAACCAGGTCTCCTGGGTTATTGAACATCAGACGGCAGTTGCGGCATCAATTCTGAATTTCATAAACTCTCTGAACATTCCGGATAAAATCATAGAAAGTATTAATTCCGCCATCTGGGACCTCTTTACCTCGCTACTCCCTGCAGTAGGCAGCATAGGGCTCCTTTCATATGCCCAGAGTATCGGTCTATTTTTCATTAATTTTGTAATCTCGATCATTTTCTGCTATTTTATACTCGCTGATGGGGATCGGCTTTACTGCGCATTTCTTGGCGTGATCCCAAAAGAGTACAAAGGAGTTGTAAACCGTTACGCGCATCATCTTGATATAATCCTTAAAGGAGTTTTCATAGGCAATGCCTACTCTGCTCTAATAGTAAGCGTAACCTCAGTTATTGTTTTCTACGCTTTTGGGTTTACCCATGTGCTTGCCCTGGCGACCCTCATCTTCATAGCTTCGATAATTCCTCTTTTTGCCGGGTACATGGTGCTGTTGCCTCTGGCTTTAATGCGGTACTTTGAGTTAGGGTTTAAAAGTGCAGCTACTTTCTTTATAGTATCCTCCCTCATTATCTACGGCCCCCCGGAGCTGATTCTCAGGCCCTATCTGACCAGCTTGCAATCCAAGATTCACCCGATGCTGCTTATGCTTGCCTTCCTGGGCGGGGCTTTTGTCGGAGGGATTGCAGGATTTTTTGCAGCCCCTATTCTTCTCGGGGCTCTGGTTGCGGCTTACAGGGTTTATCAGGATCACACCCATCCGGAACTTGCCGAGACCTGCGCAGACCTCAAGAAAATGGGACATCCCACTCAGGCTGGCTCGGAAAAGTAATTTCGGAGTTATGCTCAGAAATGTACCGAAAAACATAGGAGATCCTGGAGTTTTCCAGGATATGCCCAAAAATATCAATCGAAAGGGATTATTTTATATCGTTGAAGGATATTAGGACTGTCATATATTCTTCTTTACTCCCTTTAATCAAGATCTACTGACGGTACAGACCTCAGTCAGTCTTATATGAATCATATGAATCAATTGTTTGATTCAACCGAAACTACTTCGGGACAGAATTCCAAACCGAGGCTAATTCGGAAGAAATTACAGACCGAAGATAATTCGGAACGAAATTCCATAAAGAAGCACTACAGAATTCCTCATAGGAGCACTAGGTGATAGAATGCAATTATTGCTCATTCACTCTGATTATATTGAATACGAAACCAAAAAACAAACTCCAGTTGCTGAAAAAATTGAAGAATCCTTAAAGTCCGGCAGGCTTGAGGAAGCACTTACCGCTTTTATGGCTGTTGAAAGTGTAGATGAGGCAAATCCTGAGGAAACTATCGAAAAGACGGTTTCCGAAATTGAAAAGGTAGCTACCCAGGTCAAAACCGACCGTATAATGCTCTATCCTTACGCTCACTTAAGTTCTGACCTTTCTTCTCCGAAAGTTGCAGTAAAGGTACTGAAAGGGATAGAAACTGCACTCTCAGGTAAATTCGAGGTCAAACGCGCTCCTTTCGGGTGGTATAAGGCTTTTAGTATCAGCTGTAAAGGACATCCTCTTTCCGAACTCTCCAGGAGCATACGCCCTGAAGGAACTCAAAAAGCAGCAGGCAAAGTCGAGGCAGGTGGGAAAAAAGAAGAGGTTGTTTCCGAAGCCCTCAAAGCTGAAGGTACGGCAAAGTCTTACTGGCGCATCCTTACCCCTGATGGAGAACTTCACGAAATTGAGAATTTCGACCTTACGCCTTACCCCAAACTCCAGCAGTTTGTAAACTACGAAATTTCCAAGAGCAGGGCTGTTGAGCGTGCTCCCCCTCATGTGGAACTTATGCGGAGGCTTGAGCTTGCGGACTACGAGCCAGGGTCAGATTCCGGAAATATGCGGTATTACCCTAAAGGGAGGCTTATAAAATCCCTTCTTGAAAATTATGTGCTTGATGTCGCAACCGACTTTGGAGCAATGGAAGTTGAAACTCCTATCATGTACGACATGAACCATCCGACTCTTAAGAAATATCTGGACAGGTTCCCCGCAAGGCAGTACTCCATTGAGTCCGACAAGCGGCAGATGTTCCTGCGTTTTGCAGCCTGTTTCGGGCAGTTCCTTATGAACCACGACATGACGATTTCCTACAGGAACCTGCCTCTTCGGATGATCGAAATGACCCGCTACAGTTTCAGGAAGGAACAGCGTGGAGAACTTGTGGGCTTGAGAAGGCTCAGGGCTTTTACCATGCCTGATATGCACAGCCTTTGCGAGGACATGGACCAGGCTGTAGACCAGTTCAAAAAGCAATATGACCTCTGCATTGATGTGCTTGAAAATATAGGAATCCATATTAAGGATTATGAAGTAGCCATCCGCTTTACCAGGGACTTTTACGAGTCGAATAAAGAGCTTGTAGTCAATATGGCAAGGACCGTCGATAAACCTGTGCTTGTTGAGATGTGGGACACCCGTTTCTTCTATTTCGTGCTCAAGTTCGAGTTTAACTTCGTAGACGCTCTTGCTAAGGCAAGTGCACTTTCCACGGTCCAGATCGATGTCGAAAATGCCGAAAGGTATGATATTTCTTACGTAAATGCTGACGGCAAACTGGAAAGGCCTACCGTGCTTCACTGCTCTCCAAGCGGGGCAATCGAACGCTGCATTTATGCCCTTCTCGAAAAAGCTGCAATGGAAACCGAAGAAGGAAAGGTTCCTATGCTGCCAGTATGGCTTTCTCCTACCCAGGTCAGGATTGTGCCGATATCAGAAAAACACATCGCTTTTGCCGAAGAAGTTTCACAGAAGCTGGACTGCAGGGTTGATATTGACGATCGTGACCTATCAATAGGAAAGAAAGTTAGGGAAGCAGGCAGGGAATGGGTTCCTTACGTGGTGGTCATTGGAGATAAAGAAATCGAGGATGGCACCATTAATGTAACAATTAGAGCCGAATCCGGACAGAATAAACCTAAAAAAGTGCAAATTACTTCGGAAGAACTTAATGCGCGGATTAAAGGCGAAATTGCAGGAAAACCATACAGGAAATTACCCCTATCAAAATACCTTTCTGGAAGGCCAAAGTTCGTTTAAACATATTAAAATTTTCTGAACTCTTCCCAATAAGTTTTCGGAAACTGCCAGAGGAAACAAAAATTCCCTGTTTGCCTGTTTCTTCTGGCTTTTTAGCATAACATATATATTGACGTAATTCTTATTATTGAAAGAGGATTCCTTTTAAATAAAAGTAGTTCTAGGTTTGTTCTTCTCCGTTTCTGGACGAAAAGATCCCGTTCTAAGCATTTTGGAATGGAATTTTTACTAAATGGAATTTTTACTAATTATTTGTAATTTATGGGGAGTTACTTCTTATTGAGTTTATAATTACATGCAGAATTTCCTGTTATAGGTTATACCAGTTTCCCAGAAACCCTTTGTAAGGCACTTTCTGGTTTTGATATCAAATTTTTACATTGACAAGTTTAAGGACAGCGTAACTGATGACAATTTCAAATGAGACCGCAGTCAGTATGGAAACCGTCGAGCTTGAGCCCTTGAGGGAAGATAAAAAAAAGATATTTGAGGATATTCTAAAATATCTTGAAACCAATCAGAGAGGCTATATCAAGGTTCCTACAGGCTGGGGTAAAACCTTTCTTTCGAAACATATAATGAAAAAGTACTACGACGAAGGAAAACTCGTGCTTTTCCTGGTCTCAAAAAATAACCCTCTTCTTAGCCAGACTTATTATGACAGGAAGAAAAAACGGCCCATATTTCCCAACAGCGCACTTCTCTCGTCCGAGCATAAGGTGGACCGAAAAGAACTTGCTGAAACTTTGAGAGCTTTTGGGCAGGAAAAGGATAAAGGTTTTGTTCTTTTTGCCTCGCTTCAGACCGTACTTGGAAAACAGAGCTCTGAGGTCAAGAACCTGATTCTTGAACTTGCCGACCTTGCAATCGTGGATGAGATCCACAATTTCATTAACAATCGAGGAAACGATTTTCTCAATGAATTGGGGGAAAGTACAAAAATCCTTGGAATGACTGCAACCCCATTCCAGGGGGTTGTCGGGAATGTCAAGTTCGTGGATGAAATTGCAGGGGATATGAGGGAGGTCTACGCAAAAACCCTTCCTGAATGCATCCTGGACAACGAACTTGCCCCCCTTAAGTACACGATTGCCGAGAGTTCGGAGGATATCTTTGAGATCTTTGATTTTGAAAAAGGGCTTGATGAACTTGATAAGCAGGACCTTTTCCTTGACTGCAGCACTCCTGACAGGTTGAAAAAGGTAATTCGAAGAACCCAGCTTGCAAAAGATGTGTACGATTCTATGATAAAACACAAGCATGCAAAAACACTTGTCTTTTGCGCCCCTGTGAGGAAGCGTGTCTATGGTGTAGGGGCTGATGGAGAGGAAATTAATGCTTTCCATGCAAAGCTTACCTCCTCGGTCTTCAATGGGGAAATTTCAGTTCCGGAATCCGAAAAGGATCCTGAACCTATCCTACCCTTAAATTTTGAGAATTATACCCCTGAAGGCGAGTTTCTAGATACGGTTTTTCTAAGCTCGGAACTGCCCAAAAATGAACAAAATGCCATTCTTGCAGCTTTCAGGGAAATGGGAAAGCCCCCTTATGTGCTGTGCACCGTAGGCATGCTGATTGAAGGTTTTGATTTCCCGGGACTTGAAGCCCTTGTTTTGCTGCGCCCTACACTGAGTATGCGGCTTTTTGAACAGCAGGTCGGAAGGGTGACAAGGCTTTCTCCAGTCTCAGGAAAGCAACAGGGCAATATCTTCGAGATTTCGGATAGTATTGACTCTCTCTACCAGCGCTTTGGGGAAGGCGTTTTTTCCGGGGAAAAGGTTGACCAGGTGCAGATGCTCCAGCCTGAGATCCGCCTTGAAGAACTTTTTTCAGAAGGCGATGCAGCCAGGGCAATCGAGGAAGGAAAGATAGAGATTAAGAAGGTGGAACTTGGACCTCAAAGAAGAGGGAAGGGAAAAAGAAAAAGGGCTCAGGTTCGGGAAATCCCGGTAAGGCTTCCTCCGACATCCATCAGGGCAAAGTATTTTTCGCGCCTGCTCGCACTGACAGAGGAGAAGGACATAGGAGCTTTTGAACGGGAAAAGCGTGAACTCATGCGGGCTACCCTGAGGTTCCGGGTCAGGGAACTCAGGGACGCAGAAGAACTTGCAGAGCTTGCAAGCAATATAAATAAGCTCAAGCGAGAAGCCTATGAAGACCGCAGGCTAGGGGATGTTTCAAGGCAGCATAAACCCAAGGTTTTCGGGGAAGTCGAATGGCTGCTGAAACTTCAGGCCCTGAACTCCCTCAAGTATAACGGTGGATACCTCTCGATGCCTGAGAAAAACCGGATCTTAAAAACTCTCAATTTCGAGCCCGATTTCCGAAAGATAGACAACCTCAGGCTTAAATGCCTGAAACTCGGTTCGGCCCAGAAGACTATCCCTGAACTTGTAAAGGTGCTGGGGTTCGTAAGCCGTCTCTCGTCTTCTGAAACCTACCAGTTCCTCGACAAGAAGAAAAAGGAGCACTGGAAAAGAGAGTTCATGCCTGCGGTTTACTGGGGTTTCTGCTTTATAGATGATTCTCCTGAACTGAAAGAGCTTTTCGAGTCTACGGAATGGGACAGGCGGGTCAAAAATATTATCAGGCAAAAGTAACATGAGGTTCCTTGCCACTGATGGTTTCTGCACTGATGGTTTCTGACCAGTCGATTGAGATTATTCAGAACATCAATAAGCCATCAAGCGGCAGGAATCTTTTGTTTTTCTCTTCTGCGCCTTGAAGGACAGAGCCGGCTCGCCAGCCAGATTAATACTTAATTGACCCCGAAAATCGTGTTCCAATTAACAGAAAGTACGCTCTAACAGGAAAGTATGCTTGCCAGCCAAATAGATACTTAATTTGACCCCGAAAACCGCATTCCAATTAACAGGAAATATAAGCGCCTCCGCCAGCTTGTCTGGCGGCCCTGCCAAAAAAGCAGAAAGATGAAGACAGAAATTGATGAAAAAAAGTCTTGAGAAAGATTAATAGTTGATTATGTTAACATTCCTACAAGTTTTTTGTGTTACTTTTACTTCAGGCTTATACTTTATTCTCGCTCTTTGCTTCTATTCTATCTTCTTTTGAGACAGGCTTCTTTTGAGACAGGCTTCTTTTGAGACAGGCTTCTTTTGAGACAGGCTTCTTTTGAGACAGGCTTCTTTTGAGACAGGCTTCTTTTGAGACAGGCTTCTTTTGAGACAGGCCGCTCTCCTTTGTCGAGCGGGACAAAAATGATACGGTAAGCGAGTACGGTTTTACTAGTCAAAATAACTATTCTCTTCAAAAGACTTACCTATCTCCAAATAAATACTAAAAAATACTTTTTTGTTCTCAAAAGCCGATTTTTTATTCTCATTTATAGGAAACTCAGCCAGCTTATCTGTCATCCCTTCACAAAAAGTAGAAGGAAGAGGACAGCATTAGAGAGAAAAGGTGACTTGAAAAGTAGTCAAATGATGAAGAAAAATGGAAAAAGTATTTTTGTTATTATAGTTTATCCTGTTTCATTTGAATCTTTCCATGTTTTTGTTTTTTTGATTATTCGTTTGTAGGATTTTTGACGATTTGCTATTGTTTCTATCTGTTGTTTTTACTTTCTGGCAGTTATTTTTTTGGCTTTTTTCTCTTCATTTTTCTCTTTGTCTGCAAGGCCGCTCTCCTTCGTCGAGCGTACAAGAACGGTTTGGTATAATGAATAAGGTTTTACGGGTTAAGAATACTTGTAATCTAATCTTCTTGAACTCGTCTCTTCTTATTTTATGATTTCAGGACCAATATACTGTTTTTTAGCTATACTTTTAGTGGAAGTAACTGTAAATTACGGTATTAAAGAAAGGAAACTACAAGTCTTCTCTGAATAACGAAACAAATCGGGAACTATATAAATGTGAAAATTTTATTATAAAGCATGGCTTCTGTTCTTAAAAAGCAATGTGAAACAAGAAGTGAACCATCAAATGAGTGCTTAATTCCCTGGTACATAACTGGAGTAATTGCAATCATCTGTGCAGCGACTCTGGTTTTAATTGCTTTTCTTGGACCCATTGGTCAGGAAATAATACAGTATAGAACCTCTCAATCTTGCTTATGGCAGATTGCAGGGCAGGATCTTACAAATTTGGTACTGATCGCGCCTATATTGCTAATTGGTGGAATTCTATGTCTTGCCAGAAGGACCGGCTCGAAATACCTGTTAATACTTACACCGATAACGTTAATGTACACAGGTATTTCTATGGGGATTGGCCAGGAATGGAGCAATTCGGCTTACAGCGGCAATGTTGAAAACTACTGGTGGCTTTTCGGAATCCTTGTAATAGGCGGGCTTATCCTGCTTATAGGTAGCCTATCCATGTTTACCGAAGCAGATGCTCCTGACTTCAAACCAAGAGGTCTGCAAATCTACGTAGGTCTAATGACCGTATTCTTCCTGCTCTTTGCAGTAATGTGGATATCCCAAATCCAGCAAGTTACAAGTATTGGAGACCTTCCAGATGGTTCATACACAGCGGCTCCAACTGCATTCTGGACTATAAGATATCTTGACCTTGGAATAAGTATTCCATTAGGCTTTCTAGCATTATTCCTGATGCTTTCAAAACCAAAAAAAGCATATTCAATACTGCTCCTGTTCTTTGGGTTTTTCATAACTATTGGAACCTCTGTAGACATGATGGCCATAGTTCAAGTCTTAAATGGGGATACGGAGACGGCCAAAGAAGGACTCTTTATATTCCCGGTACTCACATTCTTTTCCTATGGAGGCCTCTTCTATCTTGTTAAAGATAAACTTCATCGAGGTGTAGTTAAAGGTGTAGTTAAAAGCTCAGATAACCAGAACTGACTATTGTCGAGATAACTTCTGTTGCGATGTAACTTCTGTTGCGATTTTACAGACAGATTGGCACGTTATCTATGAATAAAGTTTACATTGATTATTATCCAAATTTAGGAACTGTTTTAATTTTAAGGTATTATTATCCTTAAATTTTAAGATATCATCATCCATTTAATTTTCTTTTAGAGATTTTTACTGGCCTTTAATGTACTCAAAAGTCCAGAGCGGGATTCCTCCTATTTCTCCCTTTTCAAGATGTTCCATCTCATGAGCTGCACTATATGCCGGTGTACCTTTCAGTTTTATGTGTTTTTTCTTTAATTCCCTGATTTTTATTTTCCTGAGATCAGGGTTTACCTCTGCAAATATGATTTTTTTTGCATGCAGGGTTATTATGTAGGGTCTTTCAACCAGTTCTCTTTCTTCTTTTGTTCCGCATTTTTCCAGCCTTCGGATGACTCCTTCCTCAGCTATGACTTCGGGTTCGATAAAGAAGTATATCTTTTCCAGAGTATAGCCGGTCTTGCTCTCCTCATCATAATAAGTGATCACGTCTTTTACTGCCATGCTTTTTGTTTCTTCAGAGGCATAACTCCAGGAGCCTCCTGATTTTAATGAAAGCAGAAAAGGAAGAAATAGATCTTCTTGAATTCCAAAACTGGAAATCATATGCTTTTCCAGGGCTGAAAATTTGAAGATTGCTTGAATTTCTTCAATATCCATATTCACTTCCCCTTCTTAAGAATTTGAATCTCGAAGTCTATTTAATTTTTCTTTATTAAATTCTCTGAGAATTGAGCTGTATGTTTTGGCAGGTTCTAATTTACTGACTGATACTTTTCCGAACCTTCAAGGATTAAGTCTTTTGAGTTTATGAAGAAACACTTCCCGGTTCGAGGAATTTTTTTACTTAACCACAAAAACCGATTTTTTGTTCACAGCTAAGCATAGGACGTCTCCGCCATCTCGGCCTGGCAGTATTTGAAAAAAGGAGAAAGAAAAGGAGAAAGAAATAGGCTCTAAGATATAACTAAAGCGCTGCGCAAATATACTTTGGTTCTTGCTGTGGATATATGTTCACGCCAGAGCAATTTTTGTAAACTTAGAGCCTATCCCAAAAGCCATTTTTGCTCTCAATTATCAGGAGTATTCAGGATCACTTTCGCGATCAGAAGCTCGTTAGTCACTTAAAATAAGAAATATAGAGAAGCAAATTTTGAGTTTTGGGATAAGCTCTTATTAAGGACTGCAATTCGCATATTATAATGAAAACAATTAAATATTTGATAATGTCCTCAAAATGTGAGGATTATAACTTATACATTTCTCAGAGTTTTTTTATATCTGATAAGTTGGCAAAGGGAAATAAGCTAATTTTTATACATAATGGAAAATAACAAATAAGTATATATAGTCAACATTCATACATTTACACTTACTCCGTCGGTAAATAAAAAAACAATTAGAGTTTTGAGTCCTATATTTGAGTCCTGGACTAAACTGACTTTAAGAACTGGCTTTAGGGATTGATATTGCTTCATAGTTCAGCTAATGTTTGATTATTGGAGTATGTTAAACCTTAATAAAGTGAAAAATATGTAATTTCAGAAATGCTCTAAGGAATTTGTTTCAATGAACAATAATAATAATTCGCTTCAAATACTCTATTTTCTCTTTAGACCACACAGAAAACTGTTAGGCATCTATCTCGTAAGTCTTCTAGTTTTCAGCTTTTTGGATGTTCTCAGAGTATTCCTTATCTATCCAATTATCAACTATGGACTCAATATCAATCAGAGTTCTAATTTTATTGATAGGATTTATCAATCATATATCTATGTAGATCTTAATCCATTTCTTGTATCTGCTATTGTACTTGCTATTGTAAGTATAATTAGTGCAGGAGTAGAAGTAGGTGTCTCGTATCTTGGAAGCAAGACATTTGCTACTGTGAGAGATACAACTGATCGTCTGGTTTTTAATACCCTGAAAAATCAGCCATATGAATATTTTGCCAGTCATAAGCAGGGTGACATTTTATATATCGGGCAACAAGCAGTAGAACAAACAGGACTTGCTGTTTTTAACGTTGTAGGCTTTTTTCAGAATCTGTTGCTTTGTCTGTTCTATTTCTCATTTATTTTTATTTTATCTTTCAAGATCAGTGCTTTTATTCTGATTCTTGGAGCTATCTATGTTTTTCTCATGAAAAACGTTATTTTTTCCAGAGTTTACAAGCATTCATTAGTTTTAAACCACTCCGCACGCGCAAAATCCGTCATATATAACGAGTTTATTTCAGGAATTAAAACAATATTTATTACTGATTCGATAGAGTCGTAAAAGTATCTAATGGTTAGCCATCAAAAAATTTCAGCGCAAAATTTTTTCTCTTCCAAAAAACTTTTCAATATTTGAAGGCATTTTCATCGAGAATATTCATTATTCTTTATCCATTTCTTTTTATTTGCTGTTCTTTTTGCATATTTTTACAAACACCCTCTATAGCCACAGCTATTCAATGCAACAAACCTTTTCACATTGACCACAATTGCACTTATTGTTGCCTGTATATTCATTTTCGGAAGTCCCCAATATTTTGCCCTCTCTAATCCATGATATCTTTTCATTTCTCCTTGCTTTGGTTCGATATGAGCTCTTTGTTTCATATCTTCCTTGAAATATTCAGTTTTATTATATTTTCTTGCTCTTTTTAGTAATTCATAATGATCACTGATGGTAATTGTCCTTCTTTCCTGAACAGTACATTTTTGCTTCAATTTGCAGTTTCCACAATCTTTTTTATTAAAATATAAAGTGATATTTTCAGTCTTCTCATTGTGATTCCATATCATCGTCCTGCATCCTGCAGGACATATAACCCCATTTTTTTCGACGCTGAATTTACTTTGCGGAAAAAGTCCATTTTTGTTAGATTCCTTTTTGAAGGGAGCTATTACAGTTATCCCTTTCAGCATCAGTTTATTTCTATTATCAACTTCTCCATAAGCAGTATCCCCTACCACTTCACTTGCAGTAAATCCTTTTTCTACCATTTCATCAATTAGAGGAATAAGTACATCTCCATCATAGGAATTACCTGGAGTTGCAGTGATGTTTTTTATGAATCCATCTTCAGACATTATTGAATTTACTTTGTATCCCGTGAACTTCTTTTCATCGGATTTAGCACCATGTCTTGCATCTTTGTCAACAATGCTCACAAGTCTGTCTTTAGTCTTATCTTTTTTTTTACAATATTATCCTCGTTTCCGTCTATATTTTCATTAAGAATCCTTCTCAGTTGCTGAGTTTTTTCACTTACTTTTCCTCCAATATTTTCTGATTTCTGGTTAATTTCTCTAGCTTTTTTGACCAATTCAACCAGCTTGCTTTCTTTTTCTTCAGGGCTTAAATTGTATACCTTTTTATTATCATTGACAGTTTTTTCTCCCCCAAGCTCCTCAAATAGGTCTGGATCTATCTCCTGAATAGTTTTCATTACATCCTTAATTCCTTGTCTTAACAGGTCTATTGTACCTGGAATTGCAATGTTTGCTACTACATGAGTGGCATCCACATAATCTTTACCTTTAACGAATCCAGCATTTTCTATTTGCTTTAATAGGCTGAAGAATATTCCTTTCCATCTTTCTTCCCCCAGAAGATCCCTGAAACGTCCAAGTGCACTATGATCATAGGAAGAATCGTCAAGGTTCAGGCCAATGAACCATTTTACCATTATATTATAGCGTGCTTCGTACTCCATTTCTCGATCTGAGTAGTCATAGAGAGACTGAATAATAGCTGATCTAAACATGATTTCAGGAGTATTTGTTACAGGTCTCCCCATACTTTCTGAGTAAAGATTACGGCATTCTTCATTGATGAAAGTGAAATCTACTAACTCATTGATCTTGTATAGTAGATGGTCTCTGGATACGAGTTTCTCATAAATTTCAGGGCCATAAACGAAAGTAGTCTGCTTTCCTTTTCTTGGAGAAAACATGTTATCACTCAAAAAGTATGTATTTTATGTGATAAAATTATTAAATAAGAGTATATATAAATTATTTGATTTGTGACAGAAAAAAAATAAATAATTTAACTTATTAATATAAATTTGATAGTTCTTGACTTTTACGACGCTCTCGATTCAATCGATTTCTGGGCCGGGAATTATAATAAGGCAGTAAATAATATTAAAAAAAGTTATGTATTTGCTATGATTCTTCAACGACTTCCAGGCGCAGCAAATAACCTCCTGATCTTTCTGATTATTTCACTTGGTGCTGCAGGGCTTTACTATTTGACTGATGGTCATTTTTTACCATATATAGGAATATTTGGGACGTTCCTGCTTGCTCTTTACAGGACAATACCTGCCCTAAACGCTTGCCAGTCACAGTTTGGTGTAATAGTACAGCAGTTTCCTGCAATTGAAGCAGTATACACTTTTCTGCAGGAGAAAAATAATAAGAACTCTCATCTAAATAATGTGCCGAAGAGAGAATTCCTGTTTCAAAAATCAATCATTTTTAAAAATGTGTTTTTCAGATACAGTGACACTCAAAAATATACCATTAACAACTTGTCGTTTACAATTAAAAAAAGTACAAAAACTGCAATTGTTGGTAATTCTGGCGCTGGAAAAACTACAGTTGCAAATTTATTGGCACTTTTGTACAGGCCAACATCTGGAGAAATCCTCGTCGATGAAGTAAATCTTAACGAATTCAATCATTCAGATTATTTAAAGAGACTGGGGTACCTTGGGCAGGAGACGTTTATTTATCACGACTCCATTAAAGAGAATATCCGATTTGGTCTAGACTGCAATGATGATGAAATCATCGAAGCTGCAAAACTTGCCGATGCTCATGAATTTATTATAGCGACCTCTGAAGGTTACGATACAATTATTGGTGACCAGGGCATCAAACTTTCTGGAGGGCAAAGGCAACGTATTGCAATTGCACGGATAATCTTGCGAAAACCTGAAATTTTGCTCTTAGATGAGGCAACAAGTTCACTTGATAACATAGCTGAGCAGCGTGTAATGGAATCAATTGATAGAATCTCAAAGGATATGACAGTAATAACCATCGCACACCGCTTGTCGACGGTAAAAAATGCGGATGTAATTTATGTGCTGAAAAACGGAGAGATTGTTGAGAGTGGAAAACACGATGAGTTGCTTGAATTAAAGGGCGAGTACTATAAACTCTATAACAAGACACCTATATTTTCAAGCAACTCTCCAGAGTTATCGACTAAAATTTTATCTTTATAAATGAAGTTCGTATATTTATAAACGAAGTTCGTATATTTATAAACAAAATTCCTGCAAAGGCAATGATAAACAAAATTCCTGCAAAGGCAACGATAAACAAATGTAATATTGATATTAAAAATAAAAAACAAGATTATGTGGCTTTATCCGCTGCAAGCAAAGGGACATGTTCGTGCTAGCAATGCCAATTACTGTTCTTCATTTCAAGTGTATAATTCCTAGAAGAATTTAAAAACTTATAAAATAGAAAATTATATATTATCAATCTTGGTACGTTTACACATGTTCCTTCCGGTAGATGAGAAACAATTCAAATTCTGGGTCTTGCGCCGTAAAGGACTCCCGAACATTAATATTGCAAAACAATTTAGGGTATCGAGGCAGGCGGTCTCAAGAGCACTTCTCAGTATGGATAAACATATTGAAGAAACCCTACTTGAGATGGCCAGGGCAAACAGAATCGAAGTAGAAAAACTGGACTTAAAGAAAGGGATACTCTTTGGGAGATCGGTTCCCTTCAAGGTCAACGCAATAATTTTTGTCTCGGCAAAACATGGGATGCAGGTCTGGTATGAACACGAAGGAGAATGCAGATCTTGTGAAAGATATAGGGAATGCATCGAACTGCTCTGGGACTTTGCAGAAGAAATGAAGATCAAACTCCAGAGTACGGAAGATCCAACAAAACTAGCTGACGAATTATTTCGAAAATTAAAGGAATTGGTAGAACAGGCCTGAATTCTGAAAGGAAAATGAGGTGTAGCCCTGGCTTACTATTTCAAGCTTGACTCAATTAACTCTCCATTAATGCACTCTATAATATTCCTTGCTAACTTAGGTTCATGGCATAAATGGAGAGTAAAGTTGATGTTGATTTGCGGCTTTTGTTTGACAGCTTTCCTATGTTTGACAGCTTTCCTGTATTACCTTAAAGATATTTATTGGGAAAATAAAAATAACAAGAGTGTGCTTATCAATATACCTTACATGCCAGAGATCTACATTGCAAGTACGGGAGCATAGTATGACTATCACTCTCGAATATGTAAAAAAACTAATGGGCTGGTGCCCTAACAACGGAGCATTTGAAAGCCGACAATACTCTGATGTCGGAAAAATTGAGCTGGATACTCTGGATGAAATAAGGGGAAAGAATGGAGATTTAAGATCATAACCTAACAAAACTTCTTTTATTGTCAATATACTAAAACTCGTATCCGGAAATGTCACTGCACAGATCCTGAGCATAATTTCTGTATTTTTAGCCGTTAAAATTTATAATCCTGAAGATATCGGAATTTCTCATCTTATTCTTTCAATCTCAGGCATACTGATGATCTTCTCTACTTTTTCATATCAATTTGCTATCATGTTGCCGAAAACAGAGGAAGATTCTGCAAACCTTGCTTGCCTTTGTGCAATACTGATAACTCTTACATCTTTAATAACAGCCTTAATAGTGTTGTTTTTCCCAAAATATGTTGATTATTTACTTAATGCTCCGGAAATCTCAAAGTATTTAATTTATATTCCAGCAATAATATTTTTTAACGGCATTTTTCTCACGCAGAACTACTGGCTTTCAAGAAAGACAAGTTTTGGAGTCATAGCTGGGTCCAAAGTGATAAATTCTGTTTCAACCGGAGTACTCCAGTTAGCTATCCCTATATGGAATGTCTCTCCGTTAGGCCTGATAGTAGGATCTATTGCGGGATATGGAAATGCAGACTTTTTCATGCTGAAAGGCATAAGGGAAGATTTAAGGATCTTCAAAAAGGTCTCACTGAAAAAAGTAAAAGAAATGGCTATTCAATATAAAGATTTTCCATTATTCAATTCCTCATCTACGCTTACAAACACCATTTCATTACAGATACCGACCCTTTTGCTTGGACATTATTATGGAACAAGCATTGTAGGATATTTTTTTCTTGCAAATCAGATATTAAATATTCCATTGGGATTTTTAGGAGCAGCTATAGAACAGGTTTTTTTCCAGAAAATTAGCGCAGTGAAAAACGGGACTGAGTCTGGAGGTATGAAAGACATAGTTGAAGAGGTTTACAAAAAGCTAATTTTAATAGGAGTATTCCCTACGTTACTCTTGCTGGTTCTAGGAAAAGAGATATTTACGTTTATTTATGGAGAGAGCTGGTACATTTCAGGGATATATGTAATAATTCTTGTTCCATGGACATTTCTTGTCTTCATATCCCAACCCATTTCATCTCTCTACATGGTGTTTGATAAACAAAGAGTCTGGTTTACATTCAGTATAACTCTATTAATCTCAAGAGTCATAGCACTGGTTTTAGGAGGAACCTATGGAAGTCCTGAGTTTGCCCTTGGCCTGTTCAGTTTTTCAGGAGTTTTGTTCTGGCTCTGGAACAATTCCTATTTGCTGAACCTTGCAGGAATTAACAAAATAGAAAGTACCAAAATGTTTCTTAAGTGTGTAGCAACTGGCCTCATCGTTTTGCTACCGTTAATTTTGCTTAAAGTGCTCTCTGTAAACTTTTATATAATTCTCCTTGCAGTAGGGCTTATGACGCCTGTCTACTATGGTATAACCCTACATGATGACCCGACATTTAAGAGAATGTTTTCGGCCTTACTTTGTGATGTAAAGAACAAAATCTGAAAGGAAATTTAGTTTTTTCAGAGCTCAGTTAGTTTTAGAGCTAGTTTTTTCAGAGCTCAGTTAGTTTTAGAGCTGAAAAATCTCCTAAGTTTTACCAAGCCAGATTAAAAACAGATGGAAATGAAACAATCAGGAACAGGTTTATACTAATTCATATAAAAAATTAAAAGTAGGATCGATAAAAATAAATGTGGTGCGGAATCAAAGAGGAATGGTGAAACCTTGAAAGCTCTGGTTATTATAGATATGACTAACGATTTCGTATATGAGACCTACGAACATAAAGGAACGTTATATGAGGGAAAACTTGTAGCCCCTATGGCGAAGACAATTGTTGATAAAATAGCCAGGCTAATAATAAAGGTGGTAAAAGGGGGAACAGTCAGTGTTATCAGGATTCCGAAAGATCACTTAAACGCCTTTATGAATCCCGAACTCGAACTGAAAGCTGCAGAGCTGGGAATCGATGAAGTATTCATGACAGGCCTGGTTGAGGAGGTCTGCATATACGTTAATAGCCTTGGTTTTCTTGAAAGAGGCTTTCGAACAAATATCGTAAAAGGTTGTACTGCACCTTTTGATGGAGAAAAAGGAAGAGAGGCCTTCAGTGAACTTACGGGATGCGGGGCAAAAATGGTTGACGATATTCCTGATGATATAAAAGTTATCCTGCTCCTCGAAGACGAACACGATGAAAATTCCGAAGAAATAAAGTCAGGAGAATGGCCACCCCATAATATGAAAGGAACCCCTGGAGCCATGACCGTAAAGACAATCAGGGATGTGCTTGAGGGAAGGTATAGTTAAGTAAACTTGAAATACTCCAGATGCTCTACAGAGAAAAATCTCTGGCTTTCTATTGACCTAATTAGATATATTGAGAGAGTCACATTCGACTATTCTCTTTTTTCCACTAAACTCTGATTTCTTCGAGCCTTCAGTCTCTTCAGCTTTTTTCGGGGTTTTTGCAACAGCCAGAACTCTCCTACGAAGTTGACTAGTCTTAATTCTTCTAGTTTTCAAAACTGAATTATGCTTAAGATCCAGGATTGACGAGGTTTGTAGGTTCGAATACATACTTCTCACTAAGATTTTGGAATATGTACAATAGATAGCAAAGTCGCTGACACCATTTATACGACCGAAAATAGTGATTCCAGGCAGGATGGTCATCAACCTCTCCTCGTTCGACCTTGCTCGCTGCCTCAGTACGAAGGTTCAGGTCATCGTTCGTAGCCAGATGACCAAATATGCCCAGAAAGACATTTAAAGTAATTAGAATAAGTAAAATGACTACTCTACGTCAGCACTTCCTTTGTAACAATTTGACTATTTTTTTATGTTCCAAATATGTGACATCGAGAGGCTTCCGGAATATATGGAGGGTAGGTGCAGTTTTTTATCCCGAAAGAGCACATGTCCAGGAGCTAGTCTAAAATAAAACAAAAATTTAATACTAATCTAAAATTCCAAATAATTATATTCATTATTTCTAATATTATACTGAATTATGTGTAAAAATGCTATATATTGATATTATATTATTTATCTCATAATATGAGGTCCAAATTATATTAATGAATTTATTCCAAAAATTAGAGCCTGTTCCCTCAAGTTATAATCATTTTAAACTGTTGGGTTATGATGGGGAGAAAGATATGCTTGAAAATGTCCGAGAAGAGCAACAGAGGAATGCCTCTGAAAGGTATTATGCCCGAAAAGAAGAGCAACAAAGAAAAGCCTCTGAAAGGTATTATATACGACAGAAAGCCGCTGAAGTGGAGCAGCCAGGCGAAAGATTCAGGCGCGAAATCATCAGTCCCTTGACAGAGGCACAACCCATAGAGAGACGACTGATCTTTCTTGAACCAAATGATAACCTAGCCCTGGAGAGGATCATGGGAAAGAGCGATCTTGTCGATATCTCCTATCTTGAACTTGGACTGCTCGCAGCCAGACCAGTTTGCAGGATACAGGTCGTGAACCTCTTCGGCAGACCAGAGGGTTACGGCACAGGTTTTCTTGTCGGACCAAATCTGCTGCTAACGAATAACCATGTCCTCGATACAGCAGAACTGGCAAGGAAAAGTTTTGCGGAGTTTGAATTTGAACAAGATATAAACGGTCGACGAAAGACATCCAAATCCTTCGACCTGCGACCCGACGAGGTCTTCGTCACCGATCCAGACATGGACTTCACATTTGTATCCGTGGCTCCCATTGCCACAGAAGGAGCAGAGCTTACCGATTACGGATTATTGCGTCTCGTGGAAGACACAGGCAAGGTCCGGACCGGCGAATATGTCTCCATTATTCAGCATCCTGAGGGCGGTCTCAAACATTGCTGCCTGCGGGAGAACGAAGTTGTAGATATCTTCGACGACTGGCTGCACTATCTTACCGACACTCAATGCGGAGCCTCAGGCTCGCCCGTATTCAACGATCAGTGGCTGGTTGTGGGCCTGCACCACTCAGGAGTGCCGATGAAAGATGCCCAGGGTAACATCCTCAAGACAGACGGTCAGCCCTATCGAGAAGACATCGATGATCCCAGTACCATTGCCTGGGTAGCCAATGAGGGCGTGCGCATCAGCCGCATCTTCCAGGCACTGGAGTCGCGCAGTGAGAACGAGCCGATGGCGGCCGAAGCTCTGAGAAGGCTTCGCAGCCATGGCACCGGTCCGGTCGGACCTGCGATCATAACCGCCCCAGAACCCATCCCCGATGCAGTAATGGAGCTGGGAAAACTGCCCATGGAACATTACAGCCTGGCGGATGGATACAACCCCGATTTCCTGGGTTCTCTGTACCATCTGCCGCTTCCCAAACTGGCCGATAATCTCCAGTCCAAAGTCGCACCGCTCAAGGACGGAGGTCAGATTCTCACCTATCTGCACTTTTCAATTGTGATGAATGCCGATCGAAGGCTGGCCTTCTATACCGCGGCCAATATTGACGGCAAGAAGCTGGAGAAGATCAAACGCACCCGCGACAAATGGTACTTTGATCCTCGTCTCGACCAGAAATATCAGGCTGGACCCAAATTGTATGAAGACAATCCACTTGACCGCGGACATCTGGTTCGCCGGCTTGATCCCTGCTGGGGGCCAAATGCCAGGGACGCGGGAGAGGATACATTCCATTTTACTAACTGCTCACCTCAGCACAAGCGCCTCAACCAGCATGATTGGCTTGAAGTAGAAAACTACATACTGAAAACCGCAGATAATGCCAATGCGCAGATATCGGTATTCACCGGTCCCGTCTTCCGCGAAGACGATATGATTTACCGCAATGAGTACCTCCTGCCTGCCGATTTCTGGAAGGTGGTGGTATTCGTCAATAAGAACGGGAAGTTCGGCGCCACTGCCTACCTGCGCACGCAGAAGAATTATTTGGAGAGCAGGGAGTTCTTCGACGACGAGTTCAAGACCTGGCAAGTGCCGGTAGTGCAGGTTGAGGCGCTGACCGGCATATCATTCGGCTTACCTAAAGATGCCGATCCTATGGCCCGGGCAGCAGCCGGAAGGGGTCTGGAAAGCCAGAGGAGCTATCTCCGGAGGATTCGCTCTGCTGCGGACATAATGCTCTGATACGATTACTTGATGGTTGTTGCCCCGGATTAGACAATGAAGCACAGTATTAGCAATGAATTAACAGGGCTCAAGCCGACAAGTCGTTTTTTTGCGTGTCGGCTTCACTTCATTTTGCGGGCAAACTCAATGATTGGTCTTTTTTCTCTGAGTTTATAATAAATATTAGTAATGGAAGGTCATAACTCTTCAATCTTGTTAGAAAGAAGCATTGAGAGTAAAGTTTTCCACCAATACCTTCACAACACCTATTTCATAGTTCAGTTTTTTATCTTGCCTTATGTTAAGGTCTGGTATCGAAGAGGTTCATGGGTTCGAATATCATGCCTCGCACTAAGTTTTGGGATAATAGGTAACTCAAATTTTTTGTACGCAACTGTAATATTTCGGCAGTACGGTTTTTTAGAGTTATATAGTTACCATTCAGGTACCTTAAATCAATATCAAAAGCCGTAATTTAGAATGTTTGATATTTACACTATATTTCAGTCAGTTTTATAGATTGATGCCAACTGATGTCATTTTTAATTTTGCTATGAATCCCTTATTAAACAGGTCCCTATGACCAAAATCGGTGTTAGTTGACTTATTTAGGGTACCTGAATAGTTACGTTATATATTTAAAAATTAATTATTTTGAACCATAATACTAGTTTAAAAAGTAATTAATTTACAGTGTTTGCCTACTAAAAAAGTCAATTTTTTATACGTGACTGCAAGTATACCACAGTATCGTTTTAAGATAGTATCAGAGCCTATCCCAAAACTCAAAATTGCTTCTCTATATCTCTAATTTGGAATATCAATTGAGCTTCTGATAAGGAAAACAACTCCAAAAATAATCAAAGAGTATAGTTAAAGTGGGTTATTAAAAGTGTAATTAGTGGAGAGAATAACTATCTATAAATTTTAGTAAATGTTTTATATTAATATCGATATTCTCTTTCATAAGATATCTTATTAAGTTTATATAAATTTCAAGTAAGGCATACTATGACTAAAACACCAAGATTAGGAATTGAATACGGTAAATTTGAATTTTTGAAAAATAAGAATTTTCAAGTTCCAACGATCTTTGTGCTAAGAAAAATGTCAGATCTATACGAAACGACTTTTGTACTGGTTCATTAAGCTGATTAACAATTTGAATAATAGAAGGCATTAATTATGAGTGATTTTGAAAAGCAATTGTGGAAAGCGGCAGACAAACTCCGAAAAAATATTGATGCTGCTGAGTATAAGCACATAATCTTGGGCTTGATTTTCCTAAGAGGCTGTCTTAAAATTCAAATCATTTATACAATTGGATAATAGGCAACGTTCCGTTTAAATTCATATTACGCACTCGATGTATAAAATCAAACACAATAAACATCATGGTTTAAACTTTCGTTTTGGACATTAACAGTTTGACACTCCGTTTATCAATTTAAATGCATAAGTCCTATCCCAATTATAGAACCAGATTTAATTTTCAGACATGCTCTAAGATACATCTCAGATGCCTTTGATGAATTATATGAAAAATTACAGCAGGGGGAAGGGGAGTACGCCGGTGCGGACCCTGAAGACAGAGATGAATACAAAGCTGAGAACGTGTTTTTTGTACCCGCAATTGCCCGCTGGTCATATCTGCAATCAGAAGCCAAAAAACCGGAGATTGGTAAAGCTGTTGATAATGCAATGGATGTTATCGAAAAAGAGAATCCTTTGCTAAGAGGTGTTTTACCAAAGGTATATGCACGGGGTAATCTTGACCCTACAAATCTTGGCGGTCTAATTGATCTGGTGAGCAATATTGCTCTCGGAGATGCCAAAAGCAGAAGTGCTGACGTTCTCGGTCATGTTTTTGAGTATTTCCTCGGTGAGTTTGCTCTGGCAGAAGGAAAGAAGGGGGGACAGTTCTACACTCCGAGAAGTGTGGTTGAGTTACTGATAGAGATGCTGGAGCCCTACAATGGCCGGGTCTTTGACCCATGCTGTGGTTCCGGTGGTATGTTTGTGCAGTCGGAGAAGTTTGTTGCCGACCATCAGGGAAAAATTAACGATATATCGATCTACGGACAGGAGAGCAACCAGACAACGTGGCGGCTGGCAAAGATGAATCTCGCCATCAGAAGTATTGATAGCTCTCAGATAAAATGGAACAATGAAGGCTCTTTTCTCAATGATGCCCATAAAGATCTGAAAGCAGATTATGTCATAGCCAATCCGCCGTTCAATGACAGCGACTGGAGTGGCGATCTGTTACGCAAGGATGGCAGATGGAAGTATGGTGTTCCACCTGCCGGAAACGCTAATTATGCCTGGATACAGCACTTCCTTTATCATTTAGGTCCGAGCGGTCAGGCCGGTTTTGTTCTGGCCAAAGGTTCTCTGACATCCAAGTCTTCGGGAGAGGGAGACATTAGAAAGGAGCTCGTAGAGGCACGACTGGTGGACTGCATAGTGAACCTTCCGCCAAAGTTGTTTCTGAATACACAGATTCCGGCTAGCCTCTGGTTCCTGAGCAGGAACAAGGCCAATGGCAAATATCGAAACCGGACAGATGAGATCCTGTTCATCGATGCACGGAACATGGGACACCTGATAAACCGCAGAACCCGCGAATTTTCACCTGAGGATATACAGGAGATTGCGAGCATCTACCATAACTGGCGCAATCCTGAAGGGAATTACGAAGATGTTAAAGGATTCTGCAATTCTGCTCCGATTGAGCGGGTGCGTGAACTGGATTATGTGCTGACTCCGGGACGCTATGTGGGTTTGCCTGACGATGAGAATGATTTTGATTTCAATGAGAGATTCACCGCCCTAAAAGCCGAGTTCGAGGAGCAGTTGAAAGAGGAAGAGAAACTGAACCTGCTGATCGCTGAGAATCTGAAAAAGGTGAAGCTTGAATGACCTGGAATGAATTGATGGTCGCCGGGGAATATGGACGTTTAAGGTCACAAATTGTGACCTTAGACCGCAGTTTTCGGAAAGAAACCCTGATTTTCTCAAAAATGGATATCGGAGCAGTTGAAATGCTCACAAGGCTGGAGGGGATGAAATGACGGGAGAATGGAAGAAATACATACTTGAAGATGTAATTGATAAATTTATTGATTACCGTGGAAAAACTCCCAAAAAGACTGAGAATGGTATTCCGTTAATAACCGCTAAGATTGTTAAAAGCGGTAGAATTTTGGAGCCGAATGAATTTATTGCGCCGGAAGATTATGATTCATGGATGACAAGAGGATTACCCGAAGTTGATGATATTGTTCTTACAACGGAAGCTCCTCTTGGAGAAATAGCTTTAATTAAAAATAAAAATGTAGCTTTGGCACAAAGAATAATAACACTTAGAGGTAAGAAGCAGTTTGTTTTTAATCCTTTTCTTAAGTACTATTTTCAAAGCACTAATGGACAATACGAATTACAATCAAGAGCTTCTGGGACTACTGTATTCGGAATTAAGGCAGAAGTATTAAGAAAAGTACCTGTGTCTCTTCCTCCTCTCTCCGAACAGCGCGCCATCGCCTCCATTCTTTCCAGCCTCGACGACAAGATTGACCTGCTTCACCGCCAGAACAAGACCCTTGAAGCTATGGCAGAAACGCTGTTCAGGCAGTGGTTTGTGGAAGAGGCGGATGAAAAGTGGGAGGAAGACAGTCTCCTCAAGCTTATTCAGTTAGTTGGAGGAGGTACTCCAAAAACGTCAATCACTGAATATTGGGATGGCGATATTCCTTGGTTGTCTGGTGGCGATATTGCAGCTAATCACAAATCATTTGTGAATTACGCAGAAAAAAGAATTACAGAAGCAGGATTAAATAAAAGCTCTGCCAAGCTATTGCCAAAATATGCAACAGTGATTTCTGCAAGAGGTACAGTTGGAAAATATTGTTTACTTGCTGAACCAATGGCGTTTAGTCAGTCAAATTACGGCATACTTCCAAAAATCGAAGGCTGTTTTTTCTTTACCTATTTACTAATAAATCATGTTGTTGAAGAATTGCGATCTTCAGCATATGGAAGTGTATTTGATACAATAACGACCGGAACATTTAAAGAAAATAACGTTTTAATACCAACGGAAAAAAAAATTGTTCAGTTTGAGAAATCAATATCTCCATATTTTCACAAAATGTTTATTAACAAAGGCCAAATCCGCACCCTCGAAAAACTGCGGGATACTCTACTGCCGAAGTTGATGAGCGGGGAAGTGGGAATTAAATATGAGTGCAGAGATAACGAAACAAACAATTTATGAATTGATTTCCCATACAGAGTCGTTAATTAATCATATCTATTGGTTCAAACAAGATTTTAATATACCACCCACAAAAGATCATATTGGGATTTCTATAGCATATACCGATATTCAAGAGAGAAAAGATGATTTTTTAGATGAACTTGTTAATACTGTTGTTGCTTGGGTCTATAGCAAATCAGAGACACAAAGAATAGTCAATGATAGACTGTCTATTGTGAATGGTGATTTTGCTAACGCTTATTGTTTTTTAACGACACAAGCTTTTTCTAAATTTAGACCTGGGCATCCGCAGGGGCAATTTGGAGAACTATTACTTTTCAACTTTATTCAATATTTTTTTGAAGCTGTTCCATTGCTTAGAAAACAAAGAATCACTACATCTATTGGACATGAACGTTTTGGGGCCGATGCAATACATTATAAAAAAGACGATGGAAAAAATATAATTATTCTTGGAGAATCAAAATGTTATAAAAGTAATTATCAATTTAAGTCAGCTTTTAAAACATCACTAAGTAGCATTGAAACAACATTTACTAATTTAAATAAAGAGATGAAACTATATATTTATGATGAATTTATCGATCCAAAACTTGAGGTTATTGCAAAAAAGTACAAAGAAAATACATTGCCAGATGTTCACTTTGAATTGGTATGTTTAGTTGCCTACAATGAAAACAAAATTCTAGGGGGAAAAAACGAAAAGGAGATTCAAAAATCTATTATATCTGTGATTGAAGAGCGCTGTAATAGCCTGGATGATGATTGCTTCTGCAATGTAGGCAATAGAATCATTGATAGGGTAAATTATATAATATTTCCCATATGGAAACTAGATACACTTCTCGATGAATTTCAAAGACTTGTGGGGAGCCAATGAAATTAGAAGAACACGACAAAAGGCTTGTTAGTGAATTGCTTTCAATTGAGCACAAAGCAGTAGCTAAAAAGTTAGGTTTTATTCCTAATGCGAAAGACAATTCAATTAACGACACTCTTCTTATAGATTCTATAGGGTTAATTGATCAGTTATCAAGGATTGAAGATCAGACAGCTAGAAGAATTGTCGTTACTTTATCAGCTATTTTGTGGAATTACCGACAAGATGATTGGATAGGTCTAAAAGAATTTCTAATTGTAGCTCTTTCTAGAGCAGGTTTTTCACCATCTTCTATAATGATTGATAACGATTATGATCATATCAACGGGCGCTATTCCACTTTCTGTAGTTTAATAAATGAATTTTCAGTTGCCCTTCATCAACTAAATCATGAAATATACGTGAGTGAAAAAAAGTTTTTAGTGACTGGGTTTCAGAAAAGCGTCTGGAACAAAATGATGCACCACAAACTATTAGGTATTTCAGCTCCAACATCTGCAGGCAAATCATTTATAATTTTACTCAAAGCTATTGATTTAATATCAAGACAAGGCGGTAATGTTGTATACGTTGTTCCAACGTTAAGTCTTGTTTCTCAAGTATCGGCAGATTTTAATTCTCAACTTAAAGCTTTTGGTTTAAAAGATTATCGAATATCGACCACGTATAATGTGCAAGAAGCGAATAGTAATAGAATTTATGTCTTGACTCAAGAAAAAGCAATCTCGGCCTTCTCTCAAAGCGACTATCCTTTTAGGAATATTAGTATGCTTGTTGTTGATGAGATTCAAAATATTGAAAAAGTTGCAAATGAGTCTGATCAAAGAGCAAAGACACTTTACGATACTTTAATCGAATTTCGATATTCATCTAATCCTGATTTTACGATTATATCTGGCCCTCGGGTTGAAGGGCTTAAAAACTTAGGAGTCGAAATATTCAATGAGAAGTCCGCTGATGAGGAAAAGACAAAAGAATCTCCAGTAGCGAGTTTCACTTATGCGATTTCTAAGAGAGGAAACTCATACTACTTCAATCAGTATTCGGATGTTCTTGAAGTACCAAACAAGTTAAAGGTTGTCTACAGTGATTTGATAAAAGGTTATGGTAGAAGTAGATATGAAAATGATTTTTTTGAATATTTATCTAATTATATTCGTTTTTTGGGTGCAGAATCTATAAATATTATTTTTTCGCCAACAACGAAACAAGCAAGGAGTACAGCTATTAAGCTTTCTGAGCATCTGAATGCTAATTCGCTCGATGATGAACTGAAATCTTTAATTGAATACGTGCGTGAAACGGTTCATTGTGACTACGATTTGTGTGGTACATTAGCAAAAAAGGTTGCTTATCATCATGCGAAGGTGCCACCTCATATTCGAGTAGTTATTGAAAGAGCAATACGAGACAAGATAATTACTAATGTTGCTTGTACTACCACCTTGATGCAAGGTGTTAACTTACCAGCACAAAATGTCATTATTCGAAATCCTGATTTATCTATAAACGCAAGAAACGGTATTAAACCAAAATTAACTGATTATGAAATTGCAAATTTAAGAGGGCGCGCAGGTAGATTGTTAAAAGATCTTATTGGAAGAACGTTTGTACTAGAAGCAGATTCTTTTGATAAAAATGATGGGCAAACAGAATTATTCCCAGAAGCAGAGAAGGAATTGCATTCAGGATATGGTGAAAAGTTTTCACAAAATAGACAAAGTATTATAACCTGCCTTGTTGAAAACACTCCGGCATCAGAAGAAAATAAAGAATATTCTTTTCTATTAACTTACATTCGTCAGATGCTTTTAAAATATGGGTCCAGATCTGCTGAACGATTGAACGCAGTTGGAATAAATATGAGCTTAGAAGATATTAAAGATATCCAACGATCTTTATCTACATTAACAATTCCAGCAGATATTTGTTACAAAAATCGTTATTGGGATCCCTTAGTTCTGAATGAATTATACCTTACTAAAAATAAATTTATAATTCCCATTACAGTAACAGATAATCGCATTGAAGATGTTCTGAGAAATCTTCTTGTAAAAATTAGTAAACAATGTCCTACTTATTATAAACAATATGTTGATGTTGACGAGACGATATTAAAATCATTTTGCATAACTGCTAAACAATGGTTGAGTGAAACGTTATTAGCTGATATCTTCAATGACAACTATTACGACACGGCTGAGAAAATTGACTTTAGAATTGGCTTAATTCAGCGTGAAATATCGTTTGGGTTGCCCATGTTGCTCAAACCTCTTTATGATATAAAAGCACCTGATAACATGTTTTTGACTTTTATAGAGACAGGTGCATATAAACCAACATCACGAAAAATGATTGAATTTAATATTCCTAGAGAGACGGCTCTTTACATAACTAAGAATTATTTTTGTGATGAAGATCAGTACAAAAGTGACTTGGAACATTTCATAATCACTAGGCTACATGAAATTATCAATGAACTTGATTATTGGAGAAGAATACAAGTAGAAATGTTAATATGATAAATAAGTGGGGATATGTCAATGCATCCACACCAGTAGCCAACCATGCGGAGCTAAAAGTCCATGAATGATAATAACCTTTCCAGCAACCAGTCAGATTTCATCCTCTACACTTCTAACGAAGGGGACGTTAAGGTAGAAGTTGTATTGCAGGACGAAAACATCTGGCTGACACAGAAGGCTATGGGGGAACTTTTCGGTAAAGACAGGAGTGTTATTACCAAACATATTCAGAACATTTTCAGCAGTGGGGAACTGGATGAAGAAAGCAATGTGCAAAAAATGCACTTTGCATATTCCGCGAGAAAGATACGGCGAATCAGGGAGCGTACGGATGACTACAACTAAGAAACTGCCCGACAACCAGATTACGGTCTATCAGACACCTGAAGGGGACATCAACATTGAGGTGCTCTATGCCAATGAAAACGTCTGGCTGCCGCAAAAGCGAATGGCAGAGTTATTCGGGTGCAGCGCAGACAATATCTCTCTGCACCTTAAAAACATCTACAAAGATAAAGAACTTGATGAAGCTGCAACTACCGAGGATTTCTCGGTAGTTCAGACAGAGGGGGAACGCAAGGTAACCCGTACGGTAAAGTGCTATTCCCTCGAAGCCATCATCGCGGTGGGGTACAGGGTAAACTCGGAACGCGGCATACAGTTCAGGCAGTGGGCAACTTCCATCCTCCAGCAATATATCCAAAAAGGTTTTGCCATAGACAGCGACCGTTTCAAGTACGGCTCCCGGTTCAGTGCGCGGTATTTCGACGACCTGCTCGAAGAGATCCGGGATATCCGTTCAAGTGAGCGGATGATGTACCAGAAGATAACCGATATTTACGCCACAGCTATTGACTATTCGCCAAAGGCGGGGGACACGCGCAAATTCTTCGCCACGGTACAGAACAAACTCCACTTTGCCATTACCAGACAGACCGCCGCGGAGATCATAGCCACACGGGCCAGAAGCGATAAGCAGAATATGGGGCTGACATCATGGCGAAAAGGGCCCGACGGCAAAATCATGCCGCGTGACGTTACCATAGCAAAAAATTACCTGGATAAAACAGAACTTGACCATTTGAACCGCATAGTCAACATGTACATCGATTATGCGGAGTTGCAGGCGATCCGCAATAAGCCGATGTACATGAAGGACTGGATTGAAAAACTGGATGCTTTCCTGAAGTTCAGTGAATACGAAATCCTCACCGATGCCGGGAAGATCAGCCATGAAGTTGCTCTGGCCCTGGCCGCCAGGGAATACGAAATATTCAGGAAAATCCAGGATAAAAATTACATCTCCGATTTTGATAAAGAAATACGGCGCATCAGGGAGAGTACGGATGACTACAACTAAAATCACAGAGTCCGAAATAGAAAAATTCGCCATCGAACTCCTTGAACACCAAGGTTACCAGTACATCTACGCTCCGGACATTGCCCCGGACAGCGACACTCCTGAACGGGACAGGTTCGAGGATGTGCTGTTGTTAGAGCGCCTGCGAAAAGCCGTTGGCAGGATCAATCCTAGCATACCGGCAGATGCAAGGGAAGATGCCATCAGGCAGGTTCAGCGCCTGAACTCTCCTGAACTCATCTCCAACAATGAGGCGTTTCACAGGATGCTTACGGAGGGTATAAACGTAAGCTACCGAAAAGGCGGGGCAGACAGGGGAGATCTGGTCTGGCTGGTTGATTTTAACGATCCTGAAAATAATGATTTCCTTGTTGCCAATCAATTCACTGTTGTTGAGAACGATGTGAACAAACGTCCTGATATCATTCTCTTTGTAAACGGTCTGCCTCTTGTGGTTATTGAGCTCAAGAATCCTGCAGATGAGAACGCAACTGTAAGATCTGCATTCAAGCAGATGCAGACATATAAACAAGCCATCCCGTCTTTATTTGCATACAACGGTTTCATGGTCATCTCCGATGGCCTGGAAGCCAGATCAGGCGCCCTCTCCGCCGGATTCACACGGTTTATGGCATGGAAAAGCTCGGATGGCCGGGGTGAAGCCTCACCACTCATTGGACAACTTGAAACACTCATAAAAGGGATGCTTGAAAAAACCACTCTCCTGGATATTCTCCGGCACTTCATTGTATTTGAAAAATCAAAAAAAGAAGACTTGGCAACAGGTATCATTACCATTCAGACCGTAAAGAAGCTCGCTACATATCATCAGTACTACGCAGTTAATCGGGCGGTGGAATCGACACTCAGAGCATCGGGTTATGCTGCAAAGGAAAACTGGGATTGGGATACTTTAGGTATACATTATGAAAGTCCCGAAAGTTATGGTCTTCCCGGAGTGAAAAAACAGCCTGTTGGAGACCGGAAAGGTGGTGTCATCTGGCATACGCAGGGAAGTGGCAAATCCCTTACCATGGTATTCTATACAGGAAAAATCGTGCTGGCAATGGACAATCCCACCCTGGTGGTGATCACTGACAGGAACGATCTCGACGACCAGCTTTTTGACACATTTGCCGCTTCAAAGCAACTCCTGAGGCAGGAACCTGTGCAGGCAGAGAACAGGGACCATTTGAAACAACTCTTAAACGTCGCATCAGGCGGAATCGTATTTACCACCATCCAGAAGTTCCAGCCTGAAGAAGGCAACGTTTACCCGAAACTCTCAGACCGGGAAAACATCATTGTCATAGCTGACGAAGCACACCGGACACAATACGGCTTCAAGGCAAAAAATGTTGATGTCAAAGATAAGAAAGGAAACGTAATCGGCAAAAAAATCGTTTATGGTTTTGCGAAATACACACGCGATGCCCTGCCTAATGCAACCTTCCTTGGTTTTACAGGTACGCCGATAGAAAAAACAGACGTGAACACGCCTGCTGTTTTTGGCAATTATGTTGACATCTATGATATATCACAATCTGTCGAAGACGGCGCCACAGTAAAGATATATTATGAGAGCAGGCTGGCAAAAGTCGCTCTTAGCAGGGAAGGAAAAAAACTTGTCGCAGAACTGGATGAAGAACTGGACAAAGAAGACCTTGCAGAAACCCAGAAAATCAAAGCGAAATGGACCCAACTGGAAGCCTTAATAGGCAGTGAGGCTCGGATAGAACAGATCGCACAGGATATTGTAACTCACTTCGAACAAAGACAGGAAGTGTTCGAAGGCAAAGGGATGATCGTTACAATGTCACGAAGGATAGCTGCCGACCTGTATGATGAAATTACTAAGATAAAACCGGAATGGCACAGTGATGACCTCCGAAAAGGTGCTATCAAGGTCGTCATGACCTCAGCATCCTCCGACGGCCCCAAAATATCGAAACATCATACTACTAAAGATCAAAGAAGAGTTTTAGCAGAACGAATGAAAGATCCGGAAGACGAACTGAAACTGGTAATCGTCCGGGATATGTGGCTTACAGGTTTTGATGTTCCGTGTCTTCACACGATGTACATCGATAAGCCAATGAAAGGTCATACCCTCATACAGGCGATAGCACGGGTAAACCGCGTCTATAAAGACAAGCCAGGCAGTCTGATCGTTGATTATCTGGGAATAGCTTCCGACTTAAAAGAAGCTTTATCCTTCTACTCTGACAGTGGAGGGAAGGGAGATCCTGCTGTACTTCAGGAAAAAGCAGTTCAGTTAATGCTTGAGAAACTGGAAATTGTATCACAGATGTTCTATGGATTTACCTACGATGATTACTTTGAAGCGGATACATCCCGAAAGCTTTCAATCATACTTGAAGCAGAAGAACATATCCTGGGTCTGGAAAATGGCAAAAAAAGGTACATTGATGAAGTAACTGCTTTATCAAAGGCATTTTCCCTGGCTATCCCGCACGAACAGGCAATGGATGTAAAGGACGAAATCTCGTTCTATCAGGCAGTAAAAGCCAGACTTGTTAAATTTGACGGTACCGGAACAGGTAAAACAGACGAGGAAATTGAAACTGCGATCAGACAGGTTATTGATAAGGCACTTGTTACCGAACCGGTGATAGATGTATTTGATGCAGCCGGAATTAAAAAACCGGATATTTCCATATTATCAGAGGATTTCCTTTTAGAAGTCCGGAATATGGAACACAAAAATCTGGCTCTAGAAGTTCTGAAAAAGTTGCTCAATGATGAAATAAGAGCTCGCACAAAGAAGAACCTTATTCAGAGCAGATCATTAATGGAAATGCTAGAAAATTCTATCGTGAGATATCATAACAAGGTATTAACTGCGGCTGAGGTCATTGAGGAATTAATTAAACTCAGTAAAGAGATCAAACGGATGGACAAAGAGCCTCAGGAAATGGGCTTATCTGAATATGAATATGCTTTTTACACAGCAATTGCAGATAATGAAAGTGCCAGGGAAGTAATGCAAAAAGAGAAATTACGGGAATTAGCTGTTGTTTTATTTGAAAGGGTAAAACAAAACGCATCCATTGACTGGACAATTAAAGAAAGCGTCAGGGCTAAATTAAAAGTAATTGTAAAAAGGACACTCAGACAGTATGGTTATCCACCTGATATGCAAGCACTTGCTACAGAAACAGTGCTTAAGCAGGCGGAATTAATTGCAGATGAAATAACAAAGGGTGTTTAATCTATGAGCTGATCCATCTATGAGCTGATCCCAAAACTCAAAATTTCTTCTCTGAATATCATATTCTGGATTCTCAATAGGACTTCTGATCCTGAAAAATAATTCTGAAACTCTTACTGATGTAGGAATAAAACTGGTTTTGGGATGAGCTCTATAAAATGGAAAGTACTTTAGTAATGAAGAATAATTCCCATGCATTCACATTGGTATTGCTTATTTTTGTAAAACAAAGTCCTTGATGGCATATTTTCTTTTCAAGCATTTATCGTATCCTCTTTAAATTGATTGGAAAGCTCTCAATTTCTGCTTATTGAGCTTTTTTCTGCTTTTCCTTTATATATCTGTAAGCTCCCTCGTACCCAGGTTCTCCTTTTTTCAAGACTTTCCTCTCCCGAATACCTTTCAGAATTCTCCTTCCCTTGCCAGTTTATACAATTCCTGAATCCTTAACTCAACAACGTCCATTGCATCTTCAAAGAGCTGCCTGTCGATTTTGATCCCGAAGTATTCCTTGAGTTTTTCTTCAGGAGGCATTGTCGAGCCTGCCGAGAGATACGCAACATAATTTTTGTTAAAAGCATCTGGGTCTTCCCTGTACTGTTTGAAGAGAGCGAGGGTTATTGCCTTTGAAACCGCGTAGTTGAAGGTATAGTAGTTGCTTGTCAGATAGATATGGTTGATATAAGTCCATTCCGCGGAATCTTCAGAGTAATACTCAACTGAGCGGCTCCTGTATTCTTTAGAAAGATCAGTCCAGATAGCATTAAGTTCTGCTCCGCTTACCGTTTCTTTTTCTGCGCAGAGCCGGTGTGCTTTATATTCGAATTCCGTAATCAAGGGCTGTCTGGTAAAGAAGTTCTGGTAATCATCGATCTGCTGGGAAAGGACAGCAACTGCGGTATCCCTATCCGAATTTTCGACAACGTAATCAACAAATAGCTCTTCATTAAAAGTGGAAGGAATTTCCATTTCGTAGATCGTACCTGTACAGTAAAGATAGTCTACGGAATTGCCCATGAGGTAGAAATTAATGGCATGTCCCATTTCGTGGGTTAAAGTTTTCTGGTCCCTGATAAGGCCGTCATAGTTCATGAAGATCAGAGGCGGAGCTTTCAGTGCGCATGAATCGGTGCAATAACCCCCTGGCTGTTTTCCATGCTCAGGGTCAGGGTATACGTCTATGAAACCGCCAGTAACCATTTTTAAAAAGATTTCTTTGAAATTGGGGTTCATTCTTGAATAGGATTTCTGAACCTCTCGTAGAGCATCTACGTAAGCATATTTCTTCCCAGGCTGGTTCGTCAGTTGCAGAATAAGGTCATATGGTTTGAGCTCTTCAAGCCCGAGCTTTTTCTTTCTGAACTCATTGTAGGCCTCAAAAACCTCTTTCCCCTGCTTGAAAACAGTATTCATGTCATCAACCTGAGCATGAGTTAGATAGAGGTTATACAGGCTGTAGTCATAGAAATCCGTATAATTCAACTCTCTGGCAACAAGGTCGTCAAGCTTAGCTTTTTTGGAATAAAGGGACGCCATGGAATCGGATTCAATAATCAGGTGGTAGAACCTCTTATCATAACAGTTTTTCCTGTTTTCCCGGCTTGGGTCTGTTGATAGTAAAGTACCGTAGGACTGAGAATTGACAGAAAACTTCTCTCCGTTCTCAAGCGTGATTTCTCCTGCCTTTGTGACTTTATTCGTGATTTCGGAAAGAGCTTCAGTTTCCAGTTTCATGCGCTGATTTTCAAGCTCTGCAAGATACGCAGCCTGAGCCTCATCTCTTGGCCTGTGATCTATAAATCTCATATAGTTAGCTTCAAGATAGGCCCTATAAGCCTCAAGTCCGGGTTCTTCGGAAAAGAGTCTGTCCCATTCATCCATCCCGAGCGAGGTCAATTTTACGGTTGCAAAGGCTGTGGCTTTCTTATATTCAGTAAGCAGATCCTGAACACTTCCAAGCAGAGAAATAAGGAACGATTCATTCACGTTTTTACTGAGTTGAGTGTATGCATAAGTATACAGGACATCAATAGATTTTGAATAAGCCTTTTCGGTTTCCAGATACTCAAGCATGACAGGCCCTGACAAATTTTCAAATTTCGGGCGGAAAGTTTCGTTTATCTCCTTTGGCCCATTTTTTAGTCTCTCAAGCTCTTTTGAAGCATCTTCTCTGCTGCTGAAAAGATATGCATCATTCCATTCTGTCGGAACCTTACTATAATCAAGCACTTCGGAAGTATATTCACTTCCTGTGTCATTTTTCAATTTCATAAGACCGCTATCCCCTGGTGTAATGTCAAAATATTTCTCTGTTATTATTCGTCTATCAGAGTTGATTTAATGACCCCATTGATTTCGTTAATCTCATTGGTTTCATTAATCTCGTTGGTTTCATTAATCTCATTGATTTCTTTAATAATAATAGGTTGCTTTATTTCGATTGCAACTCGTTTTTATTCCGAAAATCTAAAAATATTTGAGTAACTCTGTCTGTGTAATAGGTTTATTCAGTAAAAGGTTTATTCAGTAAAAGGTTTATTCAGTAAAAGGTTTACTCAGTAACAGATTTACTCAGTAACAGGTTTACTCAGGCTAAAACTCTTTCTTCGTAATTCAGTACACTTTCGATTTCTTTTTCCGGTATCGGAACCAGTTCTTCAGGAACCTTTTTCGAATCGGTCTGTATGTGAACTATGCTCTGCGGTAAAGGAATCTCTATGCCATTTTCTTCCAGAGTCTGTTTTATATCCCATAGAATTCTGGTTTTTATCCCAAACCATTCGTTAACAGGCGCCCAGATCCTTACAGTAATATTTACCGAACTATCCCCAAGGTCGTTTACAAAAACCGAAGGAGAGGGGTTAAGGAGAGCAAAGGGTTCTTTGTCAATAAGGTCTTTGATAAGAAAGATTGCAGCATTGGCATCGTCACTATAGCGGATCCTGATTGTGTGCTCAAACCTTCGGACAGGATGCTCTACAACATTTGTGATGTTTGTTGTAAAGACCTGCTGGTTAGGGATGCGAACAAGGAGCCCATCATAAGTCCGTATAAGGGTAGAGATAATTCGGATATCTATGACATAACCCGACACATCACTGATTTGAACCTGGTCCCCTATTTTAATGGGCCTTTCGACCATCAGGAAAAAACCCGAAACCAGATTTCCCACAATGTTTTGGCTTGCAAAACCAAGGACAATACCTGCTACCCCTCCTGCCAGCAGGAACCCTGAAGGATTAATTCCTATTAGACGTAGGTTAGAAAAAAACACAATAGTAAGCATGCCATAGTAAAGGATTTTGATGATAGTCTCACCCGCATCCTTACTGACCTTATCTTTGAGAGACCTGCGCAGATAAAGTGAAAGAATTTTGGCAAGGAAGGTTGAAAAAGAAAGAATGAGTATAAACTTTAGCACAGACCCCAGAGTTACGATACCATCGAAAATAGGCAGGCTGTTGTCAAGGAAATCAAGATCCATAATCAAAATCCCCACCCCATGTAAAATTTAAGAGGTACAAAACCAAGCTTCTGAAGACTATAAACCCCAAAAGCTTCTTTCCTGGATTTAAAATCTTTTAGAGAACTGCTCTTTAGCTCCCCGCTAAGATGCTGCAGCTCAAAACCTGTTTCAGCCGTGTTCCTGTTGAGGATGTCCATACGCGCTCGCATAAAAACATCACCAGCATAGTAAAGTTTCATTCCGTATGCACTGAAAACTACTTTTGAGATCGAAGCCCAATCCGAGGAGGTATTTCGAAGGGTCAGTTCAATAATTCCTTCCTGTAGAGGGTTAGGGGAAGGAGAAATTGAATAGATCTGGCTTTTCCAGTGCTTACAGATAACCCCGTTTGAAACCTCTCCATAAAGGGTAAACTTCTGCCTCACCAGACTCAGCACATCAAGAAGCTGAAGATTTTTTTCTCCTTTATCCGCGATAAAAACACCTATCTCTATAGGAAAAGTCAGGAAAATCTTCCTTTTTGCTCCTCCCGCAAGCAGCAGGGTTTTTTCAAACTCTATAAGCAGGTTTGGAGTAATTTCTTTAGGAGTGTTTAAGGGCTCTACCGGATTTATAATCAGGCACTTTTCATCTCCAAGAATAATTTTCTCTACATTTTCCGTTCCGAGCGTCCTTCTGTATATCCACTGCTCTCCGGTGTTTTCCACGGAAATGGCAATTCCTTCCTGTTCAACTGAAAAAGGGGGATTATAACGGCCGTACATAATATCCCGGAAACTAATACTTTTTGAAGAATTGTCTAAATTTCTTAATATAGATGCTCCACTTTATAAAAATTTTGCCTTTGAATAACTTTTCTGAATCAAAAGAAAAACAGATCAAAAGCCAGCAGAGAAGAAAAAGAAGAGAAAACAAAGGAGAGAAGAAAGAGGGGAGAAGAAAAAGGAGAGAAGAAAAGGAGAGAAGAAAAGGAGAGAAGAAAAGGAGAAAAAACATAAAGAAAAGATGGAAAGCTGACAAAAAGAGAGCTGAAACAAAAGCTGAAAAAAAGAGAGTTGGAGAAGAGGAGTAAAAGGAAGGATGAACACGGATAAAAACAGATAAAAAGCTTAATGGAATAGGAGACAAAAAGAAAAAGTCTCCAAGAAAAAAAGTCAAACCCATTTCCTTTTCTTAAAATAGATAAACATGCTGACTGCAAGAAGGATCATTGCAAACATTACTGCCGGATAACCCCAGCGCCAGTTGAGTTCAGGCATGTATTTAAAATTCATTCCGTAAACGCCTGATATGAAAGTAAGGGGAATGAAAATCGTTGCTATGACCGTCAGGACCTCCATAACTTCATTCATCCTGAAGCTTATGCTGGAGAGATAGATATCAACCATTGAAGACAAAATATCCCGGAAATCTTCGACGGTATCTATTACCTGAATGGTATGGTCATAAACATCTCTAAGGTAAACTCGGGTAGTCCCCTTAATAAGATCGGACTCAACCCTCTGCAAACCATTTATCAGCTCCCTAAGAGGCCAGATGGATTTACGAAGGGTAATCATATCCCTTTTATACTTTTGAATAGTCTTGAGGGTCTCAGGCCTTGGATATAATACCAGCCCTTCTTCAAGGTATTCGATTTTATCACCAAAATGCTCAAGGATTAAAAAATAGTTATCGATAACAGCATCAATAAGGCCGTAGGCAAGATAATCCACCCCGCTTTTCCGCAAGCGAGAAGCCGGATTTTCAAACCTTTCCCGCACCTGGTCAAAAATTTTACCATCCCTTTCCTGAAAAGAGAGAACATAATTAGGGCCGATGATAATGCTTACCTGGTCTATAGTGATTTCTTTCGTTTTCGTATCAAGGAGAATCATTTTTAAAACCGAATAAATATATGAATCATAATCTTCAGTCTTGGGCCGCTGTCGTGTATTGAGTATGTCTTCAAGGGTAAGAGGATGGATATTGAAATAGCCTCCGAGCTTTCCTATGATATCTACCCTATCCAGCCCATCCACATCTATCCATAAATTAAGATCGGGCTGGTCTTTAAATTCCAGACACTCTTCAACCTTCTCCAGTTGTCTTTCTATAAGCTTTTCACTGTTATAGGCAAGGACCCGGATTACTACTTTTTCTACCTTCTTTTCTCCTACATGGACAAGCGCTCCAGGTGCAAGCCCGATTTGTGATCCTCTTCTTCCAGAAGTCACCATGCTTATTTCTCTGCCTCAGCTTCTAATAAAAATAGATTATTCAGTAATTAAACTCCATTGATTTAAGCCTGCGCACGATTTTTAATCCAAATATTTATTTTGAAATTTTAAAACAGTTTGAGTAGTTTTAAAATATATAGGACTTACATTTTAAAAAAGAGCTTTTTAAACGCTTGCAGGCAAATTGCAGATAAATATATGTATTATTTGTCGAATATAATAATAGATTAATTATATAATCACTTTTTCCAAAAATTGGGGAATTGGAAAAATCGTCATTTTTAAGACAAAGATATAGGGAGTGGTCAATTTGGTTGGAACAGAAATTACGAATAGTTTTATCAATATAATTGATCAGTTTATTGCATTTATTCCTACTTTAGTGGCAATAATTATACTGATTATCGTAGGAAAAATAGTAGGAACCTTTCTTGGAAAGCTCGGAGCAAGGTTTCTGGATAAGATCGGACTCGATGACCTTGTCGACAAAACCATCATTGGTGGAATGATAAAAAGAGCGCAGATGAGTACGGTAGGTTTTTTTGATGCCGTAATCCGGTGGTTCATTTACATCATCTTTGCTATGATCATTCTGGACCTGCTGAACATCGAAGTGGTGAATAATTTCATCAGTATGATCATACTCTATATTCCACTCATGATCTCTGCTTTCATAGTGCTACTTGTTGGTTTACTGGTAGTGGACTTTATTAGCGACCTGGTAAAAAAAGTACTTATTTCAACAGGAGTAGATGAAAAATTTGAAGAAACAGCTTTTGGAGCCTCAGTCAAATCTGGAGGACTGACAGTTTCAGGAACTGTATCAGGCCTGATCAGGCTATTTGGGTACCTGGTATTTCTCGCGGCTGCATCCAATATCCTGCAGTTGACCATGATAACTCAGCTATTTATAGATATTACTCAGTATTTGCCACGCCTTTTTACGGGTATCTTGATCCTGATAATCGGACTTCTCTCCATTGATGTGGTCATGGACTATATTTCCAGTGCTTTCAAAGGTATTAGTACAGAAGAGATAGACATCTTTCTTCCTCTTCTGAGAGGCTTCCTGTATCTAATAGTAATCTTGCTTGCTCTGGATACGATGCTGGTTAATACGAGCATACTCTATCTGTTCTTAGGGCCACTTGCATGGGGACTTGCAGTCGTGATTGCATTTAAATACGGAGTTAAAGACGCAATTGTTGCGTATGCCAAAGAAAGGAAGTAACTCCTTTCTTTCATTTATTTAAGACTCAACTTCATTATTTATTAAAGAAGAAAAAGGAACCAAAAAAACCTTACAGAATACGGAGAAAGAAGTTTCCGTTCACGAAACTTCTTTTTTCGGTTTACTAATTTTTGGGATTCTTTTTTACTTAAATTTCCTTACTTAAATTTCCTTACTTAAATTTCCTTATATCTGGGTTGGAATAACTTTCTTTACCTAAATATACTTTTTTACAGTTTTCATCTTTTTTAAATCAATATTTATTTAAAGCTTCTTGTCAATCAACCATGGCATGGAAACCCCCGATAACCACTCTTCTTTTGTAGAGAATATGTCTTATTTTGATGTAGGCTTAAAGAAAGCACTTACATGGTTTTCAGATAACTTCGGTACATTTTTATTCATACTTTTTATTGGCCTGATCACTGTCATTATTGCACGGAACGTAAACCGTCTTCTGGAACGCCATTTCTCAAAAATAAGTAGCAGACTGCATATGGACCCAACATCCTTCCGGATGTTCAGGCATATTGTGGTCGCATTAATCTATTTTATGGGGATTGTCATTGTTATTTTCAGCATTCCCAGTCTTCGAAACCTTTCTGTTGCCCTCTTTACCGGGGCAGGGATTGCCGGCATAGTTATCGGTTTTGCGGCTCAGAACACACTGAGCAATATCATCGCAGGGCTTTCACTTGCCATTTTTCAACCTTTCAGGGTTGGAGATCGGCTTAATATTATGAATGAGTACGGAAAAGTTACAGATCTTAATCTCAGACATACAGTTATCATAACCTGGGATAACAGGCGGCTTATAATCCCAAATTCCATGATCAGCAATGAAGCGATAATTAACTGGACTATAGAAGACCCTGCAGTAATCTGGCCAATAGACGTCGGAATTAGCTATGATGCCGACATCGACCAGGCGAGAAAAATCATGATAGAAGAAGCCCGAAAACATCCCAATGTAATGTCCCCTCAGGAAGTTCAGTATAGCGTTGTAAAACCCAGTTTAATCAAATTCGAAACACTTAAAATGGGGTTTATTGATCCTCCTGTGCTTCATCCCGTTGACCCGGATTTCAGGGAGAGAGGAGAAGTTAAAGTAAACGTTGTTGAACTGGGGGAGTCTTCCGTAAATCTCCGCATGAATGTCTGGTTCAAAGATAGAAGTGTTGCGTACAGTTCAGGATGCGAAATCAGGGAAGCTATTAAAAAGCGTTTTGACAAGGAAGGCGTAGAAATTCCGTACCCGTACAGGACTATTGTATATAAAACCGATCTTGAAAACGAAAAGAAGGATACTGGAAAATTATCCCATACAGAAGGAGATAAAATTGAGTAAGCCGTAAAATGCCGAGTAACAGATATTGACAGTTAAGGAATTAGTCGGTTGATGAGAAAAGCAAGTAAAGGAAAAAAAGAACAAACGAGTAAAAAATTGGTTAATAGAAAGCAATTAAAAAGTTGACTGATAAAAAGCAGTGAAAATTACTTGATAAAAAAACAAGTGAAATTATGGGTTGAATAAAAGAAGAAGTGGGGGATGAAAGGTCAACGGTGATTTCACAATTTCCTTTCATCAATTACTCTTTTTGTCTTGGGGATTTCACAGTTCCCTTTCATCAATTACTCTTTTTGTCTTGGGGATTTCACAGTTCCCTTTCATCAATTACTCTTTTTGTCTTTTTCATACTGCGAGGAAGTTCCCCTATCTTTACGCCCACAACGTCCACAGTTACGCCTATAAAGTCCTTGAAAGCTTTTCCGAGAGCTTTTTCGGTTTTTGCTTTCTTTGCGGGATCTTCTGCGCCTTCGATCTCGACCCTGAAAATCATGCTGTCCCTTCCGTCCTTGCGGGTAAGCAGGATCTGGTATTCGCTGCTTACGCCAGGAATCCTGTGGACAAGGTCTTCGATCTGGCCTGGATAAATATTTACAGCCTTGAACTTTATGCGGTCATCTGACCTGCCAAGTATCCTGTCAATTTTCGGGAAAGGACAGCCACATTTACAGAGTCCAGGAATTATCCGGGTCAGGTCTCTTGTCCTGTAGCGGATAAGGGGAGCTCCTTCCTTTGTGAGAGTCGTAATTACAAGTTCTCCAAGTGTGCCGTCAGGAAGCTGCTCGCCCGTAATAGGATCAATTATCTCAAAGAGCAGGTAGTCGGACCAGTAATGCATACCCTCATGGAGAGAACAATCAAGGCCGATTCCTGGACCGTAGATCTCGGTCAGTCCGTAAATATCAAAAGTCTCGATTCCCAGCTCGTTTTCGATTCGGCTGCGCATCTTTTCACTCCAGCGCTCCGAACCTATAATGCCTTTTCTGAGCTGAACCTGGGACTTAAGCCCGCGCTTTTCAATTTCTTCGGCAAGCAAAAGCGCATAAGAAGAAGTGCTTGCAAGGGCTGTGGACTTCAGGTCAACAAACAGTTCTAGCTGTTTTTCGGTATTTCCCGGGCCTGTAGGTATGGCCATTGCTCCCAGGCGTTCAGCCCCAAGCTGGAACCCGATTCCCGCAGTCCAGAGCCCGTACCCTGGGGTAATCTGGATCCTGTCCTGATTGGTAAGGCCTGCCAGCATGTAGCAGCGCATCATCATCTCGGCCCAGACATCCACATCTTTTCGGGTGTAAGGAATAATTATGGGTTTTCCTGTAGTCCCGGACGAGGAATGGATCCTTACGACCTCTGAGTCAGGCACGGACTGTAACCCAAGAGGGTAAGCGTCCCTGAGTTCTTCTTTATTCGTAAAGGGAAGAAGCTTCAGGTCATCAAGCGACCTTATGTCCTCGATATCGACATTTGCTTCCCTGAACTTTTTCTGGTAAAAAGGACTATTTTCAACTACACGCTTCAGCAGTGCCTTCAATTTTGCAAAGGTATCTTCTTCCGAGATTTTGGGATGGTAAAGCTGTACATTGGGATCAAGTTCAGCCTCAGTGGATGCTTCATACATATCATTTCACCTTCTGCTCCCCAGTTCAGGTGCCGGAGACAGATCTAATACATTTCCTTGCGCGTTCGAATGCGGCATCGTTTACAGCCCTGTATTTTTCAGGGATTTCGGCATCCAGTACTGCCTTTAGAATTTCTTCCTGAAAAGGTAATACTCGTGCGCCTGCAGCCGCTCCAAGCATTGCAACGTTTGCAGCCCTGTATGTCCCTACCTCTTCTGCAAGCTCCGTAAAATCGGAGCAGAGAATATCAGGGTAGTATGCACACAAAAATGAGAGCAAAGCTGCAGGGTCATACTCAGGGCTTCCAGGAGGTCTCGATGCCGGCGGGATAGCATGGGTATTTACCAGAACCTTTCCACCCTCCTTAAGAAAAGGCAGGTTTCGTAAGGTTTCTGCAGGTTCCAGGCCTAAAAGCAGGTCTGCCTGTCCGATGGGAATAAGTGACCCGGAAACTTTGTCTCCAATCCTTATATGGCTGCTGACCGAACCTTCCCTTTGAGACATGCCTATGGTTTCGGCAGTGCTTACGTGGAATCCGGCTTTCATCGCAGCAAGTGCAAGCAAGCGGGAAGCAAGCACAACACCCTGCCCACCAACGCCTGCAATAAGAATATCATATTTCACAGCTTTACGCCTCCTATGCAGATGGCTTCCGATGGGCAGATCTGTGCACAGAGCCCGCAGCCGCTGCAGTTGTCCTGTATGACAGGCTTATCCCCAGAAAGGTTAAGCGCAGGGCAGCCGAGCTCTTTTATACAGAAACCACAGCCTGTGCAGGCTTCAGGATTTATTTTGTAATATTTGTCTGGTTTTGTAATCCCTACACACTTGCCTTTGAAGACCAGAACCGACGGTCCATTGAAATTCATGGCTTCCTTTGCGGCTTTTATGCAATTCTCAAGGCTGTCCGGATCTACAGTATTTACTATCTTTACGGATTCAACCCCGCAGCTCCGAACCACGTCTGCAATTTCAATGGCTTTTGAAACATTTCCGAGTGCGGTTACACCTACGCCAGGGTGAGGTTGGTGTCCTGTCATTGCAGTTGTACGGTTGTCAAGCACTGCAAGGGTGATGTTAGCTCCGTTATATACAGCGTTTATCACTGCAGGAATGCCTGAGTGGAAAAAAGTAGAATCACCGATAAAGGCCACCTGTTTTGTCTTCGGGTTCGTATGGAAGAGCCCTCCTGCAAGGCTTATCCCTGCACCCATGCAGAGGCAGGTATCTACCATGTTAAGGGGATAGGCATTTCCAAGGGTGTAGCAGCCAATATCCCCGGAGAAAATCGTATCAGTTTGAGTCTCTTTTTTAAGCTGTTTTGCAGCCTGTTTGAAAGCGTAAAAAACAGTCCTGTGCATGCAACCGGCACAGAGAGTAGGAGCCCGGATCAGAAGGGGAGGAAGCTTTTCTCTTGAGACGGCAGGAGAAGCATGAGAAAGGCGCAAACTTTCTCCATAAGCTGCAAGTGCGCGGTTGATGCTGTCAATGACAATATCCACATTGTATTCCCCGCTCACAGGGAAAAAGCCGTTCTTCTTTCCATAAACATCAACAGGCAGATGGGCCTTTCCTATAAGCTGGAGCGCCTGTTCTTCAAGGTAAGGGTCAAGCTCTTCGGCCACGATCAGCCGGTCAATGCCTTTCAGGAAAGAAAGAGCTGCCTTTTCCGGAAACGGATATACCGTCCCTACCCTGAAGAGTGTAAACAACTCTTCAAAACCCCTGACAGCTTCTATAGCCTCCTTTACGTAAAGGGCTGAGACGCCTGAAGCAATAATCCCGATTCTTCCCGATCCCGAGAGCGAATTGAAGGAAAGCTCGGAAAAGCGTTCGGAAAGCTTTTTCTGCACACTTTCAAGCCAGGGGTGCCGTTCGGCCGTAAGCTTCGGAAAGATCGTCCAGCGCCTATCCTTTACAAAACCTTCCTCAATGACTTCAACCGGAACAGGTTCTGCAGCTTCAACCTCGACATCACCACAGCTGTGTGAGACCCGCGTGGTCGTTCTCAGGATAACGGGAATTTCGAATTCATGCGAAAGCTCAAAAGCAAGCTTTGTCAGTTCGTAGGCTTCCTGAGGGGTTGCCGGGTCAAGGACAGGAATATTTGCAAAGTGCCCGAAAGCACGAGTATCCTGTTCAGTCTGGGAAGAATGAGGCCCAGGATCATCGGCAACTAGCAGGACAAGAGCTCCTTTTACCCCAATATAGCTCAGGCTCATAAGAGGGTCGGATGCAACGTTTAGCCCTACCTGTTTCATGGTCACAAGTGCCTTTGCCCCGGAATAAGCTGCCCCAGCTGCCGTTTCAAGTGCAACTTTTTCGTTGCTGGACCACTCGGTATAGATTCCACACCTGTTTGCATACCGGGCAATTGTCTCCAGAGCTTCGGTCGAGGGTGTTCCGGGGTACCCTGTAACCACCTGGACGCCGGCTTCTATAGCTCCAAGTGCAATGGCTTCATTACCCATTAACAACTTTTTATCAGTCAATAAACTCATCTCGAATTCAGGGTAATATTTTAACAGTTTGATAAATCTAGAAGGAAATAATTAAAGTTGAAAAGAATTTTAATTCTCAAGCTATTCATTAAACTTATTTTGAGAATTCGAAAATATATTTTAAGGTATTTCACCGCGATTTTATGTCACGGAAAAGATAATGTTCATCTATGTACAATGCTGACTGGAAGAAGTACGTAAAATTTGCATATAAAGTTTTTGTTTTATGAGTCTTCGTAATTATCGATCTAATATAACAGAAAAACAGATATCAACAATAAAACGATTTTAGACAAGTTTACTTCACGTTAAGAATGTACAGTGGCATAAGCTTTGAATTGCTTAGCTTATCCGTCAATAAATATTAATATTTTTATTATAAGATAATAAGAACTCATGAAGATACTGCAAAATTAGCACTTTATACCTGCCGCCTCATCACTCATTTTTACTACTTTTGTCGACTGATTTTTTGAGTACTTATTGCTTTCAACGGCCTTGCCCCTGATCGATTATCTACTCTTTGAAACGTAAGTCTACCACAGAAAATATCGAAAACCAGAGTAAGAATAGAAATATTTCAAAAAAGTATTTTTTTTATAACCTGTAGGGTGTGGGGGTTCATGATAGAGGTTTTATTCAATTTAGAGAGATCCCGTTACATACGCTATTTTCCCCACTGCCCATACAATATAATGTTACAGTTCTATTTAAACTTGCCTCTTAAAAATGAAAAACGAATTTTTTTGTTCACATCAGGTTAATAATATCCAATGATTTCTCATGAAAAAGAGACTATGAATTTATATCCATGTTTCAAGTCCAGACTGAAAATCCTGACTTATTTGACTCGGAAAAAATGGATTCCGTAGCAGATAGGAAATTATTTCTACATTTTACAGCATTGTTAAAGCCATGAATCAGGAAGATAAAACGATAATCATCTCTGACAAGAGCCGTGAGTTTGGAGCAATGGGACAACTCTTACGGGAACTCCAGGAAGAAGAACTGGAACAAAACGAAAGCTCTCCTGCGGAAATTCCGGAAGTAAAGATAACAAAAAACACAACCGAAATAATGGCAGAGATCAATGCAACATTAAAAGAGATTGCAGAAACGCAAAAGAGTATACTTGAAGAGATTAAAAGGAGTAAATAACTAAAAATACAAAGCCTTTTCAACAAGCCTTTTGAAAAACTGCTTGCCCACAAGCTTTTTCAAACAACCTTTTTTAAAAAAAGCTTTACCGAAAATCCGAGAAGCGTTTGAGTTTGAGAACCTTATCCCCAAACCCTATCGGCGTGATCACAAGCCTTTTTAAAAAAGGCGTGAGCGAAAACCACTGCTAAATATCAAACGTCATGACGGCATGGTCAACCGGCATAACAGTTGATCGAAAACCTCTGGCAGCGGCGTGGGCAAGCAGCGCGGCGTTTGATGCTCTCGATGTCCTTAAATCTTATTTTTTCATCGTTTGCTGGAACTTTTTAATATTCTCAATGGCTTTTTTCTTTAACTTAATCATATTTTCCATTTCGCTTATTTTCATTTCTAACCATTGGATTTTCATATCCATCTTCATTAGTGCAATTTCTTTTTTCTGTTCATCAGTTAGCATTTCCCAAATTTCAGGCATCGAGCCGCAATGATGCATATGACTTTGCCCCATCATTCCTTCGTGCGTGTTTAATTACCCCCTTTCTATAGCATTGATTTCACTGGCACCTACTGTTATTAAACAAAGACTCATAAATCAGGAAAAAGCCTCTGGGTGTCATAAAGAGATTATTATTACTGACATATAATAACTAGAGAAATATAAATTAGAATCCAATAATAGATAGAATAAGAATATAAAGATGAAAGGATGGCAAAAGATGTACTGACGATTATATCTTTAGTTTGAAACTTAACCAGAGAGGTTGAGGCTTAAGGTGAGCTATAGCTTTTTTCCTGTCATCGACAATAGGTACACTGATCGCACCTGATACCGATTACCTTATGTTTTTTGGTTTCGGGAAATTCATTTCAAAACAATAAAAATTATTGATCCGAGAAGAAATATTAACTCAACCCAGTCTGACAGTTGGACTTTATAGAGAGACTTGATTTCTCAGGTTATATTTATGGAAGGACCGCAGGTCAAAAACTAATCAACTGTAAACTTATAAAGGAGCCTGTAAACTTTTAATCTATAATCCTTCCACTTTAATTCTACAATTATGAAATTCAGATCGACTTCTCCCATCCCTGCCCTAAATCGACCAGGGGCCTGACCTCATAGACCTCGAATGTCAGTGAAGCGTATATCATCTTCGCGCCTTCTTCACCTACGAACTTTGCAGCCTCGTTTCGGATCATGTCAAGTAACTCCCCGGATGTCGCATACTCTTTAAGTTTCATATAAACCCTGATGCCCTTCCACTCCGTGATTGAATCTCCAGGTTCCATGATCGTATACAAGGCATATGGATTTTCCTGAAGGTTTGCAAAGGTGCGGTTATCAGCCGTTGCCGCGATTACAGTCTTTTCATCGATCATTTGAGGCGAGCCAAAGACAGCTGAATTTACCTTTCCGTCAGTGCTTGATGTGCTGAGAACGCCAAGCTTGGGCGATTTGTTGAAATAATCTATCAGGTCTGATGACATATTCTATCTCCTTTGAATTAGTATTGTCACTTATCCTTAAAAAGAAAAGCCGAGAATTGTGAATTTTCATTCTTATTTTGAGTTTTATTCCTCGGGTCATTTTTATACTGACATTTTATACTGACATTGCAAAGCCGAATGTAAGTGAAAATAGAATAAAATTCACGGTTAAGATAAGCCCGAAACTATATCTTTTCTACCAAACATCACTGCAAATTGATAGAATTTATATATACAGCTAACATCACAAAATCCTGCTTCTTTAAGCCAGTTGATTTGTTGATCTAATGTTGAGTCCTTGTCAAGCTTAGTTCTTTCATAACCAGCGAGGATTTCTTCTTCGGGCAAACCACTATTCTCGATATAATGTTTCCAGATCTTTTTGTTGAGGGTTTCTATGAAAGGAGTTTCTCCATGTACCTGATCGGCATTAATAATAATTCCGTTTTGTTTAAGTAGAGAGTAACTTTTTTTGTAGAGCTCCTTCTTCTCCTCATCTTCCAGATGATGGATAGATAGAGCAGACACTACCATATCATACTTTTCGACGAAAGAATGCTTTGAATAATCTGCTACAATATATTTTACATTTGAGTTACCTCTAAACCGGTCTTTTGCTACATCCAGCATCTTCTCCGAGATATCAATAAGGGTAAATGAGGCGTCTGGATATCTTTCCATCAAAAACGCTGATAAAAGTCCTGTTCCAGCCCCTATATCCAGTATTTTTGGATTTTCCATGTTTACGAATGCCATGGATACCGATACTCTATAAAAATCATCGAAACAAGGTATAAACTTCTTTCTCTGCTCATCATACTTTTTTGAAATTTCGTCAAACTTTCTTTGAATTTCGCTCATTTTTTTCTCCAAAATTTTGTATTTTTGCTTAACTTTGTTTAAATCATTAAGCCAAAAACTCTATTACTTTTTTATTTATTAGGAACGAATACTGGTAAGTCTTCCTATAGAAATAGTCCTGAAATAATCAGGAAAAAGGTACAGACGTTGCTCTATTAAACCAAAATCATTGAGTACCATGGCAAGGATGCAGACGGAGTGAGGAACCTCGTGATCTCGTTTTTTAGTAAGTTTCTCATCGATCAGTTTGTCAACTTCAAGCTCTCGGAAAACTCCAGCAATGAGACCAAGGTGACCTAAGAAGCTTGTACGTTTTATTGAAGATTCAACTCTTTTACTATTGTTTTTATCTGCCATGGAAGATCAAGAAAAAAATTATCGGAAGAAAGATTCGTAAGAAAAGGATCCTAAAATTAAGGATTCAACACAGTAATTTTATATTAATTTATCTTCATATACGCTGGGAGTTTACTCGCTTGCTTTTTTGTTTTTACTCTTTCACTTTAATCTTATACTTACTCCTTCAGTTTCATTGGCTCTCCGCAGCAGTCCATATCACCAGTACAGCCTACAGAGCAGCTATCGTTCGTGCATTCATTTACTACTTGAAGCTCAAGCCCGCATCTCTCACAAACAAGAGTTTGGCCAGCCCTCAGTTCATTGCAGTTCATTTCATATCTCCCAATTTTCCTGACAGAAAAAATATGTAATATAGGTTCAAATTATTTGTGAAACAATAGTTCGGAAGATTGGTCTTAAAGATTGGTCTTAAAGATTGGTCTTAAAGATTGGTCTTAAAGATTGGTCTTAAAGATTGGTCTTAAAGATTAGTGTCGAGTCAAACACAAAATGTCGTATAAAATCGATTGCAATTATCCTGAATTATTGAATTCTTGATGATTGACTTTACATTAGTATGTAAGCCTGAAATTAAGAGAAAGAATAAGAAAACAGTCCTGACAGCATCATACTAAAGGACTTCTACGAGGGAAGAAGAAAGGTGAGAAAGGAAAAAAGGCAAAAAGTGAGAAGGTAAAAAAAGCAAATAGTGAAAAGGTAAAAAACAAAAAGTGAGAAGGTAAAAAACAAAAAGTGAAAAGGTAAAAAACAAAAAGTGAGAAGGTAAAAAACAAAAAGTGAGAAGGTAAAATAAGCAAAAAAGACGAGAAAGACAGGAAAGGCCTACTGACAGAAAAAGGCAGAAAATTTGTCCGGATACCGGACTTTTAGCCGAATTTTGGTTCTCTCAGGCCCTGTCTTCATGGCTTTTCCTTGCAACACAACTTTCAAGTGATGCACTTGCAACAGCTTTTGCAACTGCAGGCACTACACGCCTGTCAAGGGGGTCAGGAATTATGCGATCTTCAGAAAGTTCGTTTAGTGTTACAACCTCTGCAAGTGCATGGGACGCAGCCATTTCCATCTCAGGCGTTATTTTCCTTGCACAGGTGCTGAGAGCTCCTTTGAAAACTCCCGGAAAGCTCAGGCAGTTATTAAGCTGGTTTGGAAAGTCCGACCTGCCCGTAGCAACAATCCTTGCTCCTGCCCGCTTTGCGACATCAGGCATAATCTCAGGTATAGGGTTTGCCATAGCCATTACAATTGCATCTTTTGCCATGGACCGAACCATTTCCTCACTGACTATGTTCCCCACAGAAACCCCTATAAAAAGGTCAGCACCCGGAAAAGCATTTTTAATCCCTCCTTTTAATGTTTCAGGGTTTGTGAGCCTGGCAATTTCCTCTTTTACGGGGTTCATGCCGTTTTTCCGGCCTTCATACAAGAGCCCTTTACTGTCGCAGACAAGAATTCTTGCCGGGTTTGCTCCTGCCCTAACAAGAAATCGAAAAATTGCTACTCCTGCAGCCCCCAGGCCTGAAATCACTATATGGAGTTCATTTAACCTTTTATTCACAATTTTAAGGGCATTGAGAAGCCCAGCAAAAACTACAATGGCTGTTCCATGCTGGTCATCGTGCATAACTGGCAGATCAAGTTCTTCACGCAGCCTGCCCTCGATTTCAAAGCAACGAGGAGCGCTGATGTCTTCAAGGTTAATGCCCCCAAATGCGGGAGCCAGATGCTTTACCGCTTTTATTACTTCTTCGGTTTCCTGTGTGTCCAGGCAAATTGGAAAGGCATCAATGCCTGCAAATTCTTTGAAAATTATTGCCTTTCCCTCCATAACAGGCAGTGCAGCATAAGGTCCTATATTCCCGAGCCCCAGCACTGCCGATCCGTCAGTGACAACAGCAATAGTATTTCTCTTCAGGGTATAGAGGTAGACAAGTTCCGGGTCCTTGATTATCTTCCTGCACGGCTCGGCAACTCCTGGTGTATAGGCGACGCTGAGATCGTGTATCGTTTGAAGGCTAACTTTACTGGCAACCTCCAGTACACCCCCAAGCCGTCGGTGCACTGCAAGTGATTCCTGATACAAGGATATGTGTGGATTATTGCCTTTTTCCTGGTGTTTTTCCAGACTCTTTCCTGAATCATTTTCCAGATTTTTTTCGGAACTTATTTTAAGATCTTTTCCAGAATTCTTTTTCAGGTCAGTTTCAAGCTCTGAGGCCGAGTGCGTGTTCGTGATTTCATATCCCCTGACAATATTTAGTGCTGTGAGCAAAGCCTTAACCCGATTAAGTTCTAAGTTCTAAAAAACAAAAGTTCTAAAAAACAACGTTTCCTGTGTAATAGTCTGCACAAGCTGTAGATAAACCCACTGGCTATAATTATGAAACTGGTCCACTGAACCAACCAACCTTAACTTACCGACCTGAACCAGCTGCCTTAATTCTATGTTTACTGACAGCCTTTTCAATCCCAAGAATTCCCGATCGATTGAATTGCGGAAAAACTCGGCCGGCGAGAATTAATGCACTCCGCATTATTACCACAGAAAAGATATACTATTTAAGAAGAATAGTCCATTATGCAAATTAAAGGAATAGCCCGTGATACTCTTGATTTTATCCTGGAGGCAAGCAAGTCCATGGCTCCCCAGGAATTTGCTGGACTTTTGCAGGAAAAAGATGGAATCATCACTGAAGTTCTTATATTACCTGGCACGGAATCCAGTGATTCAAATGCCGTTCTCAGGCTTTATATGATGCCGAACATTAAAGCCGCAGGTTCAGTCCACAGCCATCCAGGCCCGAACCGCAGCCCTTCACAGGCTGACCTGCGTCTCTTTTCGAAAACAGGCAACTGCCATATTATAGTTGGCCGTCCCTATAATAGTCAAAGCTGGACATGCTATAATAGGGAAGGAGAAGTAATCGAGCTTCCCGTGCTTGATGTTGAATTTGAGGACTACGAAGAGATTTGACTTAAGGATCAGCTCGGAAAAATTACTTTCTCCATGAATAATTCGGCGCTGCCGGGAAACGTTCATCCAGCTAGATACCTTTTCTGCAAACATGGTCATTAACAAAAAAGTGCAGTATCCAGAGCTGGCAAGCAGTATCAAATAACCGACAGATAGTTCGTAAATAACCGATAGGGGGCCAGCAGATAGTCATCAAACAGTTACCTAATAATCAATAAATAGCTATCAAATAATCAATAAATAGTATCAAATAATCAATAAATAGTATCAAATAATCAATAAATAGTATCAAATAGTCAATAAATAGTATCAAATAGTCAATAAATAGTATCAAATAGTCAATAAATAGTTATCAAATAACCAACAAATAGCTGTCAAATTATCAATAAGTAGCTCCTAAATAATCAGCAAATAGCTACAAAATAATCGCAAATAACCGGCAAAAGCTTTCTGGATATGGATATAAATAACTTCAGTTAGTTATCGTAATTTTCCGGCTGTTGACCGGATCCCAATCCCGACCTTCATTCTGGTAGTCTACCAAAAATGTTTTATTTACAGATACATATTATTTAGAGGATACATCCGTACTTAAGGTATATGAAAAGAAGCGATCTCTTGCTTCAGAGGTTGTATCCGGGCAAACACTCTGGGACTAAGACCAGGTGGCCTTCATATAACTGGAGGTAGTAATCCGAATGCCTACGTGCCAAGATTGTAGATTCTATACGGCTATTGATGAGCTAAAAGGCGAATGTTTCAGCCTGGGTTTTGAAGTGCGCGGGAAAACCGATTCCAAAAAGTGCCCCGAACGGGCTTTCAGGCCAAACAAAGGCCCTAAATCCAAGAAATCCGGAACGCATAATTACTAAAAATGTGAAAAATAAAAGGCAGAAAAAGCTCAGAAGGAAGAAAGAGCTAGCTCAAAAAAGAGGTTTAAAATGTTGAAATGACGTGAAGCGAACCTCCAGCCATGACATAAATTCCGGTGTGTCTGAATAACGTACTTTTTGCTTGCCGGAATCAAACAAGCTTAAACGAAATCTCATTAAATTTTTTGTTTTGTATCTACTTTTTTTAAGATTATACATAGCTGTAGGACGAGTTATACGATTAAAAACCATTGAAAGAATCATGTTCATTTCTTTTTCATTGAACAGATCGCCAAGATATTCTCCAAGCTTAAGTTCATCTGTTATCCACTGTAAGGGGAGAAGTTCACCATAATTGTAGGCTTTCAAGGACTTGGAACATGGGGATATATCTTCGTTGGAGTTCAATGCATCTCGAACTCTAACAGGTTCGCCATTAACGTTTCTTCCCAGGTATTTGGATTTATGACGAATCTGTTTCTTTTCTCGATCATAGTAGGGAATGTCTTCATACCAGTATTCAATTCCATTGATCTTCTTGATACGGCGTGTGGGCATCATATGCGCTTATTATATAAGCGCATAAATATATTTAAAATTTTCGAATGGTATCAAAAAATAGGGCAAATTCATGCGCATACGCGCAGGAATTGAGAGGGTCCAAGAAAAGGAAAGGAGATTATGCGCTTAAAATTTGGAAACTAAGGAATTACCGTAAAATACCAGATTTTAGAGTAAACCCCGTGAATTGTTTTACTTATATAAATTATTTTGGCTCTTCGCCATTCCCTATGAATAAGATGATTTTCAATTCGAGCCCGCATTGGTTTTTATGAAGACATTACAAAGATCTCTGCACAAAACAATGAAAAGCCGTTATTTTTTAACACAATATAAGCTAATCTTATAATATTCTGTGAAAAATAAAAAATTTTAATACTATAAAACAGATATAAATTATTGATATTTTATATCTAAAACTTAAATATAGGAATGCAAAATATGAAAAATAACAAGAAAGTTGGTTTAATATCGATAGCGCTGATTTTATGTTTAATCATTGTTTCATCTACTGCATCAGCCGCTACTCTAAAAGTAGGGCCTAATGAAAAATACAAGACAATTCAAAAGGCTGTGAATGCTGCTCACGAAGGAGATACTATTATTGTTAATTCTGGGACCTATCGTGAGGATGTTAATATTACAAAAAGTGACTTAACAATTCTTGGAAAAAGTTATCCGAAGGTTAATGGATTCTATGATTATACTGACCCTTATAGTGAATATGGACAAAGCAATATTAATATAAACGGGTTCTCTATCACGAAAAACGGAATTGATTTAGGTGGCAGAGCAGTACGTGGTCAAATAATAAAAAATAATTATTTCTATTCTTGTGGTGCTTCTATTGATGGAGATATGGCTTCTGGTACTATCAAAAATAACTATTTCAAAAATGGTGGGATTTCTTTAAGTCAATCTCAAGTAGATATAATTGGAAATAAAATTCTGAATGCGGATATTGGAATAGGGTTATATCAAGGAGCTGGATCATCAACATATGCATTAATTTCAAAAAATAAGATAATTGGGTGTAATGTAGGAATTAAGTTTTATTGGGAAAGTAGTTCTGATATTTATAACAATTACTTTAGCAACAAAGAGAATGTAGTATTCGATTCGTCATGGGGCGGCGATGTAAGCTGGAATACTACTAAAACCGCAGGTTATAATATCGTTTCAGGACCTTACATTGCCGGGAACTTCTGGGGCGCTCCTGATGGCAAAGGTTTCTCTCAGACAGCTTCTGATAAGAACTATGATGGAATTGCAGATTCCCCTTATGTTATAAACAGTAAAAATATTGACTACTTACCTCTGGTTGCTATTAAAACTCCGGTAAAAACTCCGGTAGCTTCTTTTAAAACGTCAAAATCAAGCGGGAAAGTACCATTAACCGTTAAATTTACTGATACAAGCACAGGGACACCTACTAAATGGAAATGGGACTTTGGAGATGGATCAAAGTCATACCTCCAGAACCCAACTCACAAGTATTCAAAGGCAGGGGTATATACTGTTAGCTTAACAGTAAAGAATGCTCACGGCAGTAACACGGTAACAAAAACAGATTGTGTAAAAGTGATAGCAAAACCAGTTGCTGTATTCTCTGCATCTCCTACCTCCGGAAAAGTACCACTGAAGGTTCAGTTTACTGACAAAAGCACTGGCTCCCCAACTTCCTGGTTCTGGAACTTTGGAGATGGTTCAAAGTCATTCGCTCAGAGTCCGGTTCACAAGTATTCAAAAGCAGGAACATATACTGTTAGCTTAACAGTAAAGAATGCGGTAGGACGTGGCTCGGTAACAAAAACAAAATATATAAAAGTTATATAAAAATTGTAACAAAACCAGTTGCTTAATTTTCTGCAACTCCAACCTCTGGAAAAGTTCCATTAACTGTAAAATTTACTGACGAAAGCACATGTGTTACTACCACATGAAATGGAGTTTTGTAAACGGAAAAACTTCAAGAGAAAAAATCCAGAGCATCAGTGTTTTCAGGAAGGGAACTATAAGGTTACAATTACAGTTGTCAACGTTGTAGGCTACCTGTATGGGGCAACTGGTTTTTGAGGTGATTTTTAGATTACCTTTTTTAAATTTATTCAAGTTTCTTCTTTTCGGAAGTTTTTGCTATCTTTATTAGCCATTCCATTGCCTGCAATGGCACGAGCACCTACAGCAGACTTCTATGCTGATACAACATATGTAAGTTCACCTTTGCATGTTCACTTTTACAGCACTGGCGTCACAGGCCACCCAACTAGCTACTTCTAGAAGTTTGAACATGAAACAAGTAGCGATTGGAATTCGCATCACTTTGGAAGTGCTGTTCATACATTTAGATATCCAGGGGTTTATGATGTTAGTCTAACTGTATAAAATGCGGACGGGAGCACAACAAATACGAAGTCGAGTTATATCACGGTTAAAGAGTAATTCTGTGGCATTTGCCACAGAATTGATGTGGTTAAAAGCCTTATTGATAAGACTTCTACATCAACAGGACTGAAAGTGTTTTCGACTATCAAGGATAAAGTTTATGCAACGGCAAGAAAAGTAAGTGAAAAAACTTCAAGGAAAATATGAAAATTGTATTTGATGATTATCTGGGGAAATGAAATTATAGAGCAATTCCAGAGGTAAAAACTTGAAGTTATATTTCAAGCACTCCTAAGTTTTTCGTATGATCTCTTGCTTTCGTTTTTGGTCTTCGGTGAACTTTGCTCACTCAGGATTGAATCTCAGAAAATAGAAGGCTAAATGCTAGGTCTCTTCCTGAAACTCTAAAAATAAAAAAAAGGAGAAAGTTTTGCTAATGTATTAAAGTCTGCCTCTGTCAGACAGAGAGAAAACTATGTGACAAAAAAGCAGATTTGGCTGCTTTCTCCAGGTGTGCGAGAAAGATAAAAAGAGGACTGATTCTCTTGACTATTTTTCTACCTCTTGTACAACTGTTACTTCCTCTTTTTGATATGCATAACTACCCCTAGCAGTATTATAAATATATAAATTGGGCTTATGAAAGGAGATTTTTTTGAAGTCTGAGTAGTATTCTCTTTTTCCTGCTTATCTACTGTTTCCACATTTTCTGTCATTCCAGTATTATTTGTCTGATTTTCTGTTTCATTTATGTGGTTTAAGAGTGGAGTACTGTTTGATTCAGTAGTAGAGTTGGCTTTTGTTACTGAACCTGTAAAATACCCAAAAGCAACTTCAATAGGATAAGCTTTCACATTTACAGTGGATATAACCTTGTTTGTAGCCGTGTCAATTACAGAAGTAGTGTTACTATCGTAGTTTACTACGTACACCTTTTCTCCATCAGGAGTAACTGCAACTCCGCAAGGGCCAACTCCTACAGGAACTGTAGCTACAACATTGTTAGTTGCTATGTCAATTACAGAAACCGAATCATTTTCCATATTTGTTACATATACTCTTGTTCCTGCTGGATTAATTGCAATTCCCCAGGGATAAGCTCCTACATTTACAGTGGATATAACAGTATTCATGGAAGTATTAATGACAGAGACATTGTTGCTATTGGAGTTTGCCACATATGCCTTTGTTCCATCTGGAGCAACTGCAACATCCCAGGGACTGCTTCCTACATTTACAGTGGCTATAACAGTGTTTGTAGCGGTGTCAATTACAGAAGTCGTGTCGTTGAGATGATTCGTAGCATAGATTTTTGTTCCATCCGGAGTGACTGCAAGTCTGTCTGGATTAAAATTCACATTAACCGTGGCTATTACACTGTTTGTAACTGTATCAATTACTGCGATATTGGTACTGTCACGGATCGATACATATGCCTTTGTTCCGGCAGGATTAACTACAACTCCCCAAGAACTACCTCCTACATTCACTCTGGCTTTAACTGTATTTGTTGCAGTGTCGATTACAGAAACATTATTGCTGGCTATACCTGAGTCAGTAACATATATTTTTGTTCCATCTGGCGTGGCTGCGACTTCACCAGGATAGCCTCCTATATTAGTCGTGTCTGTAACAGTATTTGATACTGTATCAATTACAGAGATATTTCCAGTGTTAATATAATCTCCACCACTCATAACATATGCAAATGGAGCTGCGCCTGCTGTACCCACCTTTACTAGAAGCATGAGCATAATTATTACAAAAGTCCTTGTGAGGATGTGCTCTCGATATGTTTTACCACGTGTAGTTTCATTCATTTTGAGTTCCCCTTATGAATCATTATGGTTGAAATAATTTCGAAATAAATATAGCACAAATTTCGTACTTTATTCACTAATTTATCTCTACTTAAACAAAGATTTTAAAAATAAAAGGAGTTCGATAAATCTTACTTTTTGGCTTTTCGTATCTAAATTAGTCAATAGTTAAAAACAGAATTTTATCGAACTCGGTGAAGAATTTTACCTCACATATACACGTTCAACCTCTTTACTACCGTAAGTGCGTTCATAACCTACTTTGCCTAGTAAAGGATCATTAATAGACAAATAGAAGTACCCACCTTGATTTAGGTATCCTCGACAAACTCTACAATGTCCAGAAATCAAACTGAAAAAAGGTCTTTTGTTGTCAATCTCAGTAACAACGTCAATATTATTAAGTGCAGATTTTCGAAGAGTTGGTGTCTTTCCCCATTTTTTTGTAACCCATTTTGAAATATCGTAATCAGAAAGGCCAACTGGGGGTTTCCCCTTCAAATACTTGTAGATTGACGCTTGTGATGGAGTTGGGCTAGGCTTTTTAAAGTACTTACAAAGCATTTGGATAGACGTAGGAACGCAGTAATACTTTGTTTGTTGTTTAATAACAGGAACATTAATATTTCCCTTTGTTATTGCCGCTATCGCTGCATCACTACTGAGTTTTTCCATATTTTTTTCTGTGACTGCCACATTTATATTAACTGCTTTGTTAGCCGCTGCTTTTTCAATAGATTTTGCGAATTGATCACTTTTCTGCCATTCTTTTAAATTATTTTCCTTTCCATACTTCAAAGTCTGGTCATACACTGACCAAACACCAAGTTCTTTTTCAGTTACAGGTTTGTCTTGTACCTCATCGAGGGTGTATCCATCTACAAATATCCGATGTTTATCTCCTGCTGTCTTGTCCTTTACCAAGGTCATTGCCCCCACTCTTGGATAGCTGTATACAACCATAAAAGTTGATTCAATTTCTCCAGCTGGGTATCTGCTTTTGGCTATTTCTTTTGACTTCTCCATGGCTTCAGCCGCTTTATAGGGTTCAGGATCAAATATAATGTCGTTGATAGAAGGTCCCAATGTTTTATTGGCACAAACATCGATTGTACCTATCAGACTATCATTTTTATATACTGAAAATTGATAAAATAGTTTCTGACTATTTATGTCGTAAAGTTCCAGTGGTTTTGGATCAATCAATGCTCCTGTCCAGTTTTCAAATCCTGGTGCGTCAACTGCTATGAAATTTACCATGTTAGCATTAGCATGTTTAAAGGCTTGTTCCACAGTTACATTATAATCATTTTCATCTTGTGCGCTCACGACTGATATCAATGCCATACATACCAGTAGCGCCAAAACTAGCTTTCCCACTCTAATTTTATTCTTAATCATCTACTTTACTCCTAGTTATTTTTCCCAAGAGGCAGAATCAAGTGAGCTAAGCCTTAAATATACGCAAAGCTAACATAATTACTCCTTTTAGGTATATGTTATGGAGTTCAATAGACCTACCAAAGTACATTTGAACTCCAAAACCTAATTTTTGTTAAGTGTATTTATACATTTTGATTTATTCGTAATAATGAAAAAAGTTTATTCTTTTTTTAGAACATTGGCGATTTTATATGACGCGTTTTTTTTCAATAATACTAAAAAAAATATATTTGCGTACTCTGCGCAAGTTAAAAAAGACTACAAATATTAATCAAAACATTTTAATCCAAAAAAATTTGTTGCAATAAACTCTTGAAGTTTTAGTATTAACAGAGAAAGATATCTTTTCAGATTATACAAATTTTTCTTTTTTGATCTTATTTGGTTTTTTATAACTCGTCTTGGCTGAAAATAGGCGTATACTATTCTTCTTATGGGACTATCTAAAGCCGTCTAAGTCAATAATAAGTATGCCCTTCAAGAAATAATGGTTTGTAGGGAGTCTAATTGGCTTGTATTTTCTTATTCTTTCTGAAAGTGAGCCGGAACAGGTATAAGCCGATCAGAGAGGTCTTTTTGCGTATAATTCCATTAGAAAAAAGTATGGGTTGTACCCTAGTGTCAAGTCAAACTTAAAGTATCGTAAAGTACTTCTTGTACCTTTTCATAAGTAATCTTTAGGATTACTTATGAACAGATATGCTGTAACACTCACTGAAGACGAACGTAAAGATCTTTGTGA